>SDBT01010074.1_pt1 | contig 15299 bp, 19 predicted proteins | sample 2277101 | NCBI WGS metagenome assembly SDBT01 (sample SAMN10404973, study PRJNA504765) | marine sediment metagenome | isolation source: marine sediment core GS10_PC15, 103 cmbsf | place: Arctic Ocean: Southern Knipovich Ridge | collected 2010 | reverse complement strand
GGCAAGGATAGCGAGGTTGGGGACAGCACAGCAAGTGCGAACGCTTAAGGGCAAAATCCATAAGGCGCTGAAAAAGACGAAGGTTAAGAAGGTAGCCGGTAAGCCAGTCGGGAAGTTTACGGCCGAGGTTCAAGAGGTTCTTGATTTGATGCGCAAGACAGCCCTTTTATCTAAAAACGAGGCCGAGGCTATTATCCAACAAAACATAGAAGCAAGCGAGGGTCTGGCGCTTCCTGAGGAAGCAAGACTTAAAAATGAACTTCTGACGCTCACGTCCGGGCTTGACGAGAAGACCCCTGATACGCTACGGACAATACTTAACACCATACAAGACATGAAGAGAACTGGCAAGATAGCCCGGAGGCTGCAGCGCCTCGAAAGAAATGAGGATATAATCAAAAAGAAGGCGCTCGTCATAGACCAAGTCACGGGCGGCAAGGGCATAAAGCCGGGTAGGGAGACCGTGGGTGCGAGAAAGACCACAAAGGAGAAATTTCACGCCACGATGAGATCGTTAGGGTCGAAGATGATCCTCTCTTGGCGCGGTCTTATGGAGACACTCGAGTTTAATGCAGGGGTGGGGAACAAGGTCCTTGCGGACGAATTTGATACGCTGGATCAAGATAATAAATACAAGGAACTTACCGAAGATTTTACCAGCGGTCTTACAAATGCTCTGGCCGAATCGTATGGCATAGATAAGGGAAAAGGGCTCAAAGGGGAGATTGCTTTACCGTGGAAGGTTGGCGCGAAGATAAATGAGTTGCAGCAAGAGGTTAACTTGGGCAAATTCAAGAACACAGATGGCAAAACAGTGGAGCTTATATTCACAAGAGACGAGATGATCAAAAAGTGGATGGAGCTCCAGGACCCTACACTCAGGGAATCATTTAAGAAGGGAAACAAATTTACCACGGAGATAATAAATGCCATCGATAAGAAGCTCACTGATAAGGACAAGACGTTTGCCAAAAAGCAATTTGCTATATATAAAAATCAGTGGCAGAAGGTCAATCCGATATATAGGGAATTGTTTGGGGCGAATCTACCCTTCAATGAATTTTATTCGCCGATAGCCCGGGAGAACTTCAACCTCGATATATCGAAAGGATTCGGCAGTTTTATACACGATGCAACAACGCGAACAGCCGTAACAACTGGGGCATTTAAAACGAGGATAAAAAATGTCCTGCCGATAAAGACGCAGAGCAGTATAGCGGTATTAGAACGACACTTGAAGGAGACAAATTACTTCGTGGCCTGGGCCAAGCGGATGAAAGTCTTTGAGGCGGTATTTAAGGACGCGAATGTCAGGGAATCCATAAATCAGGAATTTACGAGACCATTCATGAACTCCATTGACAACACCATGAACGACCTCTCTACGAACGGGAACAAGTGGGCGAGGAGGCTGGCCCCTGTGGAGTTTTTCAGAAAGAACTTCACGCTTGGCAAGTTGATGATCAAGCCTGCGATATTTGCGAAGCAGCTCGTGTCGACATTGGCGTATCTGGAGAAGATTAACCCTGTGGCTTTTGCATCAGGGGTTGCCAACTTTTGGCTCACCGGGCCGCTCAAAAATTACCAGACTCTCAAAAAAGAAAGCACACTCATAAGGACAAGGGGACTGGGGAACCTGGAGCGCGACATCAAGGCTGCCACAACAACAACTGCGGTCAAGGCTTTTACTAAAAAGCAGAACTTTATAAATCTGCTTATGCTGAATGTCAAATCAGGAGATAAGCTCGCCATAATAATGGGGAGCTGGGCCATAAGAAAACAGCGCATAGCGGAGGAGGTTGCCATTCCGGACATCGTAAGGGAATATGAAAACTTCAGCGCAGAGACGCAGCAATCCTCCGACATATCAAGGCTGTCCGAGGTTCAGAGGGGTGGCAGTTTCGAGAAATTGTTCACGATGTTCAAATCCTCACAGAGGCAATATCTACAAAAAGAATTGCAGGCGGTAAAAAGCCTATTTCAAAAAGGCGGAACCGGGCCAGCGAACATAAGAAAAGTGGCGAAGGTTTTGGCCATATATCATGTTCTCCTTCCAGTGGCATTTCAATATCTGGCTAACTTTGGCGGATGGGATGATGAGGACCGGCGCGATTATATCAGGGCTGGGATCCTCGGATCGTTCAATGGACTATTTATATTCGGCGACATCATAGATTCGATACTCAGGAAAGCCCTCAGGCTCAGGGTATTCAGCAATGAAGTGCCTATATCCACAATAGCGAATGATGTCATTAGGGCTATGGGTAAACTTGACTGGAATGATATAACTGTTGAAGATTTCCTTGAGGCCATGGTTGAGTTTATAGAGGCCGGGGATTCCGTGGGGATTCCGGTAACCTCAGTCAAGAACATATTCATAGGAGTATCGGACATCATCGAGGGAGACATCAAAGAGGGGATCGCCGAAATACTGGGGTGGTCGCCTCGTATTGTAAAGAAAGAAGCAAAACCTTCACGTCCAAAAATAGGGAGATAACATGGCGGGTACAATTACAAGAAAAAAAGCAAAGACCATATTGCGGCATGGAACAGTTCATGGCAAGCCTTTGACGCCGGGCCAGAAGGGGTTCTTTGGCCTGATAGCGGGTGGTCAACGCCGGAAGATAAGAAAAAAATCACTATTAAGGGGGTAATATGAAAAAGTTTATCTACGTTTTGATAGCTTTAGCATTGATAGCAACTCCAGTATCTACGTTTGCGACAGTAAGTTCGACGGATAATAAGATAATTTATACTGGCGATGGCACGACAACTATATTCCCGTACAATTTTAAGATTTTCGCCGATACGGATTTAGTCGTGACATTGGTCGTTATATCAACTGGCGCCGAAACAGTTCAGACGATAACCACAGATTATTCTGTATCTGGCGTGGGTGTCTCTTCTGGTGGGAATGTGACGATGGTTATTGCCCCTGAGAATACAGAAGAACTTGTCATACAGCGCGTTTTGCCACTGACACAAGGCACAGACTTAGTGGACAATACCTCTTTTTCTTTAGAGGTTTTAGAGGAGGGTTTCGATAGAGATATAATGATTGCTCAACAACAACAAGAACAGTTGGATAGATCTATTCTCCAATCTATTACCGAAACAACCATAATCATCTTTCCTACCCCCGCAGCAGAAAAAGCGATTGGATGGAATGATGCTGGGACAGCTCTCGTTAATAGTCCCACAGAATTGACTGAGCAAACAGGAGCAGCGGCTGATTCGGCTGTTGCTGCCGCCGCTTCCGAAACAGCGGCAGGTTTATCAGAAGCATCTGCAACAGTATCAGCATCTACAGCTTCGGATTCTGCAACAGCCGCTGCAAACTCCGCAGCAAGTGTAAATCTCCCTACAATCGTCGGAGGGGATGCAGGAAAGCTATTGACTGTTAATTCCGGGGAGTCGGGATACGAGCTTGGCGGACGGCCGGTTATAAATAATGCAGCAACAACACAAACCATTTTGACAATTACGGGAGGATCATTAACAAGCGGGGAAGGATTGCAGATAGACATAGATGGCGTTGTTATGACATCTGCCAGGGCAATACAAGTTATCAATGATGTTAGCTCTACCGGCAACACTTGGGTAGGCAGTTTAATTTATGCCGAGTCTGATAATACTGACACATCGACACGCGATCTTGCATCTTTGATTAATCAAAATGCTTCTGCTACTGGGACAACGGTGTTAGGTATAGACCAAGACTCAACCGGCCCTGGCATAGATATTGACAGTGGCGGGAATGGCCCGCATATGAGGTTTATAGGCGACCCGACCGTGGCATCTCCTATCGATGGAGACCTCTGGTATACAGGTTCAGCACTTAACTTTAGAGATGGTGCAACAACTGTGAATTTACTTAGTGCTGCCAGAGATGCAATAACTAGAGGATTTGAGGTTGTATGGACTTCAGCTACTATTCTTACAGTTCAAACTGGAGTGCTTTATCACGACATAACTGAGATAAGAAAGACCGCCAATACAATACTCACAATAGGAACAGCTGCTGATTGGTGGGATGGGGCTACAGATACCTACGCGGGTGGCCAAGACTGGTGTTATTTTGGTGTGGACGTAAACGGTAACATTAAGCTACTGGGTAACAACCCTCCAGACAAAGCGGACAGTTTTGGAAACACTGACGGGACTAAATACTATTGGTATGACGGCTCTCTGTATTGGCGTGTGATAGGGGCTGTGCTGGTTACTACAGGCGATGAGTTCTTGGGCTTCTTTCAAAATGCTGGTTGGGTTTGGCATACTAATGGAATAAACCTTTCTGCAACTACGGGTACTTCTTTTGCAGATGTGGATGCCAGTGGAGGTATTCCTGCTATTTCAACTATGGGAATATTTAATGTCAAGACAGGAAGAGACTCAGAAAGTGTGTATGCTTCTATAAGACCAAATAGTGCAACTGAAACTGGGGCAGCAAATGATGGAACCCATGTTCGAGCTGACGACCCCGCCGATGGTGGAGAGCTTGCTATTGCCGGACAAAGGTTTTGTGCTACCGACGGTTCTCAAGTAATCGAAAATCGTGTGGGTACAGCAGCTGATACTTGTATAATAGTAGTTCAAGGTTATATACTAAATATAAGATAGAGGGGAATTAAATGGCAGGTGGAGACGGTAGAATGGTAAACACCTTAAAGGTGAAAAACTTATAAAGGGAGGGTACATGAAGAAAATATTGTTTTTCGTAGTGTTGATTCTGGCATTTTGTTCTGCGCCAGTATTGGCGAAAGACGCATTTAGGGGAACGGTTATAGCAACAACGCTACTTGACGATGCTCCGACAGAAGTAACATCAGACGGACTTGATGTGTCACAATTTGACAAGGTGGCGTTTTGGGTTACTTATAACGAAACGCAGGTTGCGTTATCAATCTCGGCTGTGATTACGCTTGAAATATCGTATGATGATACCACATATCTGTCCGCTAAGTTTTTTGACTTTGATGGTGGGGCAACATTGCAGTCATCCGAGACAATCTCGAGTGATTCAACATATTATTTTTATTGGAATCGAGATCTTGCTGTCAGATTCGCGAGGGTAAAAGTAGTGGCAACCAATACAGACGACGATGATACTTTATTAATCGGCGTAAACTTTTCAGCGCAAAAATAGGGAGGGAAATATGGAACAGATAATCGAGAGAGCAAAGGCAGTATTAAGCGAAATCATTGGACTCAAAAATTCGCTTGAGAGTGAGAAGGGGAAAGTTAATACTCGAAGTCAAAGTCTTGATAAAGCTGCAATAATCATGGAAGAAAAAAGTGTAGACCTTGATAAGAGAGAAGCCGCGGTCAAGCCGATAGAGGATATTGTCAGATTCAAAGCGGCGGCCGAGAAGGTAGCCGAGGAGTCCAATCAGGGGAGAATTGCCCTTGATAGGAGAGAACAAGCATTCGATGTTTTTGTAAAAAGCGAAAAGGCCGCTCTGTTAGATAAAAGAACAAAAGTTAATGAGTTAGAGGCGATGTACAACAGGGAGCTTGAAGCCTTGAAAAAGGCTCGGGAAAAGCTCGCCATAGACGAAAAAGAACTTACAGCAAAAGTTCTTGCTGGTTTAGCGAGCAACATCAAGAGGTAAGCCATGGCTTATGAAATTGCGAAAACGGTTATAAGCGGCAGAAAGGTCTCTGCGGCTGGGGCAGCAGCAAAGCTGATAACGGCTGTCACCGGTTGCTTTAGAGTCGACGTTTCGGCAGATGTTAATAATGCCAAATCTATTGTCGTTGGCGGCCCCGAGGTAGTGGCACTTGCCGGAAGCCAAAAAGGTACTATTTTGTTTCCCGGCAACAACGCGCTGACTATTTTAGTTACTGATGTAAGCAAAATATGGGTGGACGCAGAACAAGCTGGTGACGCTGCTTGTTTTACATATTATATCGCATAGGGGGAATTTATGAAATCTCGCATATTAAGTTTCGTAATGGCTGTCGCCTTTTTCTCGGCTACGACTTTATCTTTTGCCGCAACTCGGCTAGAGGACGAAGGCGTATTGCTAGGCTATATAAATGCCATAGACGTTGTGGGTTCCGGCTTAACTGCAACAAGAATCGGCATAGAAGGAACTCTTACAATTGATATTGCTGCTGGCGGAGCTGGCACTTTTCTCAAACTCGACACTTCCAACGATCCCCTTACCAATACGTTAGACGGCGCCTCGCTTGATTTTACCGGCCATGCCGCTATTGGCGCGAATGCTTCTAATTCCGCTTTTACGGTTCTCGACATAGACGAAACCCTTATAGGCATAGACACCACGATGTATGGGGTATTTGCTCAACTTGATCTTGCACCTGCCGGAGCATTAAGCGCGGCCACTCACCTTATAGCCATGGACATGCAGGCGATGTGGACAGGCGCGGTGGACGGCACCACTCACGGAAGCGTGCAAGGCATCAAGGGCGAGGGCATAAATGGATCTGCCACGCACGGCATTGCCGAATGCGTCGGGGTTTACGGAAAAGCGAGCAATTTAGAGGAGACAAACGTAACGGATGTTATTGCGGGCTTGTTTTTTGCTACAAATGACGATTCGTTCGGAACCGAAGAGGGAGACGTGGCCTCTGCGTATTCATTACTGGCCCAAGCTTTTACCGACAAGGATACTGGAGTTATAACTAATCGCTACGGCCTATACATAGAGGACACAACGGGCGGAGGACTTCTCACTAACCAATACGGCCTTTACATAGAGGACATGGCCAGCGGATCCGCCTCCGGCATTGAATATGCGATATTCTCTCTCGGTGGAAATGTGGAATTGACGGATGGCGATGTTGAAACAGACGGCGACTACCATATAAATTCAGTAGGATTAACCGATACCGGAGCCGGTGTTTCGGGCGCAGGACTTATAGGTGTTGATGTTGCGAGTTTTGCAGGGGTATTATCTGGTACGGATTTAACTGTTCAATTATCCTTAGACACCATTGATGATAATGTATATACCAAAGACGAAGTAAATGATTTAGTCGAAGGTGCTGTATTTGAGTATTTTCTTAATGATACTGGTTCTGGCATAGGAGCCCCTGAATACTTTATAATGGACCCAACTGTAACAGGTGATGCGGAATCTGATTTTTCTGATACCATTACAAACGATGCTTTTTTAATAGATTCTTTTATCACGGTTTCCTCACAACCTACCTTTATCAACTTAATGTCAGGACTTTATGCTTTACATTTCCATGCTGAATCCACTAATGCCGGGGGCACTGTTAAGACGACTCGTCTTTATTGGGAACTCTATAAAAGACTCGCAGCTGGCCCTTTCACAGAGACGCTTCTTCTTACTTCGGAAGAAAGCGATGTTCTTACAATATCTGACACGGAATATGATGTTCACGGTGTTTTAACAACTGATGTCGTTTTGGGCGCCACTGACTTACTTTTATTAAAAATTTACGCTAACATAGAAGATGGCGATCCGCCCCGTAACACTAACCCGAATGCAACAATTCACGCAGAGGGCACAACCGCTACTCACTTTGAAGTCAGAACTACAATAGGTGCCTTTGACGATAGGTATGTATTAGTAACTGGCGATACTATGACGGGCACTTTAGATATGGGCACTAATCCTATATCTAATATAACATCTGCCACAGCTACATCTTTTGTCATAGGTGCAAATACCCTTGACACAAACGAGTGGGCAGTATTAGATAGCGTAACCGCAGATATGGTTTTAGACTGGACCATTTCAGTGGGAACCATACACACGGATAATTACATAGAAAACGCTGACCAAAATCTCTTTGAAACCATCACCGGGATTACTAATAATGTGGTGGCGGACACTACGACTGATTCTTTAACATTTACTGGAGCCGGCATATTGACCATTGTGGGAACGACGGCGACCGATACAATCACCTTTACGGCGACAGAGGCCCAGGACATAGACGCTGTTTTGACGATAGGAGCAACCGCCGATACAGAAAGCCTCACGTTGAGCGCAGGGACGCTTACCGCCTCATCTATTACAGACGGCACGACCACTCTTACGGGCGGCACTATGGATGCCGTTCTTTTTATCGACAAAGTTTCTTTTACTCAAGTCGATAATAACGAGTTTATAGATAGTCTAAACGACGGCTTTATGGACTATGCGGCTACAACAGAACATAGGTTTAGCGGTCCGATAGTAAGAGTGCAGGGTGATTTATGGATAGGAAATGATGGGGATGCGGATCCGGCGATAGTTTTTGATGGCGACACAAGTAACGGGCAAATAAACTATGACGAGGACAATAGTGAATTCGAGCTAAGTCAAGATGTTTATATCGACGGAACGATTTGTGGTTTCCGCGACAATGGCGGCGGGGATTTGGAATTTACGGAAAATAGCGGAGGTGCGTGGACTGATATAGGAACTGGCGGTGGGGGTGGTGGAACTTATTTCAAGCACTTCCTCGTTCAAAGTGCGAAGTTGACAGGTGGCGACATTACTAATAGTGCAAGAATAGACGCAGGTGATAGAGGCTGGCGTTTATTGCTTGATGACAGTACAGAACAGGAAGCCACTTGGCAATTTGTTTGCGATCCTAACTACGCCGCAGGAGTATTGACATTAGAGATATTGATTTCTATGACAACCACGCAAGCTGGCGACAAGGATGTTAAGCTGGATGTAAAGGTTATGGCTGCATCTTCGGGTGATGCAGAGGATTGGAACAGCGACGGGTTTGCGGCAGAGCGGACGGTAACTCATGACTTGGCCACAGACCAGCCTGCGGGCAGGCCGAGATTGCTTACTATAACCTTTAGTCAAGCACAGGCTGACGCTATGGCAGTAGATGATATAGTAAGAGTTCACCTTGCGAGAGATGTCGGTGTGGCGAATGACGCTACTGGTGACGTAGAAATATTAGATATGCTATGGCACGAATAGGAGGATTTATGAGAACAATTGCATTAATGATTTGCCTTTTGTTTATCACATCATTTGCTATTGCTGGTACAAGAATATTTTATAGCGGAGAAGATGTAACAGGTATTAATAACGGTAGTCCTGTTGTGGGGGCATTGTATTACAGTGATGACAGCCCCGACTATGTAACTAAAATGGCTCTTATAGCTTCTGTTCCGAGGAAGTTCCTGAAGGTTGTGGCGGGCGAATTGGTTGAAAGAACCCAAGCCGAGAAGGCCATCATCCTGCAAGCCGAAGCAGACGCACAGGCACAAGCGTTGTTGGATGCAATAGACAAATACGAAGTAAGCAATCTTGACTTATTGACAGCTTTAGTCAAAAGGATAAATGTGAGAATACCGAGTAACCCTATAACAAAGCAAGAAATCATGCAACAGATTAAGGACGATTTGGGACTATGAAAAAGATACTACCATTATTTATAGGATTGTTATTTCTTAGCACTACGGCATTTGCTGGAATTGACTTTGATGGAGCAGATGATTTCTTAGATGTTGGGACATTAGGAAATGCAGGTGTAAATATGGATACGAGTCCCTTGACATTGGCTTGTTGGATAAAGTCATCTAATACAACAGCTTTGTTACAAGTATGTGGAACTATAAATACTGGTTCTACTACTTTTATTCAGGTAAATCTAAATTCCGATTCAGTTGAATCTGTTGCCGCTGGAAACATTTTCGTATCCTCAAGAGACCAGGACGCAAATAGAAGAAGTGGAGCAGTTGAATCAGATACTGGTGTAACTGATGGAAATTGGCATTATTTATATATTGAATTTCATGTGGGCGTATCACATGTTGTTTATTTGGATGGTGTAGAAAAAACTGTTGTTCAAAGTTCTACAGATAATGTGGATAATACTGCCAATTTTGCATTTCCTTTATACATAGGAGCAAGAAATTTAAGGGGAACAGCAGATATAAATTTTGATGGTATAATTACTGAGTTTGTAATGTGGCAGAAAACAACGGCTGGTGCAATTGAATTAACTCAAGCAGAAATAGACTTACTTGCAAAAGCAAAGATAAAGCGGATGCCACTACAAATACGACCAAGTGATATTGTATTCTATATCCCAACGGACGATGAACCCGACGGAACAAGTTTTGATGGAGATACCGCAGTAGATAGAAGTGGAAACGGAAATGATGGAACAGGGAATGATGGGGCTAATAATACAGGATTAACAGCTAAAGCAGAGGAAGTATTAAGTTATCCATAAGGAGCACCATGGATCCCGAAATAAAGCGAGAATTTCAAGCTCTCGGCGACAAACTCGATACTTATATAACCAATCAGGAGAGAGTGTGCAAACTGCACCGCAGGCCTTTAGAAGAACATATCAAGGATGGCCCGCACTTCAGAGATAAGCTTGTCAAGATTGGCGAGTCGTTGAGAATAAATTGGATAATGACGCTTCTTATGGTTAGTGGCGCAGTGGGAGGATTTTTCTGGTTATTGCGGGGCAAGTAAAATGGATGACTATATTCATGACGAACTTAAGTTTATGGCAAAAGCTCGTCAAGAGAAAGAGGAAGCCCAAGAGAGGGAAGATAAACACTTTACCAATATTATTATATACATAGAAGCGGTTAAGGAAGGACAAAAAAATGAGAAACCTACTTAAGGCCAGGACAATTTTTGCTTTTATGTTTTATGGATCATTCCTGTATATGATATTAAGCGGGGCAAAGGTGCCGCCAGAGCTCAATACTATCGTGTCCGGCTTGTTCGGATATTATTTCGGCAGCCGGAAACAGAAGGAGGGGCAGAATGGGAAAATTTCTCGAGAGCCTACGAAATAACTTTGCCTTTATCGCCGCCAAGGCCGTGGATAATAGGGTAGACGGCAAAGAGATAACCCGCAAACTGGACGAGGCGATGGACAAGCAACTGGGCAATAAGTCGGAGAAGATACAGCGCGGGCCTCTGACAAACCTCTTGTGTGAGATGATCGAGGGCCTGTGGGAAGAGAACCCAGACGCCCTGCAAAAGCATATGATAGCGAGGTATAACAAGTGAGATGGATAATCCTTATTCTGATACCTTTTATTTGTGGATGCGCAGCGACCACGGAGATTTTTCGTGACGAGGAGGGCAGGGTATACAAAATCGAATCAAGAGGAGCTGTCCATACTACTATAAAAGAAGGCGACTCTCATCTCGAGCAGGACTCGAAGAAGGAGCCATTCACATTGGAGATACCATTAACAAAAGTAGGTAAATAGAAAGGGGGTGATATTGTGGAGAATGTTATAAACAAGACAGCTGAGATTATAAGAAACGCGCTCACAGAGAAGCAGAGGAAGTCTCTGTATAAGGTTCTGGAGAAGATTGGCGGCAAGACAGGAGAGCAAAGTATATTCAATAGAATAGCACACAAGATCCGCGAGTGGAAGCCTGTCGAATTTACCAAGACGCTACTGAAGCTGGTCGGCATGGTTTTTAATTTGGAAGGCATGTCGGAACTCGCAAAGAAAGGATTCAACCAGGCGGCCGAACTACAGAAGGCGATAGACGCAAAAACGCTGACTTCGGCGGACGCAGGTGGGCAGTTACGCGTGGCATTGAAAAAGGATCCGATAGCAGTGAAGCTCAATGCCCCGAACTGGCTGATAAACTTTTTGTCCGAGGGCGTTGTTTTGGCCTTACGGATTTTGAAAGGAATTTAGCAATTCTTCCTCCAAGCTCTGTTTTTGCTTAGGCCACAAAAGCAGAGCTTCCTACCTCGACGCTGTAAAGATTTTACTTGACAAAACAAAAAACATAGTGTATATTTGTAACAATCGAGAAATAGAACTAAAGCAAGGAGGGTACGTGAACGAAGAAATGCTGCGAGCAAAAAGAGGACAGTTTTTTTATGCCTATTTTGGACACGGTGGGATTCTGTCCCGCTTGGGAAACCAAGTTAACGCTCGCAGCGCTACCGTGTCCTTCGTTATTTTTATACTCCTTATACTCGCGCGACCATGCGCAGCACAGAATCCTCAGCCGGCCATTTGGAAGGTGATCATGGCAGAGGCAGTCTCGGAGGGCTACTCCGGTATGTACGCGGTCGCGTGTGTTATAAGGAACAGAGGGGGTGACATAAATGGATTCTGTGGATCAAAGCGGAAAGACTTGGAAGAGTTTTGCCAAAGACAAGGTAACCGTTATATCACTATGGCGAAAGATATTAGTCATAAGATATTTGTTGAAGGCGCTCCAGATACGACTGGAGGTGCAACGCATTATGAAGCAGTCGAAATATATGGAGAGCCTTACTGGACGAAAGGGATGACAGTTACGGCCAAGATAGGCGAGCATACATTTTATAAGGAAAGGAAAAGAGATGAGTAAATATACAAAGGGACCGTGGAAGATAGATGATGGTATTCACCAACCAGAAATACATGCTCAAGATGGCAAAATTCGTATTGCTATAATTGCTGTATCGGGTTTTGGGGTTTCCGAAGAACACGCCGCCAACGCCCAACTAATATCAGCCGCGCCAGAGTTGTTGGAGGCGTTAAAAGCTATGCTTGTTGCTACCGACTGTAATGTTCATCTTCCAGAAGGACATCCAGGGCATGTTGCATATTTGAATACTGTCGCTAAACCAAGAGCCAAACGAGCCATTGTCAAAGCAGAGGCAAGATGAAAACTCTTTTTATGGAAACAACAAAAATAGAACCTGAGCAGACAGTGACACAGATCCAACGTGTACTTGGGCAGTATGGAGTTGGCGCGGTAATGACTGAATATAAAAATGGCGAGGTTGCGGCGCTGACATTTAGAATAAAAATAGGCGAAAAGGATGTGTCTTTCTGGTTGCCGTGTCGCTGGGAAGCTATCGATAGAGTTTTATTATCAAGACGTAAACGCCTAAAAAAAACAGACGAGATCGCAAAGCAGGCAAAGCGGATCGCTTGGCGCCAGATTCTACGCTGGGTAGAAGCTCAAATGGCGCTTGTTGAGACCGATATGGTTAAAATACAAGAAGTGTTTATGCCCTATATTCAAGTCAACTTACAGGGTCAGACATTATACCAAAAAATTGAAGAAACAAAATTTAAGTTATTGGAGGTAAAGTGACCCCAGAAGCAAAACCTCAACTACACCAGAGCCACCTGCAAATGTTATATCGCTGCGGCATAAAATTCTGTCGGGTAGTTGTAGAAGGAGAGAAAGAACCCGCCACCATTCCTCTTATAGTAGGCGTGGCAACTCATACGACAGTCGCCCGGAACCTCAACAATACAATCAAGAAAGGAAGTCTGTTCACTAAGGAGGCTGTCCAGGATTACGCCAAGGACGACTTTGTTAAGGAGTGGCAGGAGAGGCCCATTGTTTTCAACGAGGAGGAGGCAAGCCAGGGGATTGAGAAAACAAAGGGCGAGGCACAGGACATGGCGATAGGGCTTGTGACTGCTCATCACTACGAGCTTGCGCCGCACATCAAGGCAAAAGAAGTCGAGAGAAAATGGGTGCTTGTCGCAAAGGAATACGAATATGACTTGGCCGGGATGATCGACATCGATGAGGGCATTGACATAAGGGACACAAAGACCTGCAAGACGAACCTCGGGCAGAGGGTAGTTGATACGTCGGAGCAGTATACGTTCTATGCCCTGGCAAAGTATATGATAGACGGCGAGTTGCCGGAATACGTACATCAGGACAACATAATAAAACCGACAAAAAGGAGGGATGCTTATTGCGCGACCTATAAATCGACGAGAACAAAAGATGATTTCAAAGTAGTTATGAGAAGATTTGACCAAGCCACTCGAATTATAAAGTCGGGGATATATGCTCCGGCGAATCCTATTGATTGGTGGTGTAGCACCTCATTTTGCGGCTTTGCGGCAGACGGATCGTGTCCGTTTTATAATAGCAAGGCACGGAAAGTGTACCAAAAGAAAGAAGGAGGAAAAGACGATGGAAGAAAAGGGGAAGGAATTATCGCCAGCCTTGAAAAATCCCTCAGCAACAGCTGAGAAGTTTCAAGGGAGAGAAACAATGCAGCAGGCCGAACACGCGGCCATAGCGGTATCGGCATCAGCCAGGGCAGAAATAGAATCAGCTTTTGTTATGGCACTCAAGATGCCGAGGAACCGGGACCAGGCAAGGATCGAGATCCTGGACAGCTGCAAGAACATCCTTTTTGCCGAGAAAGTGAAATATAAAAAGCCAGTCGGCAAGAAGAAGCAGGGCAACCAATGGGTACAGAACTATGTTGAAGGTCCGTCAATCAGGTTCGCGGAAGAGATGATTAGATCATGGGGCAACGTGAAGATACAATGTGTTACCATTTATGAGGACAAATCCAAGAGGATCACTCTCGTCAATGTCGTAGACCTTCAGAAGAATATATCATACAGCAAGCAGATCACGATCATTAAAAGCGTCGAACGCAAGGGCGCCAAGGATAGGGACGTCATAAGCGAGAGGCTGAACAGTTATGGCGACCGAATATTTATAGTCGTGGCAACGGATGACGAGGTTAACATCAAGGAAGCGGCGCTCATATCGAAGGAAATCAGGAACGCTTCGCTCCGGCTCATACCACAGGACATCATAGACGAGGCCATGATAACAACGGCGATAACGATTAAGGCCGGAGTCAGCAGCGACATGACGAGCGCGAGGAAGGCAATCCTCGACAGCTTTGCAACGATCGGAGTCAAGCCAGTTGATCTCGAGGAATATATCGGTCATGCGATTAATCAGATCTCTCCAGAAGAGATTGTAGACCTCCGAGCAGTTTACAAAACTATCTCAGATGGCCAATCAACATGGAAGGACTATGTCGACAAGGGAGAGGTATCGGCAAAGAAGGAAGAAGTTAAAGAAATAGATCTCGGCGGGGACCTGAAACCCGGGGATCCCAAAACGCATCAGAGCGTGAAGGATGGCGCGGGAAAGGGTGGAAAGAGATGAAGCAGATAAGCCTAAGCCCGAGCAAACTGAATTTGTTTAGAGATTGCCCCAGGTGCTTCCATGATCAGTATACATTAAAAGTGCCGAGACCTCGAGGGATAATGGCAAGCCTTATGAGTGGGATTGATAGGGCAATAAAACCCCTCGCAGATTCACATGCAGGAAGGATGCCTGATTTTTTAAAAGATAAAATCGAGGGCGTTCTTATGCCAGATAGAGCCTTAATGAAGAAGTGGGGAAATTGGCGCACTGGCATGAGGTATTATGATGAGAAAAATGGCATAGAGCTTTATGGCGCGCTCGATGAATGCGCAGTCAAGGACGTAGAATTTTATAGTCCGGTTGATTGGAAAACTAAAGGACAGAAACCTAAGGATAGTGGCGCGCAGTATTACAAGGGACAGCTCGACA
>SDBT01010073.1_pt1 | contig 15299 bp, 26 predicted proteins | sample 2277101 | NCBI WGS metagenome assembly SDBT01 (sample SAMN10404973, study PRJNA504765) | marine sediment metagenome | isolation source: marine sediment core GS10_PC15, 103 cmbsf | place: Arctic Ocean: Southern Knipovich Ridge | collected 2010 | reverse complement strand
TTCTCCCAAACACCATCCAGTCTATTTTCATTAGCCATTAAAGCAGCAAGACGAACTTGTTGTCTTATACTATGGCCATGTTCAAACCCTAATAAATTCACCCCGAAACTATGAAATTTGAACGGCGAAGGGCCAGCGTCTATTTCAAAGTTTTCATCATTATGGTAATACGCTTTAAGAATACGACCTAAAGCAATTTCGCTATGACGTGCATGATTCCCCGGAATAGACAGCACCTTTACAGGAGCGACTTTCTTCATTCGTTCCATTATAGCCAATCCCAGTAGTTCGCCTCTTAAGAATGTTTTTTGCCAAGCATCTGCTTCTGGTTGACCTGTGAAACTTGTTGTGGTATTATAAACATTATCAGTATGTAGGAAGTCATTACCCATCGGGAATATGATCCTTTCAAATGGGCCAAGAGGAGCAGTTAATTCCAATAGATCTTCAAGAATTTCCATTGTAATTCTTTCTGCATCATCAGGTGTCCAATCACAATCGGCCATCCCTTTATAACATCTCATGCCCAGATGCAAGTCGAACAGCGAAATTTCGAGTTCTCTTGGCTGATATTGTAAAGTCCCGTGTTTTGGCATTTTCCTCTTTATAACAGATATGAACGGCGAATTGCTTTTCATCCGTTCATATAAATCTTCCATAGCCGACACTGCTGCATCTTTTCGTTTCAGCCAAACTTTCACTTGATAATTAGTATAAGTTTCGCATTGACCCGTCCCTGTTTTTATTCCACCAACTGTTACTTCCCAAGAATTTATTAGATGACGATCTACTTCCCAAATATCTAAATTTACTTCCGCAATTTTTAGTAAGTCATCAACAGTTTTTATATCTAAAGATCTTGTAGTTACTGTCCCTGTTCCTTTCTCATCATTAAAATCTTTTGAAACTTCTTTTACGAATGGCTTTTCTGAATCTTGCTTAGAATTTTGTGCAGAGCCACTTTTTTGTCTGGGAACATATTTTGCAAATTCTTTAATCAATTTTGAACTTCTTTCAATCAAACGTCTTACTGTTTCTTTGCTCATATTATTTTCTCGAGCAAATTTAGCCTGCGTGAAAGTCCCTTCTTCTAAGGCTTTACTAATCTTATTTCTAATCACTTTCTTCTCTGCATTTGATAAATTTTTCACTGTATTCTCCTTGCTAAATAATGGGGACGTAGTTCAATTGTTATTTCAAATTTACTAATTCGTCCACGCCAGTCTTGTACTGTAATTATAGACGGGTATTCTGTTACAGTTTCAGCGAATATTCTCGCTGCATGTTCCATATTGATACAACCACGCTGTGAAATTTTCCAAGCTCCTATACGAGATTGTCCAAGATCTACACACCAAGCATGATAATAGAATGTTTCTTTTTGTGCTGTAAGTGCATCTTCCATATCCATTCGTTTTCCGTCTGTCATACCCATTGGATTTCTCCTAATCTACGATAACACCATCTTTACTTTTGCGAGCTTCTATTCTGTTTCGTGTTGGATTATTGCCAGTATCAATATAGCAAATTTCATCGGAATCCTTAATACCGTCGTCTTCAACTAAATCTTTAAACTCTCCCCATGTCATCTGATTAAATCTCCTTTCTGATGTATTGCATCAAACCCTTCTTCAAGTGTTGGTGGTTCAAATAAATCATGTTTCCTTTGCCAAACTTGTAGCCAAACTTCTTTTGGAGTAGAAGCCCATTCTGCCTGTCCTTCTCTACCAGTAAGACGTCTAACAAGTTCATCTCGATGAGTTGGATCTGGCATACACATCGCCGTTTTATGGTATTCATAAAACGGCGATGTACAGCATCTCACTTCTTGTTTCTTTATCCATATTAGTTTCATCACAGATGATATTGTATTCCTTAGACATAAAATCGTCAAGAATGTCTATGAAACAATGATGTATAATCGGTTCTAATTCCATGTCATACACATACGTTCCAGAACCGATCATTCTACGCAATGCGTCTTTAGATATCACTACATAATTTCTATGGTTCTTTAGAAATAGTGGATCCAAGTAGATTTTCCACTAACAATATTTCCCACCATGATAATTAATTTTGGTTTCTTATCCATATTAATCTTGTGCTCCTCTACCAAGACTTCCAGGTTTCCCACCATGAATGCCAACACCCTCTTCTTTACTTTTCTGATTGACATAAGCTAAACTTCGCCACCATCCATTCCCTTTAAAGATTATACCAATACCACCACTAATCAAACGCTGCAATTTGAGAGCTTTACATTTTGGGCATTTCCTTTTCGGCTTTGCTTTTATGCTTTCAAAAAGTTCTATTTTCGTTCCACACGCTTTACATTTATATTCGTAGGTCGGAATCTCAGCCACCACCTTTCAATTTAAATAATTTTTCTTGTGCTGTTTTATGACAACTATTACAAAGTGTAATCATATTCTCTGGATCATTATTTGTATCATCTCCATCGATATGATGCACGTCTAATTTTCTATGATGCTCTTCTTGTATTTTACTACAATTTTGACAAATGTAATTATCACGTTTGCGAATTGATTCTTTCAATTCAAGAATTTCTTTTGTGTATTTCCCATCTTTATAATTAGGATTATTTTTGCCTACAAATCTTCTTCTTATATTTAACAGGTAACAACCACAACTTTGTCGTCTTTTATTTTGTAAGCTATCTCCTCTAATGATGATTTCTTTCCCACAATCGCATTTACAAAGCCACACGGCACGAAAAACTTTCCCTGTCCAAACGGTGTCCACAAATCTTATAACAAGAAGACAATTAAATCGCATCCCAATTAAATTTTTTATTTGTCTCCCTATTGTAAAAGCTCCTTTCGTAGCCTCAAATATTCTTGCAAGTCTTTTCGTTTTCCAGACGCTGCTGCTTTCTTCGCGGCTGCTTCCAGCCTGTCTGCTATAATTTCGCATTGTTCTTTAGGTACAAAATCTTCACAACAATCATCTTTACAAACTGCAATACCTGTTTTCTTACAAAGAAGCGAAAATTCTTCTTTATCATTAGGTTCACTATTTAAACATTCATCGCAAGTTCTATGTGTTTTCATACTAAACTCCTCAGTAGTTCTTCGACATTGTTCACTCTTGCAATATAAGGGAGATGCGTAAATACACAACCATCATCAGAACCTATGAGGATAATCTTCTTACCCCATGCTAACGCCATTCCTAATTCGCAATGGCGACCGCCTCTTGAATCGTTGTCTCCAATAAATTCAATAAACAAATCACATTGCTCTACACCAAACATATCACGAATGGCTCGTGGAGCAGAACTATAAGCCGGAGCCTTGTCTTGGTCATGCCAGAGACTAATCACTTCAAATTTTGTCCCGTTCAAATTGTTTAATACAAGTTTTCCGGCTAAAGATTTAGCCAATTCAATTTTTGGGTGACTTGCTGCAATGTAAATTTTCATTTTATCTCCTCAAGAATTTAGAGTTACTTTCATATTTGCAGTTTCAAAACGAACTATATACCCCTCTTCGATCATCATTGGTTTTTCAATTGGTCCTGTTACTATTAACTGACCACCATTTATAGAATCGAAAAGTCCAAAATGAGTTACCATACCCCATGCTTTCGCAGCCGGTGGATATTCAATTTCTGTAACATTAGACATCTCACAACCATTTCTCATCCAATCATAGCGTCCCATTTCAATTCGTCGATAGTTATTCATAAGAGGAAGTTCTGTTAATCCCAAGTCTCCGTTTCTGAATAATCCAATATACACATATTCAATTGTTTGTGGAGTTCGCAGATTTGGAGTAAACTCCATCACCTTTTTTGTAAATTCTCTTATTGCTTCTCCAATTTTATCTGTTTTCATCATAGGCACTATCTGAAAATCTCTGCAAGGTGGAAAATCTATGGCTGAAGGATGTCCTTTCTGGCAGACATTATTAAAAACGTCTGGAGAACATCTTGGTTGAAATTTGCAATTATTACATCCGTTCATTTTGTACTCCCTCCTAATTCTTTGTTTCGTTTCTTAAGCCATTCAATTTCCCGTCTGGTAGCCTCTAAATCAAATATATTATATTTTATGCAAACCCGAAGATAGTCAATGGTTTCTTGTATAGAGCTTAATTCTTGATCAGTGTTTGGCTTTTTCGGTTTACGAGTTTTCGTCTTGGGAAGTTTTTGAAATTCTTTTGTTAGTTTTTCTAATTGATTTTTAACTTCTTGACGACTTATTTTTATTGGTTCTTTTTTAACCATTAAAATTCATCTCCCTCATCTATGATTCCCGGTAGTGCTCCTCCACATTGTTGACAAAGTTTTAACGTTCTAAATTCCATGTGATATAACCATTTTGCAATTTCTTCTGGTTGCCAATTTCGTTCAACTACTTTTATGTCTTTAATTTTCAATGTTACAAGCTCTAAATTTTTAGTAAACCTGCCAGAATTAAAGTGTTCTTCTAAAGACCAGATTTCCTTAAGAGAAAATAGTTCATAGTCTGATAAGTTTTCTGGTTCATATCCATTACGAATGGCAGCACCAATAATAGGACTACGAACTTTCTTTGCTCCTTTGATATTATCATGACCACCAACAAAAGCCATATAAGTAGCGAACTGTTCTGGTCTTAAACCATGCCATTCATTTATAACTCGCTTCAGTGTCCATGGAGTTTCTCTAAATTGGTATTCTTTAACCTGTACAACCAGAAATGGTTTATCTCTTAAAAGTTGATGCAAATCTTTATCACTGGAGTAAATAATTACCTTTTCAGTTTGGCAATATTTTTCAGCCAGACTTGCAATAATATCATCGGCTTCTAATTCATCATCTTGAGCCGTTTCTGCAACCATAGAGACCAGCTTCATAAAACTTGTCATTCGATCTCGTGTCAGCCATTGATGAGCATCTTTTTTCCTTTTCACCTTGCGATCAGCTTTATATTCTGGATCTACTTTATAGCGAAAATTGTTTCGGCCTTCCCAACAAACTATTATCTCATCATTCCAGAATCTACGAAAAGCTTCCAGTCCTTTTAAGAATCCATACTCCATCCCAGTCGGCTGTCCTTTTCTGGTAACAAGCTCATCCAACTTGTAATTACAACGATATAATTGCATCATGCCATCAAGAAGTATCATGCCGGAAATCCTTTAGCTCTTAATTGTTCTTGTTCAACCCTTGCTCGTAATACTGTTCTTACAATACCATCTGGAGCAAATTCTGTTCCAAGGTCATTTAATTCACCCTTTATTCTGTTTGCTTCTTTAGCATGATATGCTCTTTGTTTTGCTTGTTCCTTCTCAGTCATTTTCTTCTCCTATATTTTCTTCCATCCACTTTTTGGCCTGTTCAGTTGTCATTGGAGCTTCTTCATCTGGCGTATCACCCCATGTAGTAATTAGCCTATCTAAAGCATCTATAATACTGCTGTCGAATGGAGTTCCATCTTGTGGATCTTCAACTAATTCCTTGAGATAGTATTGTTTCAAAGCTTCAATTTTATTTTGTCGTTCGTTCATTGCTTTTCTCCTGCTCTTCTATGTAAGATCGAAAAGGACAGACCTGACAAATTTTAGCACCTACTTTTCTTTGTCTTTTACAGTTTTTATAAAACCAACTACCGAAGTCTATCTCTATCTTTTTCATCTCACTAAGACTTTCTTTGCAATAGGCTTCTTCTTTAATGTCCGCAACCTTAAATTCTTATTGCAACCTTCACTGGGACAGCGTTTTCTTTCTGGCGTATATCGATGAGCCTTAACCAGCTTTCCTCGTTTCATTGCGTTAGAACATTTACATTTGATAACACATTGTATATTCTTTCATTTTCTATCTCCCGAAATTCTTTTAGCTATGAAATAGCCATTAAATTGTTGGATAAATTCAAACCATAAACCGTCAATATTAAAATTTAAATTCTCATCAAGTCTATGATTTATAAAATTGATTGTTTTTTGATCGCCTTCAAAAACTCTAAGTCCTTCACCAACTATAATACTCTGGCCTTCTATCCCACAACTATCGCCATCACATGCTGCTCCTCGTAATGTTGTGTCTTCCTCTTCTATCATTTTGCTATAATCAACAGGTTGATATTTTGAAGTTAATTCAGCCCATAAACTTATTGGCTTATGAGCTTCGATCGGCATATAAGGAATAGATTTGTACGCATCTTTAGGAAGAAAAGTCATGCTGCGAATGCTTTCTTTATTCTCCCAAATATGGTTAAATACATCTTTCCATTCATGGTGATCTACTATGACAGTACAACTAACATTATGAGAAGGATCTTTGCTATGAGTTGGCAAAATCCAATTGTGATAGACTTTAAATACTATATCTACAAATTTTTCTGCATCAAACTCATCTTGTATCCGGCCCTCTGTTTTTACCGGGAAGGTTATGCACCAATTACCGTTCGGCTTTGTTTCTACCATCTGGGGATTATGTTTCTTAAAGAATTTTGCTACTGACTCTAATGGATTCGCAGTTATGCGTCTAAGATAATATTTAAATGGATGTGGATGTATCCCACTACTCACGCAACCAAGTTCTAAACTGCTGGTTCCACTTGGTTTAATACAAGTACAACGAACGGCAGGGTTTATTCCAATTTCTTTTGCAGTGCGTTCATTTTGAACCTTAACTAATAAAGCCCCACATTGTAAAACACTCTTTTCAAAAATTCTAACTGCTGGTATTGCATCCATCATACCTGTAATACTGACACCAATAAGAGCATCTCGTTTTGTAATGTCTTCAGACACTTTTCCAATATATGGGAAATCTGTATAACTGGCTTGGAGAGTTGCGATAAAACTGGCAGCATTACAAGCAGCATAAAAATCGACTTCACTGTTACATTTCGCGGCATTTATTTCTACCAGATTACAAAAGCCGAATCCTGTTTGCCCATTAACTTTTATAGAATCGGAAGAATACACATCTTTCCAAACAGGATTAATACCAATTTCACCACAAGGATTTATCCCACAATCAAAATCATCTATAAAAATAAAACCTGGATCTCCATGATTCGCCTTGTTGATTTCCATTATCCACATAAACTCATCTTTAGTACAATGCTTAGGATGTAGAACAACGCTGTTATTGCATAGAGCTCTTTGAGAATTTGTTTCTTTAGGCCAAAAATGAAAATCGCCCAAAGGTGTTTTACAATTCATCATTTCCTTATCATCATAACTAAACAACGAAATTAAACTGCTGCGTCTTATGCCTCCAGCTAAGACTGCTTTAGAAAGATGACAAATCATATCATGACATTCTAACGGTTTTAATTGTCTCCCGCCTACTTTATCCAATATAGATCTGCAAGCTTCTAAAGCTTCTTTTAAATCCTTGTATCCTGGAGCCTTCCCACCACTTTTAAGTTGACTGCCGACTGGGCGAATTCTATGATAACAAAATTCTATATGATAACCATTAATGAAACTATTTATTAGAGATGTAACAGCGTTCGCCCATCCTTCTATTGTATCTTCTACAACGTGATGACAAACGAGTGTCTTATCTATAAAACTAATAGTTGGTAATTTTGAGACGTGCTGTTTTTGTACGCTAAATCCAACGCCACAACCACAAAGCAAAAGATAGAGTATATGACCAAACACTTCTGGGCGGTCTATCAAAGTGAAACTGCAATTGTACATCCGTTCGTTGCGTTCTTTAATTGGCTCACCAGCAAATTGCATACTTCGCATTGACGGTAGAACTTTTTTATCATGCACAAACCAAAATGCTTTGTCTATCTCCATGCACAATTCAGGAAATTTATCTTTGTGCATTCTTTTAACTCTGCTCACAGTTTCGTTGAACGTCTCTCGGCGTTTCAATGCTGGTATATACTGAGCATACTTGCTCGCATGGATGTAATCAGCGATAGCTTTTTTATCTGGGTTTGTGGTCATTTTGTTCCTTATTTCGATTTAGGTGTAATGGTAGCTATTTTGGTCGTTTGGCTCTTAATCGGTCGACTGGGAGTCCGTATCTGGCTAATTAAAGCCTTTAAGACTAAATTCCTATTCAAAATTAGCACTGCTTAAATTTGCTGCTGCATCTGTTTGGTCAGTGTATTCTTGGTCAGTGTATTCTTGGCTGGCCATTTTATACGTTCTCTTAATTGGCTTCTTGATAGTTTCTCCACTGAGAATAAAATTCCCCCAAGAAAGATCAACTCCGGGTTTTGGCCGTCCAAGGAACTGTATTGTTATTGGATGTGGTTCCGGAGGCCACTGTAGATTAATGCCTATCTGTTTCATTGTAGGATTATACGAAATTCCAAAAGCATAAGTTATATGCCCTGGAGCTCGATTCAATACTCTACACCATGGACCAGGATGTGCCTGAAGAAATTCAATTTCAATTTCTTTGAGTAGTTTCTTTTTCGTGGCTTGCCAATATCGATTATTCTGTACCTGTCCTTCTGTCCAATGAGGCCATTTCTTGCGTAGTTTAGTCCACAACAGATGTAAATTCATAGAGAAATAAACAGCCCAGACAGGTTGATCTGGATCACAAACATCATGCCAGTATCTCTTTTTGTTGCAGAAGCTACATCCTTTCGGATGACCTCGATATGGAAACTTACAAAGTGGAGCAATAGCTTTAACATCCATCACCGGTTTTACAAGTCCCCATCCTCTGCAAGGTTTATATTCTCTTTCTGAACACAATTTTACCTTTGCATCATACTCTTCTTGTTGCTTTCTGAATTCTCCTTTGGTCAAATTATACTTACTCATAGTAAAGGCTCCGGAACGGTTATTATTTGCTCATGATCCTCGTCTCTGCCATTCCAACATCTTCGCCATGCAATTCTTACATCATAACGTTCATCTCCATAAATAGCTGATTTATTTTTAGCCTTCTTTTTAATTACTTTGACATAATCAGGCCAAAACTCAGCTAATTGTTGAGCAGCTTCCTTTTGAACATCTGGCGTTCTGTAAAGTGTAGTTCCACCTTCCGCAGCCGGATCCATCTGGTCACAGCACCAATTATATCCAACCCTGTTTGGATAGCCAAGCGACATCAGTTGTAATGTTATATCAAAATCCTGCATGGTTTTCAACCTATCCAACCTTGCATTTTCTTTTAATAAAACATCACGGTTGAAGAATAGACAATCTTTAGCATTAGCACAATCACGAAACGGTTCTTCTATGAAGTGATTACCTTTTCTAATGCTGATAGAGCCATGGACAAAACCAGCATCCAACTGATCACTCATCCACTGAAACATACCATTTAATTCTTTATCTTTTATCTGTTCTAAAAAATCATGCAGTTCGAGATACCTAATACAAAACCGCAGATCATCATCCATAATTATAACACCTTGCGTTGGACAGTTTTCCAATATACGCTGCCAAACTTGTCCCAAGTATTTTTTACCGACTGCCTCCACTAAAGTATGATGATATTTGCGTTTGAAACTTTCTGCTTCTTTTTCAGGACAAACTATGATTGGTCGTATGTTGCTATAGTTTAAAACCTGTTGCAGAGTTTTTTGTGCTAAAAAATCACCTCTACCTTTTGTCGGTATATAAACAGTATAGTCCATGATTTATGAACTCCTCATTTAAGCAAATTTGATTACAATCTAAACAATAATTATTCCACATATTACCTACTTGTTCCCAATCAATTGTTCTCCATGCTTCGATGCTACATAAAGCAGAACCTCTTTTAGCATCCAAATACATTAAAGAATTAATAGCCCCGCATTTACACTTGAAAACAGTAGTCTCAAGTTCCATATCTTTTTCAATGCAATTTAATTCTATAGTTGCGACAGGAGAACTATCAATATATCTATAAACATCTTGTTCCCAATCCCAAAGCCAATATCGTTCACATTTTGGACATTGTGCCATTTTATTTTCCCACCTTAAAAATTCTTGCCAGCCAATAATGAAAATTGTAATATAAAACGGTGTTCACTAAATTCCAAGAAAGAGAGGATGTTATAGCCCATTTCCATTGACCAGTTAATAACCAAAAGAAAAGTATCTGGGCAGTAATTATATGGGTCCTAAAAACTAACCCAGAAATAAGCAATACTGTTATTTTAACTTTTCGCATTACTCACCTGTTATTATACTGTTTGGTGTCGTTTGTCCCTTATACCCTAAGCTGGGAGCCCATTATAACGGCTGCGAGGTCGACCTTCACCACGTTTTGCTCTTTGATATTTATCAAATTCACACAAGCTATGTTCTACTTCTCGAAGCTCGAACGGCCAATCACAATGAATAACTTGACCACCTAAATAATGCCTCCCTAAAAGTCCATAAAGATTTTGCATTGATTCTAAACCTTCAGCTTGATTTTTATGAGGCATTCCTATTCGCCGAAGACCTCTTTGTGCTCCTGGTCCCATATTCGACCATGTTAATTTGTCGGTTGCCTTATCGAGAAGCTTTGTAAAACGAAAGTCGCAAACGAGTTCGTATGCAACAAACTTGCCAACCATATACAAACTAAGAAGAGATAAAAATGCGGATTTCATAGTGGTTAAATTAAGAATCGTTTGTGAATATTCAAGCCGATGATCCCAAGCTTCTTTTGCTGCTCGTAAATATGAATCGTGTTTGTCTTCAAACGCAACGCCGGTCGTCATGTGTGCTCCGGTGAAAATCTTTTTACCATCTTTGGCTCGCTGTTGTATATATGTTTCTAATTCTTTAAAATCAACTATAAATCCAAGTTCTTCAGCATGTTCGTACCAATTGAAAAGCCGATACCAAACAATGTTGAAAAATATTAAGGCTGCTTGATCTGATTTATTTGCTATTTTTAAAAGTGACTTAGCAAACTTATTATTCAACATATTTCGGAGAGCGACTGTCCCCTTATCAAGCTGACGAAATGCGTTTGTGAATTTATACTTTTGCAGTATCTCGTCTTCTGTCCATGGCTTCGGTTTGCCAGCTTCTTTAAGAAGATAGATTTTGTGCCGTTCGTTGATCCAATATGCAAGATCGTCGCTCGTTGCATGTCCCATTTCGATTTTCGTTAGTCTGTTTTCTTTAGCCATTTTAGTTCTCCCATACCAAAATTATTTCTTGGTGTTAATTTTCGTAGCCATCAGTTTCAAAAGGCCAGTTTGAATCTGGTTCTGGATAGTCTGTGTCTGGATCATATTTAACCATACGTTTTTCCTTCCATCTTTTTTCGCAGCCAACTTCTTATAACCATCCAAATTCTGCCGAACGGATCATAATACTGCTGGCAATTTTTGCAAACACAATATCCTACAAAACAAGTGCAGTGATATTTATATTTCTTAAAGAACTTTTCGCGGGGTCTTATTAATTTATCTAATTCTGCTTCATTCTTATTAACCATCGCTATCCTCCAAATTCTGTCTCTGCCATTCCCGGAAATACGGATTAGAGAACTTTGCTGGTTCTACATCATACCACTTTGTCGCACATCCGTAAACCAAATCTCTGAACAACGAATCAAGCTTCAATAATTTCTCATTGTCGCCGTAATTAGTTGTAATATGATCCTTATTACGAATCATTCGCTCCATTTCTAAAGCAGTTTCTATTTTATATTTCAGAGATGGGCAAGGATCGTTATTTAAATAATCACCTATATAAGGATTATTGTTTAGAAAACTACCCTCTGTATAATCAGGCATTCCATGGTTAGTCCATCTAAGTATTTGATTTATTTTCCCAACTTTGTGTTCATAGATATGCTCTGAACCTGCTTGATGAATATACCTTCCAAGTTTTAAGTTTAATTCGTTAGCGATGATACGTTGCAAAGTCGTAAAGCAAAATATATCATAAGGAAGGCCGAGCCACGCATCGTTGGATCGCATGTCGGCAATAAGAGTTAATTTGCCATCGCGAACAAAGAATTTTAATGTTAAAGTACAAGGCAAATCTTTGTGATCCCCAAGAATTGCATGGAGCAAATCCCCACTATCCCACATAGTCATAATTGCCTGACGGGTATTGGGCTTCTCTTTGAGCAAACGGATAACTGCTTCTAATTGATTACTGCCATTGGGATGAAAGAAAATCGTATCTTCTTTTATAAATCCAGGACTGTTTTTCCAGCGATGCCCATAAGCTCCATACGCCTTACCGTCTTCAGCATAATTTTTATATGATGGAGCATAGGCTTCCATCATTTCTATTTCGTTTGTCATTGATAAATACCACAACACTTCAGCACAAGCATAAGACAAACTGAATTTGCGGGTTGGAAATCCAAGTAAGATATTTTTAAGTGGATCAGTTAGTGTTGCTTGAAATCCAAGGAGTTCTTTTGTTTGGCCAGCACGGGAATCTAACTTATCACCCTCTACAATAATCCTCTGTATCGTTTCCCGCCATAACTCATTTAAGTTATCATGAAACATAAGGGTATTCTCCTCTTGATAATAATTCTTTGTTACCAGCAACAGCACAATTGATGTCTTTATCTGGATTAGTTACATCACCATCATTTACACATCCTGGTTGATCTCCAGTTTCTTTTGCAGTAATATAAAATGGGCAATTTATACATTGCATTTAACACTCCAATTTCAAAATAGCAGACTGGCGAGGTCGCTCAAAGTCGGATGCCCCGCCAGTCGCTTCGGGGAGAAAGAAATTTCTTATTTATTGAATGGAAGAACCTCAGCATCTAAAAACTGTTCCATTAATTTATCCATCTGCTCTTTGCTTATATTAACAGAAGATCCCTTGTGATTCATTCCATTTATATCAATACACATATCTGATTGGAATGGGTAATGCCTTAAAAGATCAGCTACAATATATTCTACTGGCCAACCAAAGCTGATAATTTTTTGGCCTTCATGAAAACCAGTTCCATCGCGGACAACGATAGTCTTTTCAAATTCCTCGCCTTGTGTATCTTTTGCTGTTACTGTTGTTATCATAAAGTATAACCTCGCTCTTTATCTTTTTCGTTTGCAGGTTCGAAGAAACAAGTATTAAAATTATCAGTTATAATATCCTTGTCTTTAAATGCTTGTTCCAAATCTTTCCAGCCAATTCCATTGGCCTCTATAAACACATCCAAATCTGCAACAAACATGCTGTCAGCTTCGCCGGTTGACCAAAAACAAATAACTTCAGAAAGAGCATGAACGTTGAATTTGCCAGATATCATTTTCCAATGTTCACCTGAGGTATTTTTCTGTCTTACTTTCATTTTACAATTACCCAATAAGTTCAATAGAATCGGTTCTAACAACACGATGATGCTTATTCCACTCTCTTAAGAATGCTTCGGCTTCAGCTTCATTAGCCCAATGACCAAGAGTGTTTTCATAGCACCACCCAAATTCATGAGTACGCTTTCCATCCACACCGATCATTGATTTTTCATAACTAACCGTTCCATCTTTTAAGACATAAATCCCTATACCTCTTGGGCCACTTATTACATAATAGTTCGCCCATTCCCAAACTTGAAATTTAATTGTGGTTTCTGAGATGTTCATGCTATCAATTTCCCTTTGTAGTATTTAAACTGTTCGGTTGTGCATTCGTGGGCGGACTTCTCATCATCTCGCCACCTTTTCCATCTTGGAAAACGCATCCCACCCCTTGCACCTATTTTGTCATATTCGCATTCACAAACCCTGCCGATAAGAGTAGCACGTTTTTCTTCCGTGTCATATTTCAATTTCTCGGCTTTCGTACCTATGCCAACGTGACCAAGATCATGTTTCTTTCCATTTGGTTTATAAACTATAACACGAACAGCCTGCAAACATCCCCAATAAGATTCGCTGGTAGACATAAAGGTCTCGACCACAACTGCATCGAGTGTTCTCACTGGTTTATGTTTATACCAGCCGGACATGTGACTTACTTTAAGAACATGGCCTTCATAACCTTCCTCTATCGCTCTTTCATTTAGTGTTCCACATAATTTTTCATTTACAAAATCTGTTCTTATTTTTGTTGTTTCAGCAACATTAAGGCCAAGATTTTTAAGGCTCCCCATAACAATTTCAAGATGCACTTCAGAAAAATCTGCACCGGCAAACAACGGAGCAGCGAACGCCGTCAGCATTAGCTTCTCATCTGCATCATTGAGCATTGTGGGAACGCTGGTTGCGTCTACGCCGGGACAATGTAATTCAGCCAAAACAATACTGTTGTTCGGCAACGCATAAAGTTCTTCACGAATGTGGTCAATTGCCAAAACCTTTAATGTGATGTCTTTTGGTTTCTTGCTGGTAATAAAATATTCGCCAACATGGTCTTTTACTACCTTCGTATAATGGCCATCCAGTTTTGGCTGAATAAAGTTTACCTGTTGGCCAGCATAATCCTTAAATTTTGGTAATGCAGTATCACCCATAATCCACCTCATAATTGAACTTAATAATTGCGACCCTACCTCAGCCCTCGAGTTCCAATATCCGTCGTAACTGTACTGAGCACGGAATTTAGCTGTTCACTTCTATAATCAAATGATTTAGTGAACGCCGTTATCATAAAGTTTTAACTTCAGGTTCAACATTATCAATATCAACACCTTCAGCTTCCAGTTCCTGTTGCAACATTGCAGCACGTTCTTTAAGCCATGCCAGCCGTTTCTTTCTTTGCTCCACGTTACCAGCAGTATTTTTAATATCTCGATGTTTTGTTATCAATTCATCAAGGTGTTTTTGGGTTGATTTTATTTTGGCTGGAGCATTGCGGAAATCTTCAATTATCTGCTCTTTTTCCGCTTGTATAGTCGCGATGTCTTTGTCGTAACCTTGTATTATAGTTTTGAAATCGGTTTGGATCCAAACGTAGTGCTTGATAAGAGCTCGATTAACAGCTTGCGTTTCTCTAAGGTCTTTAAGTTTATCAGCGATTGTTGGGTAGTTTCCTGGTCTCATTTGTCACCTCCAATTAGTTTAGCTTATTTTGAGAAACCGTAGTTCTGGCCAGCGAATTTCCCGCATCCCGCTCTGGCATATTCGCTGGCCAGTAATTCGGCTTGTCAGTTATGAAACAGCATTTTCGATATTGTCACCACCGGTATCCGTACCTGAAAGGTCAACGCCCTCATCCTCCAGTGCCTTCTGAATCTTCTCAGCAGCAGCTCGCATCCGGACCAGCTTTGCAACCTTCTTGCGAGTTGACTCGTCGCCATACTGTTCGATTCTTGTAGCTTTGCCTTCGAGCTCCTCGGCTCTTTTAATACTGGCAAGTGCTTTCATCCGGGAAACGAACGCCGAAAACCGAAGGTGTGTCGCCAACGATGCGAAATCGGCTTTCTTCAACGGAAGATGTTTGCGGGTATTA
>SDBT01010072.1_pt1 | contig 15300 bp, 15 predicted proteins | sample 2277101 | NCBI WGS metagenome assembly SDBT01 (sample SAMN10404973, study PRJNA504765) | marine sediment metagenome | isolation source: marine sediment core GS10_PC15, 103 cmbsf | place: Arctic Ocean: Southern Knipovich Ridge | collected 2010 | reverse complement strand
CCCAGTCTGTCTTTGCGAGGAGCGTTTTTTGCGACGAAGCAATCCCCTTCTTACCCAGTCCGGAGGAGATTGCTTCGCACAAACCGCTCGCAATGACATTTGCCCCAAGACTGAAATGCACCTGCCTGTTGCTTGAGTTCTGACGTGTCTTCGCTCACTTGATTGGCTCCTCAGTCCTGTTTTCGCTCTACGAGCATCTGCCGGACGACGGCCGTGAGCGTGGTCGGATCGTCCACGATCCAGCGTTCGTCCAGCAGTTGCAAGGCGTGGATTCCCCGGCGGGTAAGAGGCGTGGTCACAGCAATGCACCACATCTTGGCTGCTACCGCCGCCTTCACCCCGGAGGGCGAATCCTCGATGACCAGGGATTCGGACGGCGGGGTGTCCAGTTCCCGCGCCACTAGCTGATAGATCTCTGGGGCGGGCTTGCCGTGCTCCACGTCGTCCCGCGTGGCGACGAAGTCGAACGCCTCGGTCAAGTCCAGCACCTCCAGCACGTGCCGCGCCTGCTGACAGCGGGACATGGTAGCCAGGGCCGTTTTGCAGCCGCTCCGCCGGGCCTGGTTCAACAGGGCAACGTTGTGCGGCCACTGGTTGGCGCGCAAGACATCCGGGTCGGCCATCATCCTCTCGTAGTGACGCAGCCGCACCTGGACGAAAGCCTGCCAGGGCGCACTCACCCCGAACTCCGCCATCCGGGAGCGGGCCTTCTCTTCCAGATCGAACCGCTCCACCAGCGCCTGGGCCACCTCCCAGCGCGGGAGGCCCACCACGTCTTTGAAGGCTTCCGCCACTTCTGCCTCGCTAAGAGCGTGGGGACACAGTTCAATGGCGGCGCGGGCGTAGGAGAGGGCCTTGAGCCGCTCCGTCTGCACCAGCGTGCCGTCCAGGTCGAAGATCATGGCACGAATCACGACAGCATCTCCGTCAGTCTCCAGCCCGCCGACCACGTCATCCCCCAAGTGAAAGCTGATCACCCGCCGCCCGGCATCCAGCAGCGCCTGCCGGTCGCCCAGGGCCTGGGCTGCTTTGAGCACGCCGAAGGTCATCGTCGAGTCTGGCGATCCCGCTTCGTCGGGGATGGGCGCGTCGTGGGTAAGCGAAGCAGCCGCTACGTCATGTGATGAAGCGGCGTCGTCGGCGGTGAACTGGATGAAGAGGCCGCGTCCGGCGTCGCCTTTGTGGAGCTGGCCGGTAGAGTGTAGAAAGCGTGGCCCGTAGCCCACCGTGGTCGCCAGTCGGCAGCGGTCGCGCAGCCGGAGGCGTAGAGCGGCCAGCGCCGCGTCAGTCTCGGCCGTCGGCTGGAGGTAGGCTTGCAGAGCGACGTAGTCCCCCGGCTGGGCCTGCGCCAGGAATTCGTTCAACGCTTCTGCCGTGAGCGGAGCCGACTCGCCAGGGGGGAGTGTGCCTTTCTCCGTATACTCGGCCACCATCTTGCGGGCCAGCACCTTGGCCGCCTCGACGTCGGGCTGGTCGAAGGGATTGATGCCCAGACGGTGGGCGGCCACAGCGGTAGCCATCTCCCACAGGAAGAACTGCCCGCCCAGGTCGTAGCGGTCGTGGAGATTCAGGCGCACCACTGGATGCCCGGCCGCTTCCAGAGCAACCAGTGCTGCGTCGTGGGTGCCGTCGCCATCCAGTCGCAGGTGGACGAAGAGGCGATCGTCGCCGTAGGCCTGGGGTGGACCCAGTGGCTCTCCAACCACCGGGAGAATCCCTTTGCCCTCCTTGCCGGTGCTCTCGGCGATGAGTTGTTCCACCCAGTCGCCGAAACTGGCGATGGCTGGCGAGACGGCAAAGGTCATTTTGTCTCGCCCGGCCTTGGCCAGTTCACCCAGGATAGCTCCCAGGCGAGCACCTGGGTTATCCCCCGACGCCACGCAGGACTCGCAGCCGGAGGACGCTGCCAGCGCGCGGCCCAGCAGCAGACCCACGTCCACACCAATCAACGCCGCTGGCGCCAGCCCGAAGTAGGAGAGCACCGCATAGCGCCCGCCGATGTTCGGGTCGTTGAGGAAGGTGGCCCGGAAGCCATAGCGCTCGGCCGTAAGCGAAGCGGCCGCGACGTCATGTGATGAAGCGGCCGCGACGTCATGTGATGAAGCGGCCACGACGTCATATGATGAAGCGGCATCGACCAGCTTGCTGCCGGGATCGGTGATGGCGATGAAGTGCGCACCGGCCCGTTCCTCGCCCAGGGCCTCGACCACCTGGTTGTAGAAGAACTTGAAGAAGGAGAGGGTCTCCACTGTGCCGCCCGACTTGGTGGCGACGATGAAGAGGGTGCGGGAAAGATCAAGCCGCTCGGCGTAGGCCAGCACAGCGCCGGGATCGGTGCTGTCGAGCACGGCCAGCTGTAGACTTCCGAAGTCTGCCAGACTTCGGAAGTCTACACGGCTGAACACTTCCGGTGCCAGGCTGGAGCCGCCCATCCCCAACAGCAGGGCATGGGTGTAGCCCGCGGCGCGCACGGCTTCGGCCAGCCCCTCCAGGCGGGGGAGGTTTTCGAGCATGACCTCGGCGGTGTGCAGCCATCCCAGGCGGTTGGTGATCTCCGTAGGCTCCGCCTTCCAGACGGTGTGGTCGTGGGCCCAGATGCGGGCCATGATTCGGTTCTCCTTCATCTCGGCCAGGGCATCGTCCACCGCGGCCTGGTACGAGCCCAGGCTGGCGGTTTGGTGCTGCCAGCCGGCCAGCAGTTGCTCCCGTTTCTCGGCGATGCTGGCCATCAGCGCTTCGAAGGATTGGGCAAACTTGGCCACACCTTCGTCTTGCAACTGCTGGGTCACGGCGTCCAGGTTCACGCCCACTTCAGCCAGGTGGGCCAGTTGGGCGCGGGCCTCGTCAACGCCAACTTCCAGAGTGAGCGCAACCGTGCCGTGGTCGTGGAAGGCATTGAGGGTGGCGGGCGGTACGGTGTTGACCGTGTCCGGCCCGATTAGGCCGTCCACATAGAGGGTGTCCGGGTAGAAGGGGTTCTTGGTGCTGGTGCTGGCCCACAGTGGGCGCTGCACTCGCGCGCCTTTGGCCGCCAGCCTCTCCCAGCGGGGCGCGCTGAAGATCTGGCGGAAACGGGCATAGGCGGCTTTGGCGTTGGCGATGGCGATCTTTCCTTGCAGGTATTGGATGTTGGAGATTGGATATTGGAGATTGGATATTGGAGATTGGATATTGGAGATTTGTCCAGTTGACGGTCCACCGCTGCGTCTACGCGGCTGACGAAGAAGGAGGCAACCGATGCAACTTTGGACAAATCCCCCCCGTCCGCCGCCAGTTTCTCCAGTCCTGCGATGTAGGCCGCAGCCACGGCTTCGTAGTGGGCCAGGGAGAAAATCAGCGTGACGTTGACGTTGATGCCGTCGCCGATGAGGGTCTCGATGGCCGGGATGCCGTCGGCCGTGGCCGGCACCTTGATCATCACGTTGGGCCGGGCCAGCGCGGCGAAGAGTCGCCGCGCCTCGGCGATGGTCCCCTCCGTGTCGTAGGCCAGGTTGGGGCTGACCTCCAGGCTGACGTAACCATCGGCGCCGTCGGTCTCATCGTAGACCGGGTGCAGCAGGTCGGCGGCGCGTTGGATGTCGTCCAGAGCCAGTTCCTCGTAGATCTCCTCCACCGTCTTGCCTTCCTCCACCAGGCGGTACAGGGCATCGTCGTAGTCGGTGCTGCCGGCGATGGCTTTTTCAAAGATTGACGGGTTGGAGGTGACGCCGCGCAAGCCCTCGTCAATCAAAGCTTGCAAGTCGCCTGAAGTGATGAAAGAACGGCGGATGTAGTCGAACCAAATCGCTTGGCCCAGATCAGCCAGTCGGTGTAGTTTTGTCATGTCAATCCTCCTGATGATTCCCAAGGGCTGCAATCTGCTCCGCCGTCATCCCCTCCACAATCGGGCGGTCGCTCTGTTCCAAGAGACGCTCCTTGCCAGCCCAATCTATCAGGTGGCCCGATTTCGCGGCTTTGGTTTCCAGGTAGAACTGATTGTGGGGATTGGGCGGGATGATGAGCGGAACCCGCTCAGTGACCACGATGCCATGCCTGGTCAGATCAGCGATTTTGTGCGGGTTGTTCGTCATCAGGCGAATGGATTTGACCTTCAGAGAATCTAGCATGTGCGCGGCCACGCTGTACTCGCGTTCGTCGTCGCGAAAGCCCAGCGCGATGTTCGCCTCGACGGTATCGTAGCCGTGATCCTGTAGCCCATAGGCGCGGATCTTATTTATAAAGCCGATACCGCGTCCCTCTTGCCGCATGTAGAGCACAATTCCCTTATCCGCCTCCCCGACCTTCTTTAAGGCGGCTTCTAACTGGTCTCGGCAATCACAGCGTAGCGAGCCGATGGCATCACCCGTTGCACATTCGGAGTGCAGCCGCACCAGGACGTTCTCAGCATCGCACACGTCGCCGTGGACGAACGCGGCGTGTTCTTTGCCGTCGCGGTTGTTATAGAAAGCCACGACATGGAAGTCCCCGAAGCGGGAGGGTAGCTCGGCGATGGCGGCGATCCTGACGCAAACGCGGTCGCGTCCATAGCCGTCACATTCATGCTCGCGGTTCTCGTCCAACAATTCTTTGATTCGCATGTGAGTCAGTGACATGTGCATTTCTCCTTTTGGTTGATAAATTGTGAGCGTTCAGCGAGTAGCGCGTTTCCCCTCCCTCTGAGGGAGGGGCTAGGGGGGGGTGGGCCTTTTGTTGAAGCAGAATCCACCCTCTCCCAACCTCCCCCTCGCAGGGGGAGGAGTTTCGCCATCCTCCTGGACGGTTACGATAAATTGACTGAACAACCTCTCAGGTCTTCGCTATGACATAGTGCACCAGTATCCCGCCGTCCCTCAGAGTCTCGACGCTGTTGAGTTGTAAATGGACCGCCTCTTCGCGCTGCACGCCAACGCCATCGGCGAAGGTGGGCGCATCCGCACCGCCAAAGATGAGGGGGGCGATGTACAGGTATAATTCATCCACCAGCCCTAATCTCAACAATTCCGCGTTCAGCGTGCCGCCGCCCTCGACCAGCAGGCGCTTGACGCCCTGCTCTCTGAGGTGGTGGAATGCCCGCACCAGGTCAACCCTGCGCTGGCCCATCACAAACACCTGTGCGCCCCGTCGGCGCAGGCGGGTGATTTGCGCTGGGCTGGTCCGCTGGGTCGTGAAGATCATCACCCGGGCTGGGCCGGCGGTGAGAAATCGGCTGTCCAGGCGCAGGTCTGCCTCGGACACGATGCCCACTTTGATGGGATTCTCTTCCAGCTCCCGCGCGCGGCGCCCGGCGCGCAGATCAGCGGATTTGACGGTGAGTCTGGGATCGTCGCCCAGCAGAGTCCGGCCGCCGACCAGCACCGCGTCGCTTTCGGCTCGCAAGCGATCCACCCGCGCCCAGTCATGAGGCGAGGAAATGGTCGCTCCGCGCCGGGCTATGGTGTCCGTTTTTCCGTCGGCGGTAATGGCCACGTTGATGGTGACGAAGGGACGATCACTGGTCATTCGACTTTTCCAAACGCACCCAATAACGTTCCCCGAAGGGTGGGTCGAAAGATAGGCCAAGCCGCTGGAAGACCTCCGGCGGGATGCCGATGTCGGCCAGGTAGAGCTCCCCTGGTACGCGCTGGAGCCCGGTCTTGGGCAGGGCCAGGGTCAACGTCCGCTTGGGATGCACCACCAGCCCTGGGGCCTCACCCGTCGTAGCATCGAGACCCGATGGAACGTCCAGGGAAAGCACCCGCGCCGCGTGCCGGTTGCACAGCTCAATGAGTTCGGCTGCTCTTCCCCGCGGAGCCCCGCGCAGGCTGTAGCCGATGAGGGCGTCCACGACGATCTCCGCACGGCGAATCACCTCTTCGGCCTGGGAGGGCGCCACCGGCTGCAATCCCGCTGCCTGAAGGATCTGGAGTTGATTGCGCACCGCTCCGGTCAGCGCCGCGGCCTCCCTGGCGAGCACCACCCAGACGGTGAAGCCGCGATTGTGAAGGTGACGCGCACAACAGAGGCCCCCGCCGCCATTGCCGCCCGACCCAGCTAGTACCGTCACCTCGCCCCTGCTCTCACTCAGCATCTCGATGACATTTCCTGAGAGATTCCTGCCGGCGTTCTCCATCATCTGAAGAATGCCCAGGCCGAATTCCTCCACCGCGATGCGGTCCACCTCCCGCATCTGTCCGGCAGTCACGGCAGGCACCACGATCCCATCTTCAGTTCGGAATGGCAAGTCTTCCTCCTCAACCTGGGACGAAGTGGCAGGGCGCATCCACGTGGGCGCCGGTGTGCAAGCCCATATCCAATCGCGAAACCGTCATCTCACTACTCCATTGCCATGAATTGTAGTGTTCCTTCGTTGTCATGTCAAGCCTCATTTTGCAATTGCCTTGTCATCTTAAGCTGGTCGCGAACACTGATCGCGGCCCTTCTAACACCTGGGATACGCAATATGAGCAACAGTGCCAACACAGCACCGTAGCGCAGGGGCTCACGGATGTCCTTGACCTGCCAAGCGAAATGTACAATGGCCAGGACGGCTGCCAGATAGACCAGCCAGTGCAGCCGCTTCCAGTTCTTGCCCAGTCGTTTCCGCGAACCGTGGGTGGAGGTTATCGCCAGAAGCAGCAAGAGCAGACCAGCGGCGAATCCCACCAGCACATAGCGCTGGTCCAAGATATCCAGCGAGATCAGTTCGAGATCGAACCCATAGTCGAGTCCGATGAAGATCAGAAAGTGCAGGCCAGCATACATGAAAGCGTAGAGCCCCAGAGGACGACGCAAACGCAGCGCCTGCTTGAACCCAAAGATCGCATAAGCGGGGGTGCACGCCAGAGATAGAGTCAGCAAGATCAAGGCCGTCTTGCCGGTGCGGGTGGTGATTTCCTTTATCGGGTCTATGATGAACAAGCCTTGCCAGTAAGCCCAAAGCAGCCACGCAAGTGGCAACAGCGCCGCAGAGTGGGTCAAGATTTGCAGCCATCGTGCCTTGAGCTTGCGCATCAGTACCATTTTTTCAGATCTAGGCCGGAGTAAAGGTGGGCCACTTCCTCACCATAGCCGTTAAAAAGGAGTGTCTTGCGACGCTTAGTTTCGCCGATCCTGCGCTCTGTGGCCTGGGACCAGCGCGGATGGGACACGTCAGGGTTCACGTTAGCATAGAAACCATATTCGCGGGGCGCGATGGCCATCCACAGAGAAACTGGCATCTCCTCCACCAGGTCAATCTTGACAATGGACTTGATGCACTTGAAGCCGTATTTCCAGGGCACAACCAGGCGCACGGGTGCGCCGTTCTGGGGCAGCAGGGACTTGCCGTAAATACCGGTCGCCAGCAGAGTGAGGTCGTGCATCGCCTCATCCAGGCGCAATCCCTCCACATAGGGCCAGTCGTACCCGCCGCTCCTCTGTCCGGGCATCTGATCCGGATCGAAGAGGGTTTCGAAGCGCACGTATTTGGCTTCCGACATCGGCTCGACCTCTTTGAGCAGTTTTGCCAGGGGAAAGCCCACCCAGGGGATGACCATAGACCAGGCTTCCACACAGCGCAAACGATAGATGCGCTCTTCCTGGTAAAACTTGAGCAGATCGTCCAGGTCAAAGTTCTTTGGCTTATGGACCAGCCCCCCTACCTCCACCGCCCAGGGAGACACCTTGAAATCCTGCGCCAGGCCCGCTACACCTTCTTTGCTGGTGGTAAATTCGTAATAATTGGTGTAGTTGGTGATCGCCTGTAAGGACGTGAGTTGATCCCCCAGTTCGTCAGTGCCGGCAATCGGAGGAGGAGATGCGGGGCTAGTGGGGGCAGGTTCGGCGGTTGGCGGGATCGGTGAAGGCTCTTGACCGCTGCAAGCACTGAGAGCCAAAGAGCTTGCCGCCAGAGCGCCAACGCCGGCCATGAACTTGCGCCGGGATAGATAGACGTGTTCCGGGGTGATCTCAGAGGGGTTGATTTTCATCATGCTGATTTCCTCCTTCAATATCCATGTCGACTATCTACTCCCTAACCTGCACCCCTCTCCAAAATGCAACATACCTTGTGATTTGCTTGGCAGCATCCTTTGGAGAAGGATAGTACCAGGCGGCATCCTTATTGACTTTACCGTCCACCACGATGTCGTAGTAGCTCGCCAGCCCTTTCCATGGGCAGGTGGTGTGCTTGTTGCTTTCCCCAAAGTACTTGCGGTCAATCGAGTCGGGTGGGAAGTAGTGGTTGCCTTCCACGATTACCGTGTCGTCGCTCTCGGCCAGTACAGCACCGTTCCATATTGCTTTCATGGTGTCACTCCTTTCCATTTTCCACGAACATCTCTCAGTGAGGTGGCCTGAGTATTCCTCAATCTATAGACACCTGGAAGGCAGGACTTCTTACCTGACCGCGTAACCCTCTACAATTCGGCTCTTTGGGGTTTCGCAGGGTGACGGTATCGGAGTCCTCAACTTGTTGAGGGGGAGGCGCGGCAAACCCCAACAAGGTGCAACCTGCGGTTGCCTGGGACTCCGGCTCGCTACCCACGCCAACTCCCAAAGACCCTACAATCCAAGCCCGTGGCAGGCCGCGCCCAGCAGGGCGGCCTTGGGGTTGAGGATGACGTGCACGGGGAGACGTACCAGCAGGTCTGACATGCGCCCCTTATTCCGGAAGGCCTGCATGAACGGCCCTTGCTCCAGGGCGGGCAGGATGCGCGGGGGGATGCCGCCGCCCAGGTAGACGCCGCCGCTAGCCAGCACCTTGAGGGCCAGGTTCCCCGCCTCCGCCCCCAGGATGGAGACGAAGGTGTCGAGCGTGGCGGTGCACAGTTCACACTCCCTGGCCAAGGCCGTGTTGACGATGACCGGCGTGGGATCGTCGGCCGCCGCCAGTTCCTCGGCCAGCCAGGCTGGTTCGTCGGCGCAGCCGCTGTCCTTGAGAAAGGCGTAGATGTTGGGCAATCCCCGGCCAGAGCAGACCCGCTCGTAACTGACGTGCTCAAAGCGGTCATGCAGATAGCGCAACAGTTCGATCTCCAAGGAGTTGGTCGGCGCGAAATCGGCGTGGCCGCCCTCGGAAGCGTGGGGCCGATAGCGCGACCCGTCCCAGGTGAGGAAAGCTTCCCCCAGGCCGGTGCCCGGCGCGATGATGGCGATGTTCCCATCAAGAGCTGGCTGGCCCTCGTTCAGGGTGTGCAGGTCAGCCGACTCCAGGAAAGGCACGGCGTGGGCGATAGCGTTCAGGTCATTCAGCAACTGGACAGACGACAGGTGCAGCGCGGCCCGGAGTTGCTCCTCATCCATCACCCAGGGCAGGTTGGTGATGGTGGCCCGGCCGGCTACCACCGGCCCGGCCACGCCAAAGCTGGCCCGTTCCACTTTCACATCCATCTGCGACAGAAACTCGCGCACCAGCGCCTCCAAGCTGGGGTAGCCGGCGCTGGGAAAGGTCGCCTCCGCCAGCGGCGCTCGCAGCCCGGCCTCGGGCGAGAAGATGGCCAGATTGGTCTTGGTTCCACCGATGTCAGCGGCAAGCAGCATGGTTTGCTTCTTCCTCGATCCTCCACTCGCCTCCAAGGGCTCATTGGACAGGGCCAGAGTCGGCGTGGCGGTGGCTCTGATAATCAAATGATAGGTCCACCCAGTGGACAGGCTGCCCGCACGTCGGGCAGCGCACCAGCTCCGACCGTTTCGCCAGGTATTCCAGCACCGTCGCCACCAGCGTGGCGTGGCTCCAGGTCAGCGGGCTGACAGACAGGGGCTCGTTGGTGTAGGGATGCACCTGCTCGGCCATGACGCCGCTGGGCAGGGCGTGGGCTTCGGCCCAATCCAGGATGTCCAGCGCGGGTTGCAGGTCGTCCACGGTTTGCGCCGTGGCGATGTACCACTGGGCCAGCCACAGGGTGCAGATGAACCACGGATTGCCGGGAACGTTCTCGATGTCCTGGCTCACCTGGTGGTAGTAGTCGTTCTCGTAGCGAGCCACCCCGCCTACTTCGGTCTTCACCCACAGTCGCTCCCGCACAGCCTCCATGGTCGCCACGATCCGGGCGTCGTCGGGCGCGAACATGCCGAAGTACCACAGCCCAAAGAGCGAGGCATCTATCGTCGGATCCACGTCCCAGCCGCCGTCCTCCCGTCGGTTGATCATGCGCGCGAAGCGGCCCAGGTCGGATCTCCACAGATGCGCCTCGGCCCCGGCCCGGATCTCGTCGGCGGTTCGGCGATAGGTGGCGGCCGCGTCGCTCTCCCCGAAGGCGTCGGCGAAGTTGGCGGCGGCTTGCAGCCCACCCCAGGTGGCGCTGACCGTCCAGGCTAGCACCCCCCGCCGCTCTTCCCACAGGTCCCACGAGGGCAGCGGCAGGCCGCTGTCCTGGTCTCGATAGGCGGCCAGCCAGTCGGCGGCGCGGCAGATCAGGCCCCGGTAGTGAAGCTTGATGAACTCTATATCGCGGAAACGTTCGAAGTGTCGCCACAGCGCCCACAGCACCAGGGCCGTCTCGTCTTCCTGCACCGGCAACTCCTTGCGCCCGTCCCGGTACCAAGCGTGCCACGACGAGGCCAGTGACCCGTCGGGGTTGTACTTGTGCAAGAGATAGCCCTCGTTGGTGATGACGCGGTGGCAGAAGTCAAAGAAGCGCCGCGTAACCTCTGAGTAGCCGGCGTCAATCAGCGCGGACGCCACCAGCGCGCCGTCACGCGGCCACATGTAGGAGTAGGTGTCGCGCCCGAACTGCGCTATGTCGTAGTCGTTGGCGGCGATGATGGCTCCGTCGTTGTCAATCTGGGTACGCAGGACGAGCAGGCTGCGCCGGTACAGATCGCAGACCGGGTGGGGCAAATCGGCGAATTCCTCGTCCTCCTTGGTGGCCCACAGTACCCAATAGTGGCGTGTGCGCTCCAGGAAGGACGGCGGCCCCTTCTGGCGCACGGCGCGGTTGAGGCGCGTCACCTCACGGAAGTCCTCGCCCACCGCGATCCAGTACCAGCCAGTGGCCTGGCCACGAGCCGGGACGGTGAGATGCAACGCCACCGCTGAATCCACGCTACCCTGGGCCACCGCGTTGCCCGACAGGTGACCATCCTCGGCGTCGCGCCAGGCGCCCTCTTTGCACTGCGCCTCTTTGATGCCCACCGCCCACTGGTCCACGCCGATGGCCCAGCCATCACCTTCCTCGGTTTTAGCCATGTTGATCAGGAACCAGCGCTGGCCCTTGTAGTGGAAGACGGCGCCGCGCTTCGGCTCGTAGTAGGCCGAGTCCCCCACCTCTTGGCCGCTGATGTGAAGGTCTTGAGTGAAGAGAAGGCGGACTTCCCGTTCGCGCTCCGCCTCGTTGTGGACCACGATCTGACGCAGATAGAGGTCCTCGTGAAAGTCCACCACGTCCTGGCAGACCAGCCGCAGGGCCAGGTCGGGGTGGTGCAGCGTGACCTGAGTGACGAGAGTTTCGTGGGCGTAGTCGAGGGTGCGCTGCCAGCCGTCCTCGCTCACCCAACTGAACTGCCCGTCCACCCACACACCAAAGCGGGAGGGGTGGCCATTAGTGTGGTTCTCCTGACCCACATGCGGCCAATAGAGATCGCGCAATTGATAGGTCTGGTCGAAGTTGACCAGCAGCGAACCATTGCCTACGGGGATGTCACGGGGCATGACAAAATCTCCTTCTTCCGAGGTATGGGCAAGAACTGGGCTATTTAAGTAGAGTCCGCAGCGCGGCCGGATCGGTAACAGGGGAACGACAGGCGAAGTCAACACAGACGTAAGCGGTGGCGCGTCCCTCGATCTGGTTTCGGTTCTGCAACAGGGGGGCGGCGGACGCCTCAGAATCGGGGGCGCCCAGGGCCACGACTTGGTGGGGGCGGTAGCCAACGTTGCAGACATCGAGCAGGGCGCGGGTGTCGGCGGCCTCAGGATCGCCCACGATGGCGATCTCGCGGGGACGCGAGAGGGCGTAGTCCAGCGCGATCAGCCATTGGCCGAATCCCAGCGGATATTGCGCCAGCAGCGGCTGCACCTGAACGAGGCTGCGACGGGCCAGCTCGGCGTAGCGCGGCTCGACGGCCAGGCCCGCCAGGCGCAACAACCCAAGGGCGGCCATGGCGTTGCCGGAGGGAACGGCGTTGTCTTGCAGCTCCCTGGGGCGGGTGATCAGTGTCTCGTGGTCGTCGCTGGTATCGAAAAAGCCACCATCGGGGGCACTGAAGTGCGCGATCATCACCTCGGCCAGCTCGCGGGCGGCCAGGTACCAGCGCGGCTCGAAGGTGGTCTGGTACAGCTCCAGCAGACCGACGACCAGGTGGGCGTAGTCCTCCAGGTAACCGTTGATTTTGGCCCCGCCTGCTTTCCAGGTTCGATAGAGGCGACCGTCCTCGCGCCGTAGCTCGCTCAGCAAAAAGCTGGCGTTGCACTCGGCGACCTGGCGATAGTCGTCACGGTTCAGCGTCCGCGCAGCCTCGGCGAAGGCGGCCAGCATCAACCCGTTCCAGGAGGTCAGCACCTTCTCGTCGCGCCCTGGATGCACCCGTTGCTCGCGGGCCGCGAACAGCTTGCGCCGCGCCTCGGCCAGCTCTGTTCGCTGGCTCACGTGGCCGACGTATTCCAGGATGTTCCGTCCCTCGAAATTACCGCGCTCGGTGACGCCGTACGCAGCCATGAACGCTTCAGCTTCCTGGCCCAACAGGTCGCGGATTTCAGACGGCGTCCAGACGAAAAACTTTCCCTCCTCGCCCTCGCTGTCGGCGTCCTGGGTGGAGTAAAAGCCGCCGGATGGGTCAGTCATCTCTCGCACGACGTAATCGAGAATCTCTTCGGCGATGGTGCGATAGAATGGCTCGCCAGTCACCTGCCAGGCGTGCAGGTAGACGCGAGCCAACTGCGCGTTGTCGTAGAGCATCTTCTCAAAGTGGGGCGCCAGCCAGTGGTCGTCCACGGAGTAGCGGTGGAATCCGCCGCCGAGTTGATCGTACATGCCCCCGCGAGCCATGGCCTCCAGAGTTTGGGTCACCATCTGGAGCGCCAAGGCTTCGCCCGTGACGTGGTGATGGCGCAGCAGAAACTCAAGGGCCATCGGCTGGGGGAACTTCGGCGCGTCGCCCCACCCACCGTGAGTCCTGTCAAAGCGCTGCCAGAGGTTCTCGAAGGCAGTGTTTAACGTTTCAGGGTTCAAGGTTTCGGGTTTCGAGTTTACGCTGATGGCGCTTTGCTGTTCTATGGCTGCCACCAGGCGTTGGCCGCTTTCGACAAGCTCCTGACGCCGGTTCTGCCAGGCGTCGGCTATGCCAAGCAGCACGTCTGTGAACGAGGGCATCCCATAGCGGGGCTTTGGCGGGAAGTAGGTGCCGCCGTAAAAGGGCTGGCCCTCGGGGGTGAGGAACACCGACATGGGCCAGCCGCCGCGGCCGGTCATGGCCTGCACTGCGCTCATGTAGATGCGGTCCAGGTCTGGCCTCTCCTCGCGGTCCACTTTGATGCTGACGAAATGCTCGTTCAGAACCGCTGCTGCCCCATCGTCCTCGAATGATTCATGGGCCATCACGTGGCACCAGTGGCAGGCGGAGTAGCCGATGCTGAGAAAGATCGGCTTGTCTTCAGTTTTTGCTTTTTGTAGCGCCTCCTGACCCCAGGGATGCCAGTCAACAGGATTGTCGGCGTGCTGGAGCAGGTAGGGGCTGGTTTCGTTCGCTAAATGATTGGACATCATCCATCCTTTGTCAAGAGAATGTCGGCCCCTCTATCACCAAAAAACGACTGTCCCTATTATATCATCAGGACAGTCGTCTGTCAATGACAAAAGTCATTTTCTCAGTTCCCCGGTGGGCGCGATCGGTCGAGCAGCCGGTCGGCCAGAGGGATGATAAAACCCTGAAGTTCGAGGAGCGTGAGCGGGGGAGTGGTAGCCGGCAAGTGACGGAGGTTGCGAACCTGCAGCAGTGTCCCAGCCATAAAAAAGGGTTGCAAGCCCAGATCCTTTTTCTGAGCCTTCGCCAGCAAGTCGTCGAAATCGTACCCAGCATGTAGGATGAAGTACAGGTCTACGCGGGAAGCCCTCCTCCACGTCCTTGGGCTCGGTGCGCCCCAGGATAGCAGTGAGCTTGTTGGCTCCAATGTTCTCCATGCTGTCTACGACGATGTCCCCCATCTTGATGTACTCGCCGTACTGGGGGCCAAAGTCCCGCACAGGTCTATCTGCAGGGATTCTCCGGCTTCGGGTTCGAGGAGAAACTGGCGAAAGTGTTCAGTCCGTCGTGCCCGACCGATACGACACCCCAGGTCGGCGGCCAACTGGGGGATCAGCATGTCGGTCTCCCGCAGAGCCAAATCGTCCAGCGTGAACAGGTCCAGGTCCACGCTCAGACGATGATGTAAGTGGTAGGCGGCCAAAGCCGTGCCGCCAGTCAGGAAGAAGAGTTGGCCAGTATCGGTGGCGAAGAAGCGCGTGAGGAAGGCCGCCTGCAGAGTTGTGAGCCATCCTTCGACGGGCTCAGGACACTGTTGGTTAGCCATGTCGCATCCACCTGTCCAGGGCATAGGCCCACAGTTCCCGATCCTGCCGCCGCCGAAAGTGAAGCTTGGCGAAATTATCGCGGATATCCGCCAGCGTCAGATGTCATCCCATTTGGCATACTCCAGGACGCGGCTTATAATCCAGGCCTTCTCGGATGGGATGCCGTCACGCAGGATGCGGCGAATTTCCTCCTCGGTGATCTCGTAGTCCCAGAAAAAGTAGGGACGTTGGCCGGGCTGTGTTAAGCGATCCATTTTGCTCACCTGTCTATATATTCGCCCACCCCAATTCTACACCTTTGCTGAGGAAAGTCAAATCAACAGCGCGGACTCATTCGCAGGCTCTAAATATAACCCCATTAAACTACTCGCCCCGCTCCGCCGTTTTCAGGTAGCGTATGTCCCTGAACGGCTTGACCTGTGTTCGCACGTTGTTCTTTAGGTAATTGCCGGAGATGTGCATCAGCGTGTCGCCGAAGTCTGAGTCTATTCCCATGGTGGCAAGGCAGGGATAGTGATGGTGCAACAGGCCGGCCTCCTGCTCGGCGTCGTCCGCCGAAACGCCCACCAACCTCTCGGCTGTGTAGCGCGCGCAGCCACAAACCGCGTCTCGCAGCACCTCGGCGGAGGTGATGAGTCGCGATTCGGGGTCCACGGCGATGCTCAGGTCTGGCATGCCAAAGTAGCGCGCAAACTCGGCGATCAGTGGATCGTCGTACTCGATCCGCTGGCGGCGAGCAATGCTGTAGTGCGTGTCGGTCAGCGAGCACAGGGGCTTGGGCGTCACGCCCACCACGCCCACGTCCTGGAGCCAGCCCCGCAACTGCCGGGCCAGTCCGCGCGGCAGCCAGACTGCGCTA
>SDBT01010071.1_pt1 | contig 15301 bp, 14 predicted proteins | sample 2277101 | NCBI WGS metagenome assembly SDBT01 (sample SAMN10404973, study PRJNA504765) | marine sediment metagenome | isolation source: marine sediment core GS10_PC15, 103 cmbsf | place: Arctic Ocean: Southern Knipovich Ridge | collected 2010 | reverse complement strand
GGGCCGTCTGGGCACACCTCTTTTGGGCACAGGGTTCTCGCAATTCCAGGGATTTGCATTCGAGATCATAGCAACGACTGTTGTTATTTTGGTCGTTCTTATTGTTTTCAAAAAGAAATGGAACCCCAATCCCGCTCTTCCAGTTGGTTTGACGGTGGGCGTTGTTAATTTAATTGGAACTGCAATTTCTGGGGCCGCTTTCAATCCAATGAGACATCTCGGTCCAGCAGTGGTTTCCGTGACATGGGACAGCTTTGCTTGGATTTATTATGCTGGGCCGGCACTGGGCGCTTTGGCAGCGTTCATCATTCATGCTATTTTATTCGACACTTTGTCTTCAACTGACATCACAAAGGAAAAGGTGGCTCGCAAATCGCCTCGCATCGAACCCTTAAAAATCGGATAAAATTTTTGTGAGAAAAGACCCTTGAAATATATTTTTTTTTGGAAAAAAACAACTACTGTTGTTTCCATGAGTGTCCAAATCTAATGAGATTCGTCGAGCTTCAGCTTCTTTGAGCCTGCTTCGTCGATTCCATTCTCTGGAGATTTTTCTGGGAAGAATCTCTTGAATAAGGGAGGTCCGTCTTCTTCTTCTTTGAGGTCATCGATTTTGTCGATCACGTCTTGTCGAGAAATCGAATTGAATAACGGTCCGTGGGCTTTGAAAAAAGTGGTCGTTTCTTCGAGCATATTTTCCATTGGTTTGTGCCATTTGTCGTAGATTTCAACCAAATTTTGCAAGGCCTTGATATGGATGAAGAGTGAGAGGGCGAGAGAAGGAGTAGCGTACCGTTTCAAAAGATTCTCTTTTGGTTGCCAAAATAGAGTCTTCTTGCAATGCCTTGCTGGCGACTTCCACATCGGAGACAAGTATGTCCACAAACAAAAGAAAATTTGGATGAGGATTTTCCGTGCGCAACTGGGCAAGATTTTCAGAAAACTGTTCTCCAAAGGCATCCTCCCAACCACTGAATGGTTCATCCGTTGAAAAGAAGGAGGAAAAAAATCCAGCCGCAATTTTCACTCGGTCCTGCCAATTTGATGTCTCGTCGAAGATGAGAGGGGGGGTCTTGGTTTCAACCTTCGAGGATTTGCGTGGTTTTCTCTTTGGGGGCATTTTTGGGAAAAAGGAGTGCTTTGTTGGTTTGTAAAAAATAAAAAATGAAAAAGAAAAACCCCTTTTAGGAAACTTCTAGAAGCTTTTTTTAAAAAGGAAATTTCCTTTTTTAGAAATTCGTATCGTACGAAAAGTTCCGGCCGGACAATTTTTTCGACTTTATCAGAATTTTTTTCGGCAAAGATTCATTTTCTTTTTTCGCCAAAATAATCAATATCATGGAATGCACCTCGAACTATCCGCGGGCCGAAAGGTGTTTCATATGTCGTGTGCATCACTTGAAAATCGCACAGGAGAAAATTTTCGTCCTCGATTGCATCAAACACAGCGAAGGATATCTCTGCAAATGTAAGCTCGAGCCGTACCACAAGGAATGCTTGGAAAAGTGGGACACATTTTTCAGAGGTGTGTGTCCGAAATGCCTGCGCTACAGGAAAGCGAAAAAAACATCCGACAAGGAAGAAACAAAGTGCCATGGGGAGGCGAAAAGTGCATCCGACAAGGAAGAAACAAAGTGTCATGGGGAGGCGAAAAGTACACCCGACAAGGAAGAAACAAAATGCTACATCTGTGGTCCCGGGGGTGGGTGGAATTCCAACAAAGGATACAGCAATTTGGACAAATTGCGTCTGCTCAAAAATAACCCGCCGATCGGCGTGTGCGCTTGCGGGCCCATTTCTGTCCATCCTTCTTGCATCAGAAAATGGTATGATGAGACGCGAGCGTGCCCAAAGTGTATGTGTCACCTGAAAAAACAGTAAAACCGAGTAAAAAAAAGATATAACTAGGTAAATCGCGAAAAAGAATGATATTATAAAGATAAGACAACCCCTTAGTGTGGATACCAAAATGGAGGGAGGGGTGACTTATCGACTTTGCATTTTTCCGGGAAAAAATGAGACTCATTCAGGGCGATCTCGTCACGAGAAGAGAAAGTCAAGTGTGCGAGAGACTTACAATTGCGAGTCAGGAAACGCAAGCCCGTGTTTGTGATAAAAATGCTGTTCAATTCCAGGGATGTGAGCAAGGGGCATCCGAGTGAGATATAACCAATCCCTGCATCTGTAATTTTTGTACACCAATTCAACATCAGAGATTTCATTAAAGTACAGTCGTAGGAGATGTAAAGCAAGCCAGTGTCAGTGATTCTGTCACAAAAACTCAAATCTAGACACTGAAGTTTGGGACAGTGTTTCCCGATGAGGTTCAACCCGCGGTCGTCGGTGAGACAATGACGTAATTCCAAGGTCTCGAGCAATGGGTATCCAAGTGAGATAGAACCGATTCCTACATCTGCAGTGTTGATACAACCGTTCAACATCAGAGATTTCATCAAAGTGCACCCGCTAGAGATGTAAAGTAGGCCATTATCAGTGATTTTAGTGCAGGAGCTCAAATCTAGATACTGGAGTTGATGACAATACCGCCCAATAATGCCCAGGCTAGCGTCGCTGATTTTAGTGCATGAATTCAACCGTAAAGATGTGAGATAATTGCATTGTTCCCAGAAGTGCTCCGATTCGGTCACTCGGATGTTGATACAGTGGCTTATATCCAAAAAGGCAAGTTGTGGATTTTCACAACAAAGTAAACTCAAGTCGATGTCATCGACGTTGGAGCAATGGGATAAATCAAGAGACACGAGCGAGGGGCTCGTTTTGAAAAAGGGAGCCAATCCGATCTCTTGTATTTTTCCGCACAACCCCAATTTCAAGGATCTGAGTGAAGGGCACTCGTAAAAGATGGAAATCAACCCAACGACGGTGATCTGGTGGCATCTTCCTAGATCCAGAGTCGAAAGGGAGGGGCATTTCGTGACAGCAGTAAACAAATTCTCATTCGAGCAATTTGGCGAGAGAGAGATTTGGCGGATACAAAGGAAGTAATCACAGCAAATATTGTACCAATTTTTGCAGACGAGACTATAATTGAAGACGTCCGGAAGTGAAAGTAAGGGCATTAAATCGTCGAAAAGCACGTCCGGGGGAATATTTGAAAAATCGAGTTTGCGCTTGCCATACTCAATTTTGGACCGTTTTGATGCGATGAAAGGTTCTTCGTCCCGTGGGTTCCGATACATTTGCGATACGAAATTAATCTTAAGAAAACAAAAAATCTGTTTTTTTTGCTCCAAATTACAAAGCTATCCTTGAAGTCGTGAGGGTTTTTACTTTAGAAGCTTGTTTGGTTTGGAAAAAATGAAAAGCGGACTGGAAACTTCCGAACTTCGGAGATTTCCAAAAAAGGAAATCTTCTGGAAATTCCTATTTTAAAAAGGATCCGCTTTTCATTTTTTCTTTTTCCCAAACCGAACAAGCTCCATACTTCAAGATGTTAGGATCTGACATGCCCTGCTCATTTTGCGATAAAGTAGGAACGATGACACAGTCGGTAGGTGACTGTACGAAATATATTCGGTATTGCGAGGAACACTTTCCTTGCAATTTCGGGGGCGGATGTCTTGCCACACATTTGATTCGGTATGAATCGGGGCTAGAACGCAGGACTTGCACGAAACATATGCCAAACCTGCTCATCCGCGAGGAATTAATTGAACTTGCTCACCCGGCAACGAAAGAAAGACAAGTTTATCAAAGCCCGAAGAAATGATATTCGAAAACAAAATGATCGCCAAAACGCGTTTTTTATACAATTTTTAAAGTAAAAACCGAGGGAGGCCTCACACCACTTTTCTTTTCTTTTTGCGCGAACTTCTCTGCTCTGCGGCAGCTTTCTTCTTTTCTTGATTTTTCCTGCGTGTCTCCTCTTTTTTGGCCTCTCTAACCAAATGACGCTCCTCCTTTTCCACAGCTTTTTTTTTGGTACTGTAAGACGGTCGCCCACGCATAACATCAGAAATATAGCGGCAAATCCACATGGCATCAAAATAATCGTCGCGCTTTTTGTCCTTCCATATTTCTCGTAGCATGGAAGCAGAAACAAACTGCGTCCCATTTTTCACGGAATTTTGCTTGTCGGCGGCGTACTGGCGTCTTAATAGCACATTGTGAGGTTCGTTCTCCCTCTCCTCCACTTGAGGAAAATGATCCCTAAAGTGTGTTTTCACTTGACGCGGCCCCACACACATGCACATGTCGCCGCCCAAAAGCGCCTGTAAACTGTACTGGATGGCGGTGGTCTCTCCGTTCAAACTGGAATAACCGTCCCCTTTATCTTTACGACCAGCAACTTGATCCTCGACAAACACACGCGCGTCCTTCGATTTCCAATTGTCGTAGTTCTCCATGACATAGTCGCGGACGCTGTCAATTAACTTGATATTCCCAAGATCGGTGGTTGTTTTGTGCCCATTCTCTCCCATGGGGATTTTGTCGCGAAAAGAGATACGCTGCATAGACAAAACCTTTTCATCGTCTACGTCGTACATGCATACACCACAATTGACGGGGCCTGGATCAAATGCCACAATGATGCCGTACTTTCCCGAATTGCGTGGGGTGTGGTCGACGGTGAGATCGATAAAATCGTCGTCGCTGTGCTCTTCCATGGGAAAATAAGAAAAGCGGTTCCTTGCATTTTTTTGCAAAATATTCCCAATTTTTTCTAGTCAATTGATTCAGCGTGGGTTTGTCTGTAGAATGATCACGACCAGACTGCCATCGCATCGACCATATTTTGAGCATTCGTTTCTCTTTTGCTGTAGCTTTTTCCGTGGCAGTCCTTGCAATTTTCCATTAGTTTGATCCTATTTCAGTAAAATTTTGAAAATGGCAAAGATTGCCGCGAAAAAAGCTACAGCAAAAGAGGAACGAAAAGGCCCGAGGAATAATTACGTCTCCGACTGTTTCCTCTGATCTGACCGAGAGCCCGCTAGCTCCTTCACAGCTCGCATACGATTCAGATATGGATTTTGGTGAAGATTACGATCGTATGAATATCCGTGCGATCGTAATCTTCACCAAAATCCATATCTGAATCGTATGCGAGCTGTGAAGGAGCTAGCGGGCTCTCGGTCAGATCGGAGGAGACAGTCCGAGGCGTAGTTGCACATAACAGTATTTTTCATTGATTCAGGGAAAGGGATCTCTTTCTATTTTCTCGCAAAACACTTTTAAAATTTCTGGGGATTTCATTGATTCAACACTCCGGTTTGTTAAAAGACACGGAATGGACAATACATTTATTTACACCTTGTCGAAAACACTCGATCCTAAATTGAAATGGGGCATCAAAACAACGGACATTGTCACGATCGCAAACAGAAAAACTGGAAAAAATCATTGCGCGCATCAATTCCCCCCAAAAACCATTGTACAATGGCTCGAACGAAAACCCAAAGATGAAGATCTATGTTACTTTTGTCAAGGGAATGACAAAATGACGATGCGTTTACCTTTCGAGAACCTTGCAATTAGCGCGAAGAAAAAGAGAAAGGTTGAAAAAAAAGATGTGAGAAGAATCGACCCTCCCTCGTACATCAAAAAGGCCATCGAAGAACATTACCGTATCGTAAAAGAAAAAGATATTCCAAATTTTGTGGCAATCTGGACTGACAAATGGTTTTTTGGAGATGCGATTTTAGCCATGGAAAAACTCGACGCGAAATTCGAGATTGGTTTGTACACGGGGACGCCCATTTTTACCAAGAAGGAAATCCTTGCGTCCACAAGTGATAAAATCTTCGATATCGAGATATGGGGGAATACAGTAGGTATAGACGGAAATGGCTCATGGACCTCGTTGATTAATCACAAATGGATGTTCCCCGAAGAATGCCGAGAAAACTATGACAAGGCGTGGGATGAATTCTTTGCGAATTGCATATTTAGAGAAAGCGGAAAAATTCAGACTATCCGGGCGGTTAAGGACGGTGAACAGTTATTCATAGACTATGGGAAAAAATTTTGGGGGGAGGAGGAGGAGGAAGAGGAAGTTAAAAAACCTCTATGGGACTTGAGGAAAGCTCCGGAATCCCTGCTGAAAGAGATTGAGAGGTGTGAAAGGTTAACAGAATTTAAGAATGCTTCCGAGATTATTACAGACCCAAGTCAAAAAAAAAACAGCCCAGAACCATTTAAAAGACACGAAATGGACACCCCATTCATTTTCACTTTGTCGGAAACACTGGATCCTGAATTGGAATGGGGCATCAAACCAGCGGACATTGTCACGATCGCAAACAGAAAAACTGGAAAAGATTATTGCACGCATCAATTCCCCAAAAAAACCATTGTACAATGGCTCGAACACAAAACTGAAGATGAAGATTTATGTTACTTTTGTCAAGGGAATGACAAAACGGCAATGCGTTTATCTTTCGAGAATCTTACAATTAATGCGAACGAAAAGAAAGGAAAGGAAGAAGTTGAAGAAGTGACTAGAAGACCACAACCGCCCAAGTACATCAAAGACGCCATCAAAGACCATTTCAACCCCCAGAATCGGCTAATCGACAAGAACAAGTTCTATATCCGTGAAACAGTGTTCGGGAGAGGGGTTTTCGCAAAAGATAAAATCCCCGCAGAACGCAACATTGGTTTTTATTCAGGTGTCCCCATTTGGGCCCAGGAGGACCTTGATGCACCCCCAAGTGATAAAGTCATCGATATCAAGATATGGGGCAATACAATATCTATAGACGGAAAGGGCTCATGGACCTCGTTGATTAATCACAAATGGATGTTCCCCGAAGAATGCGAAGAAAACTATGACAAGGCGTGGGATAAATTCTTTGCAAATTGCATATTTAAAGAAGGTGGAAAAATAGTGGCTCTCCGAAAGATAAAGAAGAACGACCAGCTATTCATAGACTATGGGAAAAATTTTTGGAAGAACAAACCTCCTCCTTTTTGGGACTTGACGGACGCTCCAGAAAACCTACTGAAAGCGATTGATGAATGCAATGAGTTAAAAGAGTTGAAAGTTTCGGGCGGAACCGAATCAGACCCTATGATTATAGACAAGAAAGTTGATTTGTAACAAGTTTTTACATTTGTATTATCCATTTCTGAAAAACAGTATCTTTTGATTTCAACAAAAGCCTCACTCTCGAAATGACCAGTGAAAACACTTGTATGATGTGTAGAGAAAAATTCACCCAAAATGACACAGGTACAATGCGATGCTATGTGCATCCGGCACTGTACGCAAAAGATGTATACGGCTTCAAAGACTCGGACTATTACAGCTGCTGCGGCGCATCTGTGGACAGATATCATGAGCTAGGAGAACGATCATGGCCATCGGGTTGCCATCGCATCGACCATGTTTCGAATATGAAGGAACTTGACGCCATCCTGGGAACCCCCTATATTTGCAAGCCTCTTAGCGAAGCACACTCGCTCGTTGTCTACAAAAACGCAAAGTTATTGCCCCGCGTCAACCAAAATTGGATAGAAGTGAAGAACTACAATTACTTTGAATACAAACTTTCGTTCAAAACATTCAATGGACGTGTCATCGAAATCGATCCTCTCGAGGAACACTCTCGAATTTGCGATCGACCATCGTTCACACTTTCAGATTCATCGACCATTCCTTATGCAAATTATTACATTTACGAGGAAGAAGACCTAAAGGCAACGCAATTTGAAAAACTCGGGGAGGAAGCATTCACTCCGTTTTGTATCATTAGAAGGATGGATTGCGCACCTGACAAACACAAGCTGGCAGAAATACACAACTTTTCAATGTCTTTAAAAGAGTGAGGACAACCATGTATTTTTTTCGCATTAAATCACCTGAAGTCAAAAAAAAATTGCGCCTAAAGGTGTCCGGTCGCGATATTGACTTCGCAATCCACACTTCTACAGCTGAGAAAGTCTGCACTTGCTCTGTGGAATTTTCCCAAGTAAAACAAAATATACACATTGGTTTTTACAGATTCAAAAGAAAATTTTGTCTAGAGAATAAACATCTTGGTTGTGCGTATTTCTATCGTGCCACGATCTTCCCGTGCGACGCAAACTGCGCGTGCGTCTTACTATATTGACGAGAGGAGAGGGGGCAGGAGAGATTTGGGGGAAATACCACACTTCTCCAAAATTGATGCAGCCCGGTTGATCACAACTTTGATTTCTGGTAAGATCTATGAGATCTTCATTTTCTGACAAGGTCGATTGACATATCGCCTTCGTGAGACACGAATCACACATCGTATCCACGGTGACGAATGGATCCTGCGCTGGTTCGAGCTTCGCTTTCTTTTCACGTCGTTTCGGGGGCATTCTCTTTGGAGGCGCTTTCTTTTCGTATGGAATATTGTGGGTTTCGACATAGTCATCAATAGCGTCTGACAATACAAAGTTTTCAGATTCTCCAATTGTAAGACGACCTTGGCACACGGGGCATTTTTTGCCAGGCTTGGCCCATTTGTCTATGCACCCGGAACAAAATGTGTGTCCGCACAAGCTTGTTTTGGGAGAGTGAAATATGTCCAAGCAAATGGGGCACGTAAGAAAAGCGGGAATCTTAGAGTCCATGAGGAACAAAATTGCCACAAAGTGGTAGGGAAGTCGCTATGAAATTTGTATTTATTTGTTAAAATTTATACCAGTGTGAAATCAAATCAAGTGATGTCGCGAGACAGATTCGATGCAAAACTTTTCTCACGGCTGTATTCCGACCGGCTAGTTCATGACGTAGACCAAAAAAAGTGGTATCACTGGAACGGCCAGTGGTACCACTGTTTTTGGTCTACGTCATAAACTAGCCGCCCGGAATACAGCCGTGAGAAGAGTTTTGTGATTTAACCCAAAGAATTCCCATTGTTGGCAGTGTGTTTGAATCGTTTTGTAAATTACTTGAGACCATGATCAGGTTTGCGCACACTGGCGTCGAAAAAATAGAGGCGAAGAGTTTTTTCGGTTCACAAAGGCGGTTGGCCTATGTTCGCAGAAATGATGTTGTTTTTGTTGGTGATATTCCAAAAGGTTTTCATTTGTGGGAAAAATAAAAGTCATTCAAAGAGGAAAAAGCATCTCCAAAGGAAGTTCCTGAGTATCTGGTGGAAAGTTGAGGATTTTCTCCATATCAAATTCAGGGAATGGTGTATTTTCCTCGAACGAAGGAGCCGGTGAAGAACCCTTGGGTTTCTTGGATGAAGAGTGCTCATTGGCTGCAAGACGCTTGTGATTCCATTGCAAATCGCCTTTTGTCATTCTTTGTCCGGGGTTCGGCCTGAGGTTGCACGGCCCTGCCGCCTTTTCACGAGTGTGGTTCTTGTAGGCTGTGAAATTCCGACACGGTTTGCAGGGTGTTTGCGCGTCGCAATAGCTCTTTCTGTACCCGTCGGGATGCGAAAGTCTGCCTTCCAAAGGCTTGTCATTTCGTTCTTCCTCAACGACTTCGCCAGAGCCACTGGTAGACGAATCGATTGTAATAACATTCGTGGTTGATTTCCTTGCGCGCGCGGAAGAAACAATTTCAGAGCAGACGAGTGAATGTGTCTCAGAGTTCTTGGGCAAGACTTCGTGTATTCCCACCCCGCTTAGCACATTCTCGATAGAATAAATTAACCGGATGAGACTGGTGTTTCTGACAACGTGGGCCGGATCTCGGATTTCGGTTTTGCACTCTGGGCACTGCGGCGCACTGTGGATTGCGTCGATCAGTCCACAGCACTGGAGACAAGTAGTGTGACCACACGGGTAGACCACGGGAACCAAGCCATCTTCCGAAGATCCAGACAGGACTTTGGTGCATCCGCTGCATTTCGGCATTAGTTCGGCAAGTTCGGCAAGTGCGACGAAGTCCTTTAGTGACGAGGGTAGCACAGCTGCTGTAACATTTCCAAGAGCTCGGTGAATGGATGTGAGCTGCTCCAAGACTGTGACATTGTATGATGTCACGATCTCGTCCTTGGCTTTTTGTAGCTCGCCGATGATCAATTTTGCTTCGTCGAGTTCCTTGCGCGTGCGGTCAAGTTCGAGGTCGCGTCCGGCGTTGGCTTTTTGTAGTTCGCCGATGATCAATTTTGCTTCGTCGAGTTCCTTGCGCGTGCGATCCAGTTCGAGGTCGCGTCCGGCGTTGGCTTTTTGTAGTTCGCCGATGATCAATTTTGCTTCGTCGAGTTCCTTGCGCGTGCGATCCAGTTCGAGGTCGCGTCCGGTGTTGACAATTTGTAGTTCTTTGCACGCTTTGATGAATTTTTCCGAATAATCTTCCATGATGTTGGCTGACGTGTTTGTTTGGTTTGGAAAAAATAAAAAATGAAAATGAAAGATTTCCTTTTTAGGAAATGACTTCTGGAAGTTCCTTCCGGTCCCGTCTCGGACCAGACTATACGAAAATCGCGTCGGCTGGTCCGGTAAGAACTTCACAGTGCTACGGGCTGAATTCAGTCGATTTATTTCAGCTGAAATAGGTCCGACGCTCAAAAAAACTAAATTACACTACGCCGGCGTATGCGAACCATTATGCTTCCGAAATCCAGTCCTTTCAGTCACCAATAAAAACGACCGCTGTCATGATTGATGTGGGTTTTATAATGATAATATCCCCAAAAGGTCAGATGAAAGTGTTATTCGACATGTCCTTTTTTGCGAATGGAATCCGTTTCGGATCGGTTCGCCGGCCGTTTGCCTGTCGATCGTTCCACTGTTTTGAAAGCTGGACTCCGCATTTTCCCGCGTCTGGTCCGACGGACATCCGACGGGGTGTCCCGGCATGCTTTGTTTCTTGGTTTCTTTTTTGTCGAATCAGAATCAAGCTGCTTTTTGTATTGGATGTAGCATGAGCATTCAGGACACGGAGCGTCTACGGGGCAATAACTGCTTCTGCAGCTACGTTTGTCTTCTGGATCGGTGCGCCTACATAAGGATTTCGATGCATTCTCGTCATCTGATGCACAATCCTCGTCTGATGATGATGAGTCAGAATCCTCGTCTGATAATGCAATCGGAACACTGCGCCGTAACGCAGACAATGCCGAGACGGTCTTTCCACCAGTTGTCGGCCGAGGAAACATAGCTCGGAAATTCTCCAGTGAACTCGTCATTTCGATGACGGCAAAGTTGGGGATTGGTGACGGCGGATCTGGAATCTCGATCAAACACACTGGACACTTTGAAGTGGTATTGGAGATTTCGACGTAGCACTTGGAACATGATGTATGCCCACAATTGAACGACACAGGTGATGAGTCAATGCCTTGTGTTTTAGCCACTTTTAGTGAGCACACGGGGCACCGGAACGCCAGTTTGTCCAATTCCTCGAAAAGTCCAAGATGATCACGGTCCAGCGGCTCATTGGGAAGCACTTTCGACATCATACCACTCGCCTGCGGCGTGTTGGACGGAAGCACAGTTGTTTCACAAACGTTCTTGATGCGTTGGATCATGGTGGTTGTTTCTTCATACGCAAGCTCCAATTTGATATTGACAACGTTCAAGCGATCGATCTTCTCACCAAGTGCATCCTCTAGTCCTTTGACGTTTAATTCTGCATCCGCGAGTCCCTTTTTCTCTCTTTTGATCACATCAGAAAAAATTGACGCAAGTTCGTCCATGGTGCTGAGAAGTGTTGTTCGTTTGTAAAAACAAAAAAGAAATGAAAGGGGGTTCCTTTTTACAAATTCGTATCGTACGGATATTCTTCAAGAAATTTCCTTTTTTGGAAACTCGTGTCGTACGGATATTTTTCCAAAAATTTCCTTTTTTGTAAATTCGTGTCGTACGGATATTTTTCCAGAAATTTCCTTTTTTATTTTTTTCCAAACGAAACGAGTGCCTCCAAACGAAAAACAATCATTATGTTAAAAATGCAAGACCCGGAGAAGGCGATGGAAGATGCGGCATTCAAAGGCTATCGAAGCCAAGTCGAATGGTCCATCCTGAGCGGCGCCAAGAACTGGAATGCGGGGATGGCAAGTGCAGCAAAAGGAGGTCACCGAGACCTCGTCAACTTTTTCATCAAGGAAGGCGCCCGTAGTTGGGACTGGGGAATGATTTATGCAACAATGGGAGGTCATCGAGACCTTATCGATTTTTTCATCAAGCAAGGCGCCAATGACTGGGATTGGGGGATGACTAATGCAGCATACGGAGGCAATCGAGACCTCATCGATTTTTTCATCAAGCAAGGCGCCAATGGCTGGAATGGGTCAATGGGTTTTGCAGCAGAAGGAGGCTATCAAGACATCGTCGATTTTTTCATCAAGAAAGGCGCCAATGACTGGGAGTGGGGGATGTGTCGTGCAGCAGGAGGAGGCCAGCGAGACCTTGTTGATTTTTTCATCGAGAACGGTGCCAATAACTGGGATAGTGGGATGCGGTGTGCAGCATTTGGAGGCCATCGAGACCTTGTCGATTTTTTCATCGAGAAAGGTGCCAAGGACTGGAACGGGGCGATGACTCTTGCAGAATTCGAAGGCCACCAAGACCTTGTCGAATTCTTCCGCGACAAGATGAATCCTCGGTTTAGCCCTCCCGTTCGGAAAAATCCGGCCGCATACAAGGCGGCCGTTGACCAAATGTTTTTATAAAAAAAAGAATATTTCTCAACTGATCGCTTTCTAAATCCCCGACGTGAAATCCGCTTAAGCGGAAAAACCAGATCAAGAAATGCGAACTTTTTTGGGGAAGAAATAAATTTATTGTGGTTTTCCTTCAATGGTGTCCTGTGCTTCAAACATCGCTCAGAGGAATTTCCAACAAAAACGTATTGTCCATTGGAAAGCACAGAGGTCTTCCTTTTTTGGAAATTTCCGAACTTCCAGAAGATTTCCTTTTTTGGAAACTCGTATCATATGGAAATTCTTCTGGGACGAAAATCATTTTTTATTTTTTCCAAACGAAACGAGTGCCTCCAAATAAAAGAATCATGATCCAAGACGTTATACCGCAAGAGGACAATCTGAAAAGTGGCCAAATGAAGAAATGTTCTGACGCTGCGTCCCGAGGAGACCTTGATTGTCTCAAGCGTTTACATGAAAATGGATGTGCTTGGGATGAAAGAACGTGCGCTCACGCTGCATTAAATGGACACCTTGATTGTCTCAAGTATGCGCATGAGAACAAATGCCCTTGGAATGAGGGAACATGCTCCTACGCGGCAATAAAAGGACACCTTGATTGCCTCGAGTATGCACATGAAAATGGATGTCCTTGGGATAAGTGGATGTGCTCTTACGCTGCATCCGAGGGACACCTTGATTGCCTCAAATATGTACATAAAAACGGATGCCTTTGGGATGAAGAAACATGCTCTTTCGATTGCCTCAAATATGTACGTAAAAACGGATGCCTTTGGGATGAAGAAATATGCTCTTTCGCTGCAAGAGACGGACGCCTTGATTGCCTCAAGTATGCGCATGAAAATGGATGTCCTTGGGATGGGTGGACATGTTCTAACGCTGCAAAATATGGACATCTTGATTGTCTCGAATATGCGCATGAAAATGGATGTGCTTGGGATGAAGGAACGTGCGCTTGGGCTGCCCAAAATGGACATCTTGATTGTCTCGAATATGCACGCAAAAACGGATGTCCTGAATGAAAAAAATTCCTTTGTTGTGAGAGTGTTTTTATTTCCCACACACAGTATACTTTTCATTTTTGATCATGCTGTCGAACAATTCAATAAAGTCGATATCGTTCCACTTCTGCCAATAAGAATATGACGGCCCCTTCTCCATGAAAAAGTAGTCTCCTTTGGATACGGACGTAATCATCTGCCCTTCTTCGTATTTCTTCGTGTAGATCTCTGGCTGGTATACGTGAGTCAGTTTGAAGATATATTCCAGAGGGGCCTCAAGTCCCACCCTTTCGTTGTCGAGTATGAACAACGAATCGATATAAGGAAGCAAGTTGCACAGGTTCTTTTGTGAGTTTTTGAAAGTTTGTTCGATTTGCTTTTCATCATAAGCTTGTTTCCTATTCTTTGCTCTGGCCTTAAGCGTCTTGAGTGTGACAAAGGGATACACAACATAAATCTTGTAGGCGGAAATCCTTCGGATCTTGCTTGTGAATCCGATGGTCCAGTCGACCGAGAAGCCCGTTGTTTCCCAGAACACGTTCAACTTTTCTGTCACTGCGCGATATGTGAGAGTATCAGAGATGGAGTTGGCATCTACTCTCCACTTTCCGTAAAGATCTCCTAGTTCACCTTGCGTCGGCTCTTGGACTTTTTGTATCTCTTCTAGATCAGAGAGATATCCAGGATTGGTCGTGACAATTTCATCCACATTGACATCCACGGAATTGAATTCTCTGATGAGTGCGTCGTTGTTGTCAAATACATTAAGGTTGGTCTGCGGATTCTTGATTCTCTTCATGACACTGCTTTTCCCTGAAGCTTGTGGGCCATACACGACAAAGAATACGGGCTGCACGGATTCCTTGGATGTGACTTTGGAATCGATATACTCGTTCGACCATTTCAGTATGTCGGGTTTCTTTTCGCCCCTTCCGGTATTTTCAGAAATCCGAAGGGGTATGGAAGGCTTATATTTGTTTGTTTCGGAGCATTCCACACACAGATTGGCTGGTTCATTCTTTAGATGCGATACGAGTTTCCTAAAATCACCATGCAAATGATTGCAAAAAAGAGCCCCTCCTTTTCTATCTGAAATGATGTAGAATATCTCATCTTTGGAATTCACAGCAACGACAGTAGACACCTTCCATTTCTGTTCTGGATCGATGTTCTTGTCGAGGGCCCATTCGTTCTTGGATACGGACATGACACTGTCTTTCTCTGATAAAAGATGAAGAAGGCATGAATAAGTGGAATTTTTCATTTTTGTGATCACAAATAGAGTTAGTTTCACAAAAAAATCTATGGGGTATGAAAAAGTGGAGGGGGGATAAAAACGGTCAGCGGCGTTCGAACCTACATTTCACCCCTTCGATTGTTAAAATGGACCGTTTTTCAAGTAAAAGGTCTTACCCCTGCTCACTGGGTTTTTTATTCCTCCTTGCCAAATTCTTCGTGAAAAGCACCGTGCATTGTACACTAAAGATCCATAAAATGCGCCGTATTTCCCCGGTTCTCTTCGTGCTCAAGCAGTTGTTTGAATTTCATTTCTTCCCATTTTTTTTCTTTGATCAAGCCGAGCTCTGGCCATTTCTTGAATACTGATGAGCATTCGGGGCACACATCGATTGGTCTGTAACTCATCATCCAAGGATCTGCAAAGTAGGAGCAGATCTTAATGTGACGGATATTGCCATCCTTGCACAGCATAAATAGATTGTTGAGTGGGCGAACGGGGAGGTAGTA
>SDBT01010070.1_pt1 | contig 15301 bp, 9 predicted proteins | sample 2277101 | NCBI WGS metagenome assembly SDBT01 (sample SAMN10404973, study PRJNA504765) | marine sediment metagenome | isolation source: marine sediment core GS10_PC15, 103 cmbsf | place: Arctic Ocean: Southern Knipovich Ridge | collected 2010 | reverse complement strand
AGAGAAGGCATCCTGCCCGCCGACGTGGGGAAAGTAGTGGCCGAAACGCTTGACCTGGAAGGCGTGGAGCTGGTCGGCCTTGGGACCAACCTCGCCTGCTACGGCGGCGTGAAACCGACAGAGCAGAATATGGCGGAACTCTCCGGTATCGCCGAACGCCTTCGGAATGAATATGGCATTGCTTTGGATGTGATCTCAGGCGGGAACTCGGCGAACCATGATTGGTTTGTCTCGACACCGAATGTGGGACATGTCAACAATCTTCGAATTGGCGAATCGATTCTTCTGGGCCGGGAAACCCTGTCTCGCGAGAAAATTACTGGCTTGCACACCGACGCTTTCACGCTCATTGCCGAAGTTATCGAGCTGAAAGACAAACCGTCATCAGCCACGGGCCCGCGCTGCCAGGACGCCTTCGGCAACACCCCTGTATTCCAAGACAGGGGGACCGTCACAAAGGCCATCCTCGGGATCGGCAAGCAGGATGTGGATGTTTCAGGAATCATGGCAAGGATCGATGTCGAGTTTCTTGGGGCGACAAGCGATCACCTGATCCTGGATGCAAAAGATACCGACCTGCGGGTCGGAAGCGAAGTCGCGTTCGACGTCAATTACAGCGCATTGCTTCGGGCCATGACCTCGCCTCATGTCGCCAAGGAATACCGGCGATCGGCGGCACGAAATCGCTCAGCCGAGGGGGAGCACCTACCGATCGCGAATCTGCGTAGCTGTAACTAGGTCGCATCTCTGGTGTGCCGGAAGTGCCGCCTCGACTATCCGAAGTCGTCAGTTGTGCGTATCGACCGGGATAGCGACCGGGCAAACCAAGAACCCGCGTGTTCGCCTTGAGGGCGCACGAGTCCGCGACTGGCGCGCATCTTCACCAGCCATTATTGCCGCCGAGAGGCTGCTGCAAGAAGATACGATCCGCAAGGCATATCCAACCCGAGAGCATCGGTGGGTAATTCCACTTTGGTCAATTGCTCCGCCAGCTTCTGATTTTCCCCCTCGGCAGGAAGCAAATTCACATCCGTGTCGGCTGGACCGACTTCCTCGCAGGCTGTATGATGCTTGTGAAAGGTCCACAGCAAGAGAGAGACCTAAAGTATCCTTTCCCCTATTGCGGAGCTGTTTGATATGGAACTACCCCGTCGCGCTCGTGGCGATGAGTTGCTCACCCCAGGCGAGCTGGCCGCTATTCGCATGCGCTTGCGGCATATTGCAGGAAAGCACGACTTGACCACTGTGATCGCCTGCGCATTTGACCATCGCACGCGGATGCTGCCGTTCCTCTACGCCGACACACGGATGGTGCCTGCCGGGGTACGGGCTATCGGCTCGGCGATGGTCGACGCCGGATTCGCCAAGACCCGCATCGTTCTCCAGCAGTGGAACCGCAACTTTAGCCCATCGCAGATGCGACTGGACGGGAGAATACCCGACATCTTTATGGTCTCCAGCATGCAGATTCATACGGCCCAGTGTAAGGCGCTGATTCAAGACGCCTGCCGGATCGATCCGGCTGACCGGCCACTGATTATTGCTGGCGGGCCAAAGGTCATTTATGAGCCATGGGATGTCTTCAGCGCTGACCCGGCCAATCCATGGGGTGCGGACGTAGCTGTCACCGGCGAAGAATATATCCTTTTGAATCTGCTTGAAGTGTTGCTTTCCGTTCGCGCGAGCAACGAGTCGATGCGGGCAGCCTTTCTCCGGGCTCGCGATAGCGGATTGCTCGACGGAATCCCCGGCCTGGTCTACGCACAAGGCCAGCGTGACGGTGTGGCGGATGAACTGGTCGATACGGGCATCCAGCGTCTGCTGGGTGATCTCGATGAGTTGCCGGACCCGGTCTTGGGATATCGCCTTGTCGAACCGCCCAGTAAAAATGCTACGCTGGGCTCACTGGCTATTCCTGCAGACCGGGTTCACAGGCACAGCATGATCGGGTCACTTGTCCTGACATTGGGCTGCAAGTTCACCTGCCCGTACTGTCCGATCCCAGCCTACAACCAACGGCAATATCGTACAAAGAGCGGCGAGCGGATCGCCGAGGAGATCGAACGGCTCTACCGCGAGTACCACATCCGATTCTTCTTCGGGGCGGATGACAACTTCTTCAATGACAAGCAACGAACGCTCGATATCGTCGAGACACTGGCGCGAAAGGTGGATGCGGGCTCGAGGCCTCACTATAAGATTCGCTGGGCTACCGAGGCGACGATCCACGATACGTTACAGATGAAGGAACATCTGCCACTGATCAGGAAGGCTGGGCTATGGGGGTTGTGGCTGGGTGTGGAAGACATGAGCGGCGAGCTGGTAAGGAAGGGCCAGACCGCAGACAAGACCATCGAGGCGTTTGGGCTGCTGCGGGAAAACGGCATCTTTCCGATCCCCATGATGATGCACCATGACTCTCAGCCGTTGTATACACTGAAAGGGCAAAGCGGGCTGCTGAATCAGATCAGACTGCTGCGGAAGGCGGGAGCTCTCTACATGCAGGTGATGATGCTCACGCCCTCTCCCGGCTCGCAATTGTACATCGAAACCTACACTTCGGGCCTTGCCTTCAAAAGCGTAGATGGCAAAGCTGTCGAGCCTCACATCGTCGATGGAAATCACGTTGTCGCTTCCAGCAATCCAAAGCCGTGGAAAAAGCAGTTCAATCTGCTGGCGGCATACCTTTACTTCTACAATCCCTTGAATTTCCTGATAGCCCTGCTTCGCCCGAAGAGCAGAATTCCCTTTGCCGATGCTGAAACACGTCCAGTCGAACCGGGCCAACAACCTCGCCGAAGCGGACTTCGTCGAAGATTCCTGCGGAAAATGAAGGTGTATCTGGGCGATTCCGCCGTGCAGTTATTCGGGATGTGGGGGCTGGGGTATACCGTCCGTCATACGTTTATATGGACCTTGCGCCTCATGCGAGGGAACATCAAACGCCACACGCAGGCCCCCACCAGCCGAATTCCGATGCGAGGTATCGACGAAAGCCCGGCAAGCCACGCGCTGCCGGGAACGCCAACGCCGCAACTTGCATCGCTTGAATCGGACGATATACAGCCTGAACCGGCGACCGACAAGTCTCGCCCCATTCGCTGAAGCCCTACCGGCGAACTGCCCCGGGCATGTGAGGCAATTGTCTGTGGGATGACAACGTAAACGCTGGGGCGTACAATCTGGATCGATGCCAGAACCAATGCAAACCATTCCAACTGATGCAGGCGAACGGGCAGGCCAGGCCAGGCTAGTCGCAGCAGTTGCTATCGCCGCAGCGATGATAGTGATCGGGATGCTGTCGCTTCGGCCGCTGCGAAGCCCGGACCTGGGCTATCACCTGGCCTACGGCGAGACGTTCCTCGACGAAGGGCGAATCGTCGATCACAACGCATTCCTGTTCACGCTGCCGGCCGAGGGCGACGAACAGCCAGAGCCAGGCCCGTCCTGCTGGTACGACGCCGAGGGGCGATATCGCTTCGTCAACGCCAACTGGCTCAGCCAGGTGATCATGGCGGCGTTCTGGCGATTGGAAGGGGCGAGCGGGCTGTGCGGCTTGCAGTCGGTGCTGATACTGGCAACCTTCGCGCTGATCGGCCTGGCGATGCGGCGTCTCGGCGTGCCGCCCGCCCTGATCGGCGCCGGGCTTCTGCTGGCGGCGCTGACGGCGTACATGCGATTCAGCCTCCGCCCGGAAACGTTCGGCTATCTGCTGCTGGCTGCCCAATTCTGCCTGCTGGCTGGCCGAAAGTTCGGCTGGCTGGCCGTGGCTGGACTGGCCGGGCTCCAGGTGCTTTTCGTGAATCTGCACAGCTACTTCATATTGGGCTTGGCGCTGACTGGCGCGATGCTGGCCGAGAGCTTGCTCCGGCTGGGGTGGCAGTGGCTGACAGCCAGCGGCCGGCAAGGCTCGCCCGAACTTCGACGCCGGGCCGTGCGACTCGCCGTCGCCCTGGCAGCCCAGTGCGCTCTTTGCCTGGTGAACCCGTGGACGTGGCGGCTGGCCGTGCTGCCCGTCCAGACGCTCGTGTACATGCGTGCCAACCAGATAGCGCGCGGCGACCTGACGGGCGACGGGCATCCGTGGTCGCACATCGGCGAATTTTTCCGCCCGCTGGCCGGCGTATTCCTGGACACCACAGCCACCTGGGCATTCTGCGGCGTGCTGGCGCTCTCAGCCATGGGCGCGATCGCCGCTGCGGCCAAGCGTCGCTGGGCCTGGCTGGCCGTCATTGTTGCCATGGCGGCGGTATCGATGTCGATGCGTCGGAACATCGCCCCGGCCGCCCTGCTGCTCGTGCCGCTCGCATTGGCTGCATGTTGCGGCGCCGTCGGGCCGATCTGGACGCGACTGCATGCGAAAACGAGACGATGGCTGATCGCTGTCGTGCCGATTGCGGCCATCCTGTCGGCTGGCTGGCTGGGGTTCTCGATCGCCACGCAGCGATTCTACTTCGCAGAACGATCACCGGCGCGATTCGGCGTGGGGCTTTCGAAACTGGAACTGCCGCTCGATGCAGCCAATATCGTCTACGCCCAGCGAAACGAGCGGCTGTGGACGGACTACTCCGGCTCGTCCAACTTCTACTACTTCGCCTACAAGCCGGCCGTGCCAATTTTGACCAACACATGGGCATATCCGCCCGATGTGATGCGGATGGTGCTGGACGTTGCGAGCGGAGTTCGGCCTTTCGAACAGACCGAGCGTAAGTTCGGCCTGCAAACCGTAGCGCTGCGAATGGACCGCACGACCGCCCCACTGGCCCGCCACCTGGCCGGCCGCGATGACTGGTCGCTCGCGCATCTCGACGCGCGGTTCGTCGTGTTCCACAAGGGTTCGGACGCTGGCATATCCGAACGAGCACTCGACGCCAATCGACACATCGAACAGCTCAAGGCGCTCGACCCCGTGCCGGCCTTTGCTCTGCATCTGGGGGGCATGACGCTGTATCGGCTGGGCTGGGACATACCGGCTGCGAAGATATTCGCCGCTGCAGTCGCCGAGCATCCAGCCTATCATGAAGCCTGGAACATGCAGGGCGTCTGCCTGGCCAGGCGAGGTGAAAAGCTTCGGGCGATGACGGGCAGCACCGAGCTACTCAAACAGGCCGAGGTGTGCTTCCGCCGGGCGTTGGAGCTTAGGGGCGACTACGCGACTGCGCGGACCAACCTGGATCGTGTGCTGCGGCAGCTTCAATAAGCAGCGACGAGCCAGAGCGTGGATTTTGGCCAGGCGCGATGCTACACTGCCCGCTCGTTTACCGCACAACACTGCGCATGGCTCGTAAAGGATCTACAAATAATGGAAGACACATACGGTGAATTGATCGGCTCGCTGGCCAAGGAAAACGACAAGCGGATCGTCCTGCTGGTGATGGACGGCGTGGGCGATTGCGACAACGACGGGCGGGGCACGGCCCTTCAGATCGCCAACACGCCGAACCTGGACAAACTCGCAGGCCAAAGCGCGCTGGGCCTGCACCACCCGGTCGGCGTGGCCATTACGCCAGGCAGCGGTCCGGGGCATCTGGGCCTGTTCGGCTTCGACCCGCTGATTTACAAAGTCGGCCGAGGCGTGCTCAGCGCGCTGGGCATCGAGTTCGACCTGTCCCCGCGCGACGTGGCGGCCCGGTTGAACTTCTGCACGCTCGACGCCGACGGTAACGTAACCGACCGCCGAGCCGGGCGAATCGGCGACGATGAAAACCGCCGCGTTCTGGACAAGATCCGTGCCGCTCTCAAGCCGCCTGCCGGCGTGGAAGTGTTCCTCGAAACAGTATCCGAGCACCGCGCCCTGCTGGTGCTGCGGGGCGATGATCTGGACGACAATATCGGCGAGACCGACCCGCAAGTGGTCGGCGTCCAGCCTCTGTCGCCAATCCGCGCGCCGCACGACACATCGCCGACTGCGAAAATCGTAGCCGACATTATCGAGCAGGTTCGCACGATCCTCGCCGACGAAACCAAGGCGAACATGATTCTGGCCAGGGGCTTTGCGAAGTACCCGAACTGGCCGACGTTCGCCGAGCGTTTCAAGCTGAAACCCACAGCAGTAGCCGGCTACCCGATGTATCGCGGCGTGGCGAGGCTGGTCGGCATGCCGATCCTGTCTCAGCCGACCACGGCCGAGGACGTCTGCAAAGAAGCCGCCGCGGCGATGGCGGACCATACTTTCGTTTTCGCACACTTCAAATATACCGACAAGACCGGCGAAGACGGCGACCTTGCGGGTAAGGTTCAGCGGATCGAAGAAATGGACGCCGCGATCGGTACGCTGCTGGCGGCCAAGCCGGACGTGCTGATCATCACGGGCGACCACTCCACTCCGCCATCGCTGATGGCTCACAGTTGGCACCCGGTGCCGATCCTGATGAAGGCGCCGTCGCTTCGCGGCGGGGACAGCGGCGGGTTCAATGAAATCGCCTGCCTGGCCGGGCAGATCGGTACGATCCATGCGAATCAGATCATTCCGCTGGCAATGGCACACGCAGGCAAGCTCGATAAATTCGGTGCATAGCTCAGACACTCGCGGCTGAGAGGTGGGTGCCATGGCTCACGCTTGCGTGGCCATGATAATCTTTCCAAGTAAAGGTGCCTGCGAAAAAAAACTCGGCCGATCCGTCCCGAGAAAAAGGACTCATCAACCGGCTTTTCGAAAAATACATAAACGATCGATAAGTGTAATAAAGCGGCCCGGGCGCTGGATGACAGCGAGCCGGGCCGCGATGCATTTGAGGGAGTTGCTGCTCTATATTTTCCCGCTCAGTGGCAGGTCGCCCACAAGCGGCAGCGCGTACGTCTTGAAGCTCTCGGTGATATTATTGCCTGCCTTGTTGATGAATTTGCTGGGCAGGTCTTTGGTTTCGCGGGCGACGGCCTTCAGTTCAGCTCGTTTGTATTCGATGCTGTATTTAGCGCCTTTGGCTCGCTTGAAGACCACCGACCCGTCGATGTCGCCGGCCATGGCGAATTCCACCGCCTTCCGCCCTGCCATTCTCGCTTCGAGTTGATCCACCGGCGAAGCATAGCCGGCGAATGACCGCTGGAGGTAGCCGTACGTGTCGGCCCGGACTCGCAGCGTCTTGTATTGCTGCTTCAGCTCTTGCTTGATGTAGTCCGACAGGAAATCGCCCAGCGCGCCGCTGCCGGACAGTTGCACGTTACCGTGGCTGTCGCGTTCGACGCGGTGGCCGAGTTTCTCGGCCATGCTCACCGCCACGGGCGTGCCCGTTTCGTCTGCAATGCCTTCGGAAACTGCGATCAGGCAGCGACCCAGCCGGCCGTAGATATCGCTCACGTCCTTAATAAATTGCTTGGTGCTGAACGCCACCTCCGGCACGTAGATCAGGTGCGGGCCGTCGTCTTTGCTCTGGCGGCCAAGCGAACTGGCGGCCGTTAGCCAGCCGGCATTGCGACCCATAACCACGCTTATTTTGATCCCAGGCAGCGAGCAGTTGTCGCGGTCTTCGCCGAGAAACGCCGAGGCCACGAACCGAGCAGCCGAGCCATAGCCCGGCGTGTGGTCGGTCACGCGAAGGTCATTGTCGATGGTCTTGGGGATGTGGAATACCCGCAGCTCGTAGTTGGCTTCGCGGGCCAGTTCGTTGATGATGCGTGCGGTATCGGCCGAGTCGTTGCCGCCGATGTAGAAGAAATATCGCACGTCGTTCTTGGCGAACACCTTGAAAATCTGCTCGCAATAATCGGCGTTTGCTTTATCTCGCGTCGATCCCAGTGCAGCTGCCGGTGTCGCGGCGATCCGCTCAAGCTGCTTCTTGCCCAGCGGTTTGAGGTCGACAAAATCCTCCGCAACAATGCCTCGCACGCCATGGCGAGCGCCCAGAAGCTTGGGGATAAACTTGCATTTTTTGACCGACTCGATGACGCCGACCAGTGATTGATTGATCACTGCGGTCGGCCCGCCGGACTGCCCGATCACCGCGTTGCCTTTGATTACGTCTGCCATTACCTACTGCCTGCCTTTCAAATGAAACCTCTGCTTGATAATGATATGCGTGACAAAACCGCAGGATTCGTCAGGAGCTCAGCATCTCGCGTTCGATGAACGTCGTATCCCACTGGCCGTTGACGAACCGCTCGTGAACGAGGATGTCTCGACACAGCGGGATGGTCGTCTTGGTCGGGTAGATCACGAATTCCTCCAGCGCCCTGCGCATCACGGCGATCGCCTCCGACCGCGTCGGCCGGTGAACGATCAGCTTGCCGATCAGGCTGTCGTACGTCGGTGGCACTACGTATCCCTGGTAAACGTGGGAGTCCCATCGCACGCCCAGACCGCCTGGCGAGACGAAGGCTTCCACACGTCCCGGAGACGGCCGGAAGTCATGTTTCGGGTCTTCGGCATTGATGCGGCACTCGATGGCCGATCCTTCCAGCCGGATGTCCTTCTGCTTCATGGTCAGCTTCTCGCCGGACGCGATCCGCAGCTGCCACTTGACCAGGTCTTCGCCGGTGACCATTTCGGTGACCGGGTGCTCGACCTGAATCCGCGTATTGACTTCCATGAAATAGTAGCCGTGCTTGTCGACGATAAACTCGACCGTACCGGCATTGTAATAGCCGACCTCCTTGGCCAGCCGAACCGCCGCGTTGCAGATCTCGTCGCGCAGGTCGGGGTCGAGTGACGGTGCTGGGGTCTCTTCGATGACCTTCTGGCGGCGGCGTTGCACGGTGCATTCGCGCTCGAAGAGGTGCACGATATTCCCGGCCATGTCGCCCAGGATTTGCACTTCGATATGACGGAAGTTCTCGATGCACTTTTCCATGTACAGTCGGCCATCGTTGAATGCGATTTCCGCCTCGGCCTGGGCCTGTTTGAAGAGGCTCTTTAGCGTGGCTTCGTTGTGGGCGAAACGGATGCCGCGCCCCCCGCCGCCAGCGGCAGCCTTGAGCACGACCGGGTAGCCGATTTTCACGGCGATTTCCACGGCCTGGGCGACGGTTTCGACCGGCCCGTTGCTGTCCGGAGCGGTCGGCACTTTGGCGGCTCGAGCTAGTTCCTTAGCGCGAATTTTATCGCCCAGCGCCCGCATCGAATCGACGCTCGGGCCGATGAATTCGATTTTACAATCCCGGCAGATTTCGGCGAAGTGCGCGTTCTCGGCCAGGAAGCCGTAGCCGGGATGGATCGCTTCGACGTCGGCGATTTCGGCCGCGGCGATAATGCGCGGGATGTTCAGATAGCTCTCGGCGGAAGGCGCCTCGCCGATACAGATACGATCGTCGGCAAGATGCAGGTAACTGGCGTCTCGATCGGCTTCGGAAAATACGGCTACCGTCTCGATGCCCATTTCCTTGCACGCACGGATAATCCGCAGCGCGACCTCGCCTCTATTGGCTACAAGGATGCGGGAGAACATAGCGGGGCTCCTCGACGTTAGTTAGGCTTGACTCGCAAGAGCACCTGGCCGAATTCCACCGGCTGGGTGTTGGACACGCAGACTTCCACGATCACTCCGGCACACTCGGCCTTGATCTCGTTCATGACCTTCATCGCCTCGATGATGCAGATGACCGTTTCCGGTCCGATCGCGTCGCCTACTTGGACGAACTGGTCGCTGTCAGGGCTGGCCGAGGCGTAGAAGGTTCCGACCATGGGGCTTTTGATCTCGATGAGATCGTCGGCGGGTTCGCTCGGCGTCGCTTCTGCCTCAGGCTCGGCGGGTGCAGCTGCCGCCTGCATCGCAGCCGGAGCGGTCATCACAATAGGCACGCCGCCGGGACCGCGCTTCAGCGACACTTTTTCTTCGCCGCTGGCAATATCCAGCTCGCTGAGGTCGTTATCCACCATCAGCTTGATCAGCTGTCTGATCTCTTTGATATTCATTGGCTTCTCTGTTTTGTTTTCCGGCCTGGGCGGCTTGGCGCCAGCCGCATCGCGGCCAACGCTCGAGGCAGCGTACTTAGCCGCCTTCCGCCTTCAGGCATAATTAACACGTCATCCTCAATGCGAACCCCCCCAACTGCGGGAAGGTAAATACCCGGCTCGACCGTCACCACCATGCCCGTCCGCAGACGGGTTGGCAGGGCGCGACCAACTGCGGGCGACTCGTGGATCGCTCTGCCGATCCCATGGCCGAGACCATGTACGAACTGCTCGCCAAAGCCGGCGTCGGCGATCACTCGCCTAGCCGCTGCGTCCACGGTTCCGCACGCAACTCCCGGACGCATCGCTGCAATGCCAGCCGCCTGTGCCCGCCGTACAACCTCATACACTTCGGCTAGTTCCGGCGGGATTCTACCGGTGAACACCACCCGGGTCAAGTCGCTACAATAGCCGCCCGCAAATGCGCCCCAATCGAACAGCACCGCCTGGTCGCGGCGAATCCGCGTTGAGCCTGGCCTGTAGTGCGGCTGCGACGAGTGCGCGCCGGCGGCAACGATGGTTTCGAACGACGGCGCCGACGCCCCACCCTGCCGCATCAGGTAGTCCAACTCCCCCGCAACGTCACGCTCGGTGCGTCCGACGATAGCGTCAGCCCCGCCGATCAGCAGTGTCTTAAATGCACGTTCCGCGATTCGTATAGCCTTGCGAATCGAGCGAATTTCGCCGGCGTCCTTGACCTCTCGCTGCGATGCGGTCACGTCGGTGAGGGGCACGATCTTCCGCCCGCCGACCGCGGCCGACAAGTGGCGATGAGTGTGCAGCGTCATCGACTCGGCCTGTACGCCAAGCCGTCGCACCCGCCTGCCGTCAAGCGCCCTGGCGACTGCGGCTGGCATCGCTTTTCGCCGCACCAGCACGTCAATGTCAGGACATTCCTTATAAGCCTGTTCGCCATATCGGCCGTCGGTAACCAGCACCGTCCAGCGGTCAGAAACGATGACGGTGCTGTCTTCGCCGGTAAAGCCAGTAAGGTAGCTGACATCCTCCCGCTGACTAATCAGTATCGCGTCAACGGGTTTGTGCGATCTGGCCTGCCGCATCACCTTGCGTCGACGAAGTGCGTGCGTCCGGTCGTCTCGTGCGTGTTTCATTATGCTCATACCGAGTTCAATTCTTATTCGACGTGCAACCGACGTGTGCCAATTAAGGAATGCAACAAGGCTACTCGCCGGGCACTGCGAGTGCAAATCCTAATCCCAACCAATGATAGCGCCCAATTGTCGCATTGTGCATTGATTGCTGCTCGCGAAGTCTTCTAGAATGTGGTTGGAGGTGTACATTATGAGTTCGAAAACGGCCGCCCGATCGAATCGCCGAGGCCGTCTTCAAACGCAACGAGATCGTCCGCGCGAGCAAGCAAGTTGCTCGCCCTACGCGCCCAACGGGTGCTGATACTAGCGGGTGCTGCCGCCGATCAGGCGAGCGGTCTTGACACTGCGAATATGCTGGCCGTCGAAGGTGCATTCGAATTTCGCACTGATGGTGGGCTTGGCTTGGCTGGCGTGGGAAACTTCTGCCATGCGAACTTCCTCGCCTTCGGCGAAGCCCCAGAGGAACGCCCTGCCGGCGTCGCGTTGATACTTCAGCCTGGCGCCACGCAACTCCCAGTCGCCATCGACCAGCACGAGCGTGCCGGCAGCGCCAGTTGCGGAAAACAGGTCGATGTCTCCCACCACCGCCCCGGTATCCAGTAGCGACGCAGAGGACGGCTTACCGGCGGCATCGGTCGGCGGAAGGAACCTGGCCCGGAACTCATCGCAGGCCAGCTTGCTGGTTCGCCCTTCGCTCAGGGCCGGCCAGGGTAGAAGCTTGACGTCCCTGGGTCGCGTCACGTTCGCGCCGCTGTGGTGAACCATGGCAACGTCGCCCTTCATGTAGATTTCGTAGGTGTCGAGCATCAACTGCATCTGTTTATTCCAGCTGAAAAATGTCTGGGAAGGCCGCGATATGCCGCTCGACATGGAAAGCGCCCCCGAACGCAGCGATTTCGGCTTTGGCAGGTGGTAGTCTTCGACCAGTAACTCGCCCGGCTGATAGATGCCGATATGGCCGGTCTCGTCGTCGTAGATCAAATGATCGGTATTGAGTTGGAATCGCCGCAGGAGATGGCCCTCGGCGTCGACCTCGCTGGAGCTGACCACTACGTTTTTGACGGCCAGGACGGTCGCCAGTTGCATCTTGCCAAGCCCGCCCATTTCGAACGCTCCGCCGGCAGTCGCCGCCTCGGCCGGCTGCCCTTCGACCTGTCGGAAAGTCGCACGCATCTCGTCGGTGCAGCGAATGGTGCTCTCGGCGGTGGTGAGTTTCACGGGCCCGGTAAAGGTCGCCACCTTGCCCTTGCCGTCGAAGGACATCCGGCTTTGCCAGGAAATTTCCATCGGCATCGGCTTGGCACGCTTGGCGCCGTCGAGGTCGCGGTCGGTCACGAAAGACATCTGGCCGGCGCCTTCGACGCGGACCGAGCGAGTCTTGCCGTCGAGGTATATTTCCGCCCCACTGATCTTGCGGTCACCCTGGACCACTCGAGCCGGACTGCCGTAGAGCCGGGCGATTTCCTCTGCGGCGTCGATGACGATTTTCTCGCCAGTGGCGAGGGTGATCTGGTTGCCGTCGCGCAGCGTCACGCGAACGTTACCCTCGAAGACGATCGAGTTGGCGTCGGTCTCGACGACGGCCTGGCCGTTGGCATCCAATGTGGTTCGCTGCTCGAAGTGAATCGTCGCCAGGTCTGCCTGGATCAGCGCGCCGTCCTGCCGGGTGGAAACGTTCCCGCTCATGACGGCCTTGGTGGGGAACTGATCCCCCAGCGAATGACCCGTCCATAGGTGAAATTTATCGCCGCGGATAGACTGATTGGCGTCCTGAAGTGAAACTTCGCCTCGAAAAATAGCCTCGGTGAGGATCGTCTGGGTAGTCTTCAGGCCGTTCGCGTCGGATGTCTCGACACTGGCGAAACGCGATATGACCGAATCGTTCCAGACGATTTCATTTCGCCCTGCCGGCTGGGTTGCGGGCGTCTTGACGCCCTGCATGCGAGAGGCCAGGTCGAATCGGCCGTCCGCCTCGGCGATGATTCGCCCCGCACCGGCAAAGTAGGCCAGGCTTCGATTGGCGTCAAATCGCATCTGCTGGCAGGAAATTTCCTCGCCGTTTACGGTTTCCACTCGCACCAGTTCGGAATCGGCGCCGCTGAGCTGGGCAATTTGCTCGGGATGGAAGTACAGCAGTCGACCCAGGCTGGCCCGCATGCGTTCGTCGGACAGTTCGAGGTTGGGTCCCTCGGCGGCCAGGCGAACCCGCTGTTCGCTGGGATCGTCGGTATGGCCGATCGGTTCGATCACGAGCGGTCCGGTCCAGGTGATGATGATCGGTTCTTCAAGCTGCTGCATCTGCTGGGGTTTCTTTTCGTCCTGATCGTCCTGACCGCCCGGCTGGCTGGCTGGCGATGAAGTCGGCTGGGGGCTCGCTGGCCGGCGAAAGCCGCGTGACTCGGCCCAGTTGAACACCAATATCAGACGTTCCGCGTCGCGAAGCTGAACCTGTCCGTCCAACCGCACGCTGTCGTTGAAAGTGGCGCGATATACGTTCGGTTGCGGCGGGAGTTTGGTTCTTGCGGGCTGGCTGGCAGGACGACTGGTCGGCTGGAGCAGCTCATTGAGCGTTTTTATCGCCTCGCCAGGAGCCTGGAACACTTGCGATGCGTCCAACTCGGCGATCCGGTCGTCGTCACTCAGCGGCTGAGCCTGGTCATCTTCGTCCCCGGCCTCGGCAGGTTTGTCGGTAGCATCGCCCTGCTCGCTGTCCTCTCTCAACTGCGAATCGAAATTCTTGGGGGCGCGTTTGATCGCCAGGTACTCGCCTTGCTCGATCCTCAGCAGTCTGAGCTGCCGCGGATTGTCGTTCCATAGAATCACGAGGCCCTTGCCGAGAATGTCCGCCTCGGGCGAGAAAACCGTTACGTGCTCATCGGATGTAATCCGCAGTTCGTCGTTATCGAACTCGATCCGCTCGGTGAAGAAGCGTATCTGATCTTCCGGGCGGTCTTCGCCGTCGGGCGATGCGGTGCGATAGTACACCAGCTGAACGTTGCCTGTCAGAACGCCTCGGCGCACATTGGCCGTATCGGCGAGTTCTTCGGCGTAGACGATCCCTTCGTCGCCGATTATGGACAGCTGCGGTACGTCGTCCTGAAACAGCGTGACCTCGGGGTTTTTCAGGTAGTAACTGCCGTCGCTGCGTCTTTCATAGTCCGGCAGCTTAAAAATCGCCTGGAGTCGCCCCATCTTATCGCGAGAGGTGAACACCAGGGGCTCGCCTGGGCGATTGCCGTCGTCCGGATAGATCAATTCATCCAATGGCTCGAACGTGTTGCTGTCGCCGGTCGCCCGCAGGCTGTCGGCAATGATGTAATAGACCCCGAACGCCGTCAGGAACAGTAAGATCCCTAACACCAAAATAAGACGTCGCGCCATGTCTACCTCGTATCGGCCCCGTCAAGATACCGGGCCATAATTTGATCCCATCGGCCAGACCGCTTGAGCATCAGTTCGATGGTCTCACGGACACAGCCGGCGCCGCCCGGCAATGTGGTCACATACGCCGCCTGAGCAAGCAACTCTTCGGCAGCGTCACCAACAGCTACGCCAAACGCACAATTACGCAGCAAGGGCAGGTCGGTCAAATCGTCGCCGATCACGGCCGTCTGCTGCGGAGTAAAGCCCAACTCATCGAGTACCTCGCGATAAGCGGGCAACTTGTCCTTGATATTCAGATGAACCGCATCGACGCCAAGCTCGGCCGCCCGGTGCGTGACGGCCGGAGAGCCGCGCCCGGAAATAATCGCCAGCTTTCCGCCGGCGCGCTTCCAATACTTCATGCCCGCGCCGTCGCGAACGTTGAACGTCTTGAATTCCTGCCCGTCGGGGCTAAGCAAAATGCGCCCGTCGGTCAGCACGCCGTCGACGTCGAGTACGAGTAGTTTTATCGCGGCGAAATCGACGCCGCTGCAAGTGTCATTCTTGGCCATGGTTCAATGTCTTGATGCCCAGCAGGTCTTGAACGTCGATAATCCCGATGGGTCGGCCCTCGCCGTCGACCACGGGCAGTTCGTCGATACGATACTTGTGAAAAATCGCCAGCGCTTCGCTGGCCAGCTCTTTCGCGCCGATCCGCTTGGGGTCGGCCATCATCACGTCGCTAACTGGCCGGGCGAGCACATCGTCGCCGCGTCCGTCGATCACCAGCCGGCGAAGGTCGGCGTCGGTGAGTATGCCCACCAGCTTGCCATTCGCGTCTGCGATCATCATCGCCCCGCAGCGGCGAGGGTCTTTCTGGGCTTCGGCCAGCGCGTCGCCCAGCGAAAGCGAGTCGCTCACGATCGTCAGCCTGTCGCCT
>SDBT01010068.1_pt1 | contig 15303 bp, 13 predicted proteins | sample 2277101 | NCBI WGS metagenome assembly SDBT01 (sample SAMN10404973, study PRJNA504765) | marine sediment metagenome | isolation source: marine sediment core GS10_PC15, 103 cmbsf | place: Arctic Ocean: Southern Knipovich Ridge | collected 2010 | reverse complement strand
ATTATCGCTATTGAGCCGACTGACTCAGCGGTTCTTTCGGGCGGCGAGGCAGGCTCGCACAAGATCCAGGGCATCGGTGCTGGTTTTGTGCCGGGCGTGCTGAATGTCAAGATAGTTGACGAGATTCTGACAGTCTCTAACGAAGAGGCGATGGAAGGTGCGAGGCAGTTGGCGCGAAGCGAAGGGATTTTAGGCGGTATCAGTTCAGGCGCGGCTATTCACGCGGCGGTAGCGGTATCAAAGAGGGCTGAGAGTCGTGGCAAGACAATCGTTGTCGTGCTGCCGGATACTGGGGAGCGCTACATATCGACAGAAATGTATGTTTGAGTAAAAGCAGGACGCGCTAAAATGGAGAACCCGGCCGACAATGATAAGACGGAGAAACTCGCCGAGGCGCTTATCAAGACATATCACGGCGATTCGGGGATTAACTTCATTGATGTGACAAATCTGCCTGTTCGTGAGAAGGTCCACGAGATTGTTGACTTGTTAATAGAACTGATTTTCCCCGGCTACACGGGCAAACGTGCTGTTACTACAGAGAATGTAAAGTCAATCATCGGGGGTATTGTTTCCCAGGTCCTGGCTGAACTTAGCGACCAGATAGAATTGGCCCTTCGTCATCAATGTCGATTGAAGGATTGTCCTACGTGCGATTGCCGTAGTATGGCTGAGCAAGTCGCAGAGGAGTTGTTAGGCAAACTTCCTGGAATTCGAAAGGTTCTCAAGCATGACGTTCAGGCTGCTTATGACGGAGACCCTGCGTCCGAATCGTTTGAGGAAATAATCATAAGCTATCCCTACATTACGGCAATTGCGATACATCGTGTCGCCCACGAATTGTATCTGAAGGAAATTCCGCTGATACCGCGGATGATGAGCGAAATTGCACATGAGCGGACGGGGATTGATATTCATCCCGGTGCGCAAATCGGTAAAAGGTTTTTCATTGACCATGCAACGGGAGTGGTGGTAGGCGAAACAGCCGTCATCGGGGACAATGTGAAATTCTATCAGGGTGTGTCTCTTGTGGCGGTGAGTATTCCGAAGGATGCACGGTCTGTACGTGGAGTGAAGCGTCATCCTACAATCGAAGACAATGTTACGATATACGCCGAGGCGACAATACTCGGAGATGTGACAATCGGTGAGGGTTCCGTAATCGGTGGGAATGTTTGGGTAAGAAAATCGGTTCCGCCGGGTACAACGGTGGCGATGGCAAAATCGGAGTCGCTTTACAAGCACCATAAACACGATAAGGACCACAAGCACAAGAAACATCACAAGGACAAAGATTAAATCGGCGGCCGGGGAGCAGGCGATTGAGTGCAGAGTTAATCGAAAGAATTTTTCAGTTAAAGAATCAGCGCAATGCCGTTATCCTTGCGCACAACTATCAGCCTGGCCAGATTCAGGATATCGCGGACTTTGTGGGTGACTCATTAGGACTGAGCAGAGAGGCGGCCGAGACGGATGCGGAAGTGATAGTATTTTGCGGTGTTCATTTCATGGCGGAGACTGCGGCGATTCTTTCACCAGAAAAAACGGTTTTGCTGCCTGATAAACACGCCGGGTGTCCGATGGCTGAGATGATAACGGCTCAGCAATTGCAGCAATTGAGGGACGAGCACCCGGATGCGGTGGTCGTATCTTATGTAAACACGCCGGCGGAGGTTAAGGCGCTGAGTGATTACTGCTGCACGAGCGGTAACGCGGTTGAGTTAGTCAATTCTCTGGATAGGGACCAAGAGATAATTTTTGTGCCGGACAAGTACTTAGGCGGATACGTGAACGGGCAGACGGGCAGGGATATGATTTTGTGGCCCGGTTACTGTCCGACGCATGTCCTGATTTCGACAGATGATATAGAAAAGGCGAAAAGTCGGTGCCCGGATGCTGTTGTTATGGCCCATCCGGAGTGCACGGAACAGGTAAGGGATTGTGCGGACGAAATATTGAGCACGAGCGGGATGCTTAACTTTGCGAGAAAATCCGGGGCAAAGCACTTTATTGTCGCCACTGAAAAGGGTATAATTTATACGCTCAAGAAACAGAATCCGGAAAAAGAGTTCTTTATCGCGACGGAAAATGCGACGTGTCCGAATATGAAAAAGATCACTCTTGAGAAAGTTGTGTGGTCGCTCGAGGACACCGAATACAGAATCGTTGTACCGGAGGAGATACGGACGAAGGCTAAGGCGGCCCTTGACAGGATGTTAGCGGTATTGCCGGGCAAATAGGGGAGAAAGTTTTTAGTTCGTAGTTGGTAGTTCGTAGTTGTGGAGCCGCTTGGCGGGCTGTTTTTGTTTTTAGACAGTGTTCCGGCGCGCAACAAGGAAAGTAATAGCGTGCGTTTCGTTTACTTCCTGATTTTAAAATACCTGTTTCTTTTTGCTTTTTTTTGCAAATATTGCGAAAGTGTATTGATGTAGCTATCCAGAGCAAAGATCGTTTCACTTACCGATTGCAGCGCGGCTTCTATATATGGATAAGCAATCTGTGCATTCTCCGGAGCTTTGATACTAAGGCCAATATCCAAACCAAGACCTGCTGAGGTGAGATCAAAGCCTGGGAATTCGAGAATTTCCGTATAAGTGTCTATGACAAGAATGTCTGTTGATGCTACTATGCCCATTCCATAATAGACTTTATCTGCTCTATCGCATTGGTTCAACAGTTCCGCAAATTCGTGATTCATGATAATATGTTGTTGCGTTGAATGCGAACCATTAATTGATTCGTTCAACAGGTCTATTGCCCGGTCAAGAGCTGATTTTGTCGTTTCAGCACTTTCTTTCGAAGCTTCAAATATCTCCAGCCCGAGTTGGACTTCTTTGTCTAAGACCGGTTTTATATTCCCAAGATATTTCGCCAAAGTATTGATATACTTTCCGAACTGCAGATCAACTTCTTTGATATTTTGCACAGATGTTTCTAAATGGGCAAGAGCTATTCCTGCGTTTTGAGCTATTGCAATGTTTAATCCGCTATCTAACTGAAGTCCGCTTTGTGTAATATCAACGCAAGGGAACCGGAGTACCTCGTTGCGGATATTTACGTTGATGATTTCGACTGAAAGGTCCAACATATTCAGACCGTTATAGTCCGCTCTATCTACTGCCGGGTTGATCATTGACAAAAATGTTTGGAACTCTTCATCCATCGTTGCCCTGTTATTAGCTGAATACGAGCCGTAAGAACTCTGTGCTGCCAGGTCATATAATCGAAGAAGTCGCGACTCTACCCTTTCGATGCTGCTTATAGAAGATTTAACCAGTTCCGAGGCATTCTTAAGCTGCTTTTTTGAAAATGATGGTTTACCTGGATGGCGCCCCCTGGACCGCCTAAAGCGGCTTCTATCTATTGTCCTTATAGTGTCTGTGCCTTCAAATTTTGTTCCATCGACAAGCTCGCCGCTTACTGTTAATTCAACTTTGCCGGCTTCAAGATTATCACAAACCTCCGAACGGTTGAACTTTAGCATAACAACTGAATCTTCTTCATTGATCCAGACCCGAGTCGGCTGAATTTGCCCGTTAAGTAATATGCTGTTAGTGTCTACATCGGCAACGTCATAATCTTCCGGCAGCCGGACAAGACAGACAATCCACTTGCCGTTACCGGAAAGATTGATAGTCCTGGGTCTGACCTGAACATCCGCCGGTATTGGAATAACAGGATTCAGGAGAAATCCATGCCTCTGGCCGTTAATACTGCCAAGACCAATAATCTGCCCTTTATTGTTGATTGCTTTGGCGGATCGCAGGTAATCCCAACCCGAATCCTCACCGAGTATATCATTCAGATCGATCATGCCATTAATTCTATCCCAAAGAAAAGCAGAAGAATATGGAGGGCACCCCGAAGGCCCACATAATATTCCCGATTTAAAAAATATTGATCCGTTTAAGGGATTACTGAATGTGCTGTTGGAAACGATACCTACCACCTGGCCAGAATCATTGATATCCAAGGCGATACTGCTGGGGTAACTGCTATCGTGAATATCAATCATGCCTTCCTCATGGGTCCAGACAAATGCATGATTGATTGTTGTGCTTCGACTTTCATCGGGGACCTCTACCGCTGAATCACCAACCACCATTTGGAAGTTATTAACGGCCCACGCACTGCTGTTTCTGTCAACAAGTGTACCAAGATCAATCATTCCGTTAATTCTATCCCAAAGAAAAGCATGCACCTCGTCTCTGCCATTTTCATATACAAAACCTGTAGATGAAGCGCCAACAACCTCTCCGGCTTCATTAATATTAAAAGCATTACTGCTACCTTCACCGAGAGTACCCAAGTCTGTTATGCCATTAGCACTATCCCACAAGCATGCACGATAAGAAATTGGCAACGGAATACTAACCATGCTTACAGGATAACCTGATGACGAAATACCAACTATCTCTGCAGAATCATTCATAGCGCGGATGGGTTCACCCATAATTCCAGGGCCTATGCTCCAAGAAGCAATATTCTCAGAAAGGCCTGTTTCACTATCCCACAGGTAATAGTTCTGGAGCAATAGTTTTCTTCCCCGCACCGGCGGCTCATCTACATCTGTTATGTGTATGCGACACCCTACTTGGCCGTTATTGTTGATCGCAATTGCGGATTCAATGTAATCCCACTCCGAACTTTCGTCCAGCAGTTCTGTCATATCTATCATGCCATCAACTTCATTCCAAAGAAAACCGTGAACTCGCCCATTTGTTCCTTCAGCGGTCCGAGATGTGCCAACCACCTGTCCGGCGTCATTAATGTCCGAAGGATAACTTGAACTGCCCCCAAGTGTGCCTAAGTCGATAATTTCGTACCTGGGTAATGCCCCAAAGGCCAATTCAGCAGCCAAAAGCCCTAACGCCATTGTAATTACGAATGCATGTCTTTTGTTCATCCGGTCATCTCCATAATATCAGGGATTCTCTGTAACTTTCGCCAACTCATGTTTTGAATGTGCAATATCTATGCCAACAGTGCTTTACACTCGAATCCTGCGGTTTTAGCCTGATTATGAGGCTTATCAAATCGATGATTGTCTGAGAAATATACATTATGCGTATTGCGAAAGAGAATTCGGGCGACTTGTCTCGGCGGGTCGTCGCCGCGCTTTTGTGTAATATATGGAAAACCTGAACGAAAAAACCACGGGTAAAACCCGTGGCTAAATAAATTGGATTTCCGGGCCCTTCAACGGAGCTTGGGACCGGAAGGATTTGGTATTGACAAATTGCACCAACAGGGGGAAAATGAAGTATTATATGTGAGTTGGCCTTAGAAAGGGACAGGGCAAAAATATTGTAATTCGAAGAAGGAAGGAACAATGACGCAGGAGAATAATTACCGTATAGAAACGTTGGCCTTACATGCGGGGCAGACAGTTGACTCGGATACGCTCAGCCGGGCGGTGCCAATCTATCAAACAAGCAGTTATGTGTTCAAGGACACGGAGCACGCGGCGAATCTGTTTGCGCTGAGGGAGTTCGGCAATATATACACGCGGCTGATGAACCCGACAACGGATGTACTTGAGAAACGGCTCGCTACGATGGAGGGCGGGGTCGGCGGCTTGTGCTTTAGCTCGGGGATGGCGGCGATAACAGCGAGCGTGCTGAATATCTGTAAGACCGGGCAGCATGTTGTTTCATCAAGTTCGCTGTACGGCGGGACATATACGCTGTTCAGCCAGACGTTTCCAAAACTTGGCATCGATGTGACTTTTGTTGACCCTTCGGACCCGCAGAATTTTGCAAAGGCTATCAAGGACAACACGAGGCTTTTGTATATCGAGAGTATCGGCAATCCGAAGAACGATATCCTCGAGTATGAAAAAATTGTGAAAATCGCCCATGACAACGGCATGCCGGTAATCTGCGATAATACGGTTACATCGCCGGTCCTGTTTCGGCCAATTGAGTATGGGATTGACATCGTGGTTCACAGTTGCACAAAGATTATCGGGGGCCACGGCAATAGTATCGGCGGCGCGATTGTGGATTCGGGTAAGTTTGACTGGACCAGCGGCAGGTATCCGGAGATGACCGAGCCCGACCCGAGCTATCACGGAGTTCAGTATGTTGAAGCGGTGGGAGAATTGGCGTATATAATAAAGGCAAGGACACAATTTTTGCGTGATTTGGGCGGGTGCATGTCGCCGTTTAATGCGTTCCTTTTCCTTCAGGGATTGGAGACGATACATCTTCGTGTGCCGAGGCATTGCGAAAACGCGATGGCACTTGCCGAATATCTTGAGGAGCACGAAGCAATCGAGTGGGTAAATTATCCGGGTCTGAAGTCGCATCCCGATTATGCATTAGCTCAAAAGTATATGCCGGCCGGCCAGGGGGCAATCCTGGGCTTTGGAATAAAGGGCGGCAAAGAGGCTGGTGCCAAATTCATTAATAGTGTAAAACTGGCGAGCCATCTGGCGAATGTGCTGGACAGTAAGACTCTTGTGATTCACCCGGCTACGACTACGCATCAGCAGTTGAGTGATGAAGAGCAGCTCAAGGCGGGCGTGACAGAGGAGTACGTGCGGGCTTCGGTCGGGACGGAGCATATTGATGATATAATTGCGGACTTTGCCCAGGCCCTGAAAGTGAGCCAACAGTAATAACTAAAAACTAAGAACTACGAACTGAGAACTGAATATGTGGGACTACACCGACAAGGTTATGGATTATTTTTTTAAGCCTCGCAACGTTGGCTATATCGAAGATGCGGACGGGGTCGGTGAAGTTGGTTCGTTGGCGTGCGGAGATGCGTTGACTTTGACATTTAAGCTTGATGCGGACGGCAGGATAGAGGACGTCAAATTCAAGACATTCGGTTGCGCCAGCGCAATCGCTTCATCTTCGGTGCTTACGGAAATGATCAAGGGTATGACGATTGAAGAGGCCGAGAAGGTATCGAATCAGGATATTGTCAAGGAGTTAGGCGGATTGCCTGAACAGAAGATGCATTGTTCGGTAATGGGGCATGATGCCCTGATAGCAGCAATTGATAATTACCGTAACAAAAGCGGAGTTGCACCGGCGAAGAAAGGTGTGATTGTGTGCACTTGTTTCGGTGTGACGGATGAGGAAATTAAGGAGGTAATTCGTGAAAATGACCTTATTAGCGTCGAGGAGGTTACGAATTATTGCAAGGCTGGCGGCGGTTGCGGCGGGTGTCACGGAGAGATTGAGAAAATCATCGAAGATATCCAGGGCGACAAGGCCAAGACGGAGCATATTAGTGCGGCAGTTAAGCCCGGCAAGCTGACGAATATCAAGAAAATCCAGCTTATTGGCCAGACAATCAACGAGCAGATTCGGCCTGCGCTTCGGGCGGACGGCGGCGATATCGAATTGATTGATGTTGAAGGTAATAAAGTGATTGTAGCGTTCCGTGGGATGTGTGCGCAGTGCCGGATGGCTGAGGTTACGATGAAGGATGTGGTTGAGGCGAAGCTGAGAGAGTTTGTGAGCGACGAACTTTTCGTTGAGGAAGATAAGGACTCGGCCCAACGACCGCATGACCATAGAGAAAGTTGAAGATGAAAACAATATATATGGACAATAATGCTACGACGAAGGTAGCGGACGAAGTGATTGAAGAGATGACACCGTACTTAGGCGAGCTGTATGGTAATCCTTCGAGCATGCACAGTTTCGGTGGGCAGGTAGGCAAAAAAATCCGACAGGGGCGCGAGCGGGTAGCGTCACTTTTAGGGTGTGAGGCGGATGAGATTGTGTTTACGAGTTGCGGGACAGAGAGCGACAACACGGCGATAAAGGGTGTGTTAGCTATGAAGCCGGAGAGGCGAAAGGTTGTTACGACGCGCGTGGAGCATCCGGCGGTGTTGGGAATGTGTCGGGAGTTAGAGCACCACGGGTACAGTATTGTCGAGGTTGGGGTCGACAAGCTGGGCAGGGTCGACGTGAATGAGTTGAGGGACCACATTGACGATGACACGGCTATTGTATCGGTTATGTATGCCAACAACGAAACGGGGGTGGTTTTTCCGATTGATGAAATTGCCGCTGCAGCCAAGGCAAAGGGCGTAACGTTTCACACGGATGCGGTTCAGGCGGTTGGGAAGATACCGCTGAACTTAGCTGAGAGTGATATTGATTTGCTGAGTATATCGGGGCATAAACTTCATGCGCCCAAGGGTGTGGGTGTTCTCTATATCCGACGCGGTACGCGGCTTGCGCCGTTTATGTTGGGTGGTCACCAGGAATCGGGTAAACGGGCGGGTACGGAAAACGTGCCCAGTATAATAGCGTTGGGTAAGGCGTGTGAGTTGGCGCAAAAGTACATGGACCAGGAAAATGACAGGGTCAAGCGGCTTCGAGATAAGCTCCAAGAGGCGATACTTGGGTCGTGTCCTGATTGCATGGTGAATGGAGACAGGGAGCACCGGTTAGGCAATACTACGAATGTCAGCTTCGAGTATATCGAGGGTGAAGCGATATTGCTGCTGCTGAATAAATTCGGGATTTGTGCGAGCAGCGGGTCTGCGTGCACGAGCGGTTCGCTCGAGCCTTCGCATGTATTAAGGGCGATGGGGGTGCCATTTACGGCGGCACACGGCTCGATTCGGTTCAGTCTTAGCAGGTACAATACCGAGGACGAGGTCGATTTCGTGGCTGAGAAGATGCCGGAGATAGTAAAGAAGCTGCGAGACCTTAGCCCGTTTGTCAGCACGTAACCTAAAACGGTATCCGGAGCATACGCTACCAAAGCTTATTTTGTTTTTTGCCATCATAAAAAATCCCACTGAAAGACCGTGCAAAAACCGGCTGCCGTTCAATTTCTCAGGACACGAGGGAAGAAAGACAAGCGGGACCTTATCGGGGGTATAAGGAGGTAGAATCAGTATATCAAAATCGGGCAGGTAAATGCAAGAAAAGCCGGCGTAAGAACTTACAACTCGCCAAAATCTCTGGGATATTGCTGCCTTGAGATCCCCAGGTTAGATGCTATTTGTCTAACGGAGCCCCAGGGCCGTCCAATTTTCTTAGCGACTTCGCGAGTGCTCTCGCAGTTCGGATACAAGTCCCTGAGCATTTGGGTCTCTTCGGGGGTCCAGAGCTTGTCCACATAGCTTTTTCTTTTTACTCCCAGTGAATATGCCCTGTGCTTTATGGAAGCGACAGTCCTGCCGAGTTTTTCTGCAAGCTCAGGGAGTGGGCAGGTGGGATACAATTCGGTCAGGAGAGCTATGTCATCGGGTGTCCAGCGTCCCTCGTAGTGTATTTTTCTTTTAAGGCCCAACATATGCGCTCGCTGTCTTACCGCAGGTAAAGACCGCCCAAGTTGTTTTGCGAGTTCTTCTGAAGGTTCTTCAGCATACAGCTTCTTGAGAATCTCTATCTCATCGTCTGACCATGGTCTTGGAAGACTTCTTTCTTCTATTGCCATTACACAACCTCTAAAATTATCTTATCTGTAATCTGCCTCCGGTAATCCAGCACGTACAGCGGAGGCGAACAAAAAAACTGCTCACGATAACACCAGCCGCAATGAGCAGCACATTCTCCTCCGTAAGAAGTAATTGTAACTGACGATGGCGATGTTTGTCAAGAGAAAATCGGCGCAAAAAGCCTCCCAGGCTTCAATATTTCAGAGGACCGGATTTCAAGGCTGGAAAAAAGGTATATCTGCTCATTCTTAGGGGTGTTCACACAAAAGCCTTGCATTTAGTGTTGCGAATTGTTATAATGCCGCGTGAATACGAAATGGGGCGGGTGCTTATTGCTGCATTTGAGGAGTTCACACAGGATGTTCAATTTTGGAGCTACCGCCCGGTTGATGTGAGGATAATTGAGTGGATTTGGGCGTGGTCGATGGCTTTGTGGCTTGAAACAATCGGTATAGTTTTAGTGATATTTGCAGGTATTGTGTTGGGCAGGCGTCTGTCCGGATTTAAGGGGACGTTAGGCCTGGTGGGCGTTATGTTGTCGCTGGCGGGGCTTGTGGGGCTGATAGCAGCTAAATATGTTGTTGGGTTGGCATCCATGCCGCTGGTGGGTTGGCTGACATTGGGGCGGCCAAGGTTTGCAATTTTGGCACTTGCGATTACGGTGGGGACCATACCCTTGCACTGCCGGGCTTCGCACAGAGCCTGCAGGTACATAATCTGTATCATGATGGTAACATTTTTATTGTGTTTCACGGTTCTGCCGTTTCTTGTTCCAGCGATGCTTAAAAAGCATCTTTCGAATATCGTTACGAAGGTTGACGAGAACGGGATATGCCTTCAGACGAGGAATTATACGTGCGGACCGGCTGCGGCGGTGACTGCTATTCGCAAGCTCGGATTTAGCGCCGAAGAAGGTGAAATGGCTGTGCGTTGCCGGACGAACCCGATGTCGGGTACCCTTGCGTGGAGTATTTGCCGAGCGATTGAGAGCCGATACGGCGAAGAGGGTCTGGAGTGCGAGTATCGCAAGTTCGAGACGTTAGAGCAACTGAGGAACGCCGGTATCACGATGGTTGCTATAAAGCAGACGTTTATGGTGGACCACTGGGTTACGGTGCTTGATATTTCCGACAAAGCCGTGATTGTTGCTGATCCTTTTTGGGGCAGAAAGACGATAACAATCAGGGCGTTTAAAGAGATGTGGCGTTACAACGGTATTGTCCTTCAGCGAACTAAGGCGCAGAGCAGTTGAGCACTGATAAGCCACTTTCGGGCGGTCAGAAAATCACTTTTTGCTCATTTGTAATATCAAGTCCGGAGGTAGGGCTTTGCGGAGCGGGGACCTTAGTGTCTTCATACTGCTGAATTTCCAACGGTGTCAACATCATCGGCCGGGCAACTATGTGCGGCGTAATGAAGACGACCAGCTCATTGACAACGTCTTTTTCACCTTCAAATCTGAAGAGAAAACCTAAAAGAGGTATGTCGCCGAGGAGAGGAACCTTGTTTACCTGATTGGAAACATCCTGCTTGCGCATGCCACCGATGACCACTGTTTGACCATCTGCTATCAGTGCGGTGGTTATGGCTTCACGCGTTGCAATTATCGGCTGCGGTGATGCGTTGTTTACACCAGGCAGGACTACGTCTCCGGTGTTGATGCTGAACTTGGGGTGGAGGCTCAGGCGTATCAAATTATCCCTTGTAACGTGTGGTATGACGGTCAGCTCGACGCCAACATCTCGAAACTCAGTTGTGCCGATATTTCCGGCCTGGGCTGTTTGAGTAAGTTCCTGGAAGGGGATTTCATCGACAATTCTTATTAAAGCTTTTTCATTATCAAGTACGAGTATTCTTGGATTGGCGAGAAGCTTTGCCGATATTTTTTCCTTCTCTGCTCTGATAATGGCATCAATATTCAATGCTCCACTTAAGATTCCAAAACGGATCAGGGCATCTATGTCGGTGGCTTTGTTTACAGTTCCGGAAAACAGGCCGGTCAGGTGCGGGTCTCTTCTTCCGGTTACACTTCCACGGGTCTCGATGCCGCTGGCGCCTGAATATGTCGTGTTTCTCCCGGCCTGCCATTCAACACCTAAATCAAACCGGTCGGTTGAGGTGATGTCATAGATTCTTGCTTCAACCATAATTTGTGCGGTTATGCGGTCAACCTCTTCGATGAAAGTATCTATGGCGACCATTTTGCGTTCCGCTTCAGTGATCATTAAATGACTTGTGCCCTTATTGTAGGCGATGCTGCCGTCGTTGGAAATAAAGCTTCTTAGAGCATTATAAACATCTTCAACATCTGCATAGGTAATCCTGTAAACCCTGTTGATGAACTTTTTTTCTTCCGTTGCGACTTCGGATATCGGCACGACTTTAACCATGTTCTCAGACGTGATAAAGGCATATCCATGGACCGAGAGGATGTTGGTTAAAGCCTCATCCAGCGGGATATTCGTCAGTGTGGCGGTGACGTTGCCTATAACTTTCGGGCTTTTGATGATGTCGATGTCGGCTTGTTGTGCCATGCTCCGCAGGACATCTTCAATGGGCGTCTCTCTGAAATCGACACTGACTCGCTGGAACATTCGTTTTTGTACCGCATTCAATGCGACGTTTTTGGTGTCATTTTCGCCGGCATCGGGCTGCTCATCGGCACCTGTGACTTTTGAAGCGGTGACCAGCAGTAACAATAACGAAACAGTTATTAACCAGATATTTTTTTTGCGATAATATGTGCTCATTTTGGCCCCCTGTCATTATTATCATTTGTTAATGACATTATTTAATGTTCAACACTCTGTCTCCATTTTTTCCCGTTCATTTCAAATTCGACGTAACCGGGACCGATATCGATTATTTCGGCCCCCATAACATTGTCACCAACGTGTACAATTCCTTTGCCTATAATTGCAGAGGCGGTAGCCCCGCCGTATACAATTCCCTTGATTATGAGTTTCCCACCGTAGTTCGTTGCATTACCCGGCTGAGTAACATCTCTAAAATCTTCAGGGATCTCGCCGGGAATCTGCCAGTACACCCTTGCCTGATAGGTCTGTTCCGGTATGTTCTCGATATCAGCCTGCGATGCAATCGCCAGGTTGCCGTGAGAAAATAACCCCATCAGCTTTATTGCTGTTACCAACAGAGCAAACGATAGAACTGTTGTTACAAGCAAAATAGAATAATTTTTCAGTTTGCCCCAAATGGCTGGTGCGAATTTTTTCAGGGCGCTATAGAATTTTGCATCCCTGAGTGTTTGGACAGACTCAGGACCGAATCCGGCTTGTGGGTCGTGAGCTTTTTGGGATACTGAATCAGCTTTTGATCCCGAATCTGGTGACTTAGTCTGCGCTTTAGGAGTCTGAGTCTGCAAAGCAGAGCCCGGGGAATCATTGCCCCTGGCTTGTTGGCCGGATTCGTTAACGGCGGCCGATGCCTCGGAGGCAATTTTCGCAAATTGGTCGTCATTAAATATCGACGACACTTCCTTCTGTAGTCCTGATTTCTGATCCATTACCAAATACCTCATTGGACAAAGCCAAATATTCGCTTGCGCCCCTGCAGGTGGGTTCATATGAAAAGACCGATTTTCCCGCGCTGGGAGCTTCCGCCAAACGGACACAGATGTGAATAACGGTGTTAAAAACGGCGTGTCCAAAACACTCCCTGATTTGTCTTTCAACGTCCTGACTTAAAAGTGTTCTGTTGTCAACACAGGTGAGCAAGATTCTCAAGCTATTCAGATTGCGGTGGAAGCGTTGTTTTACAATTGCGATGCTGTCGAGTATTTGTTTGAGTCCCTCAATAGCATAATAGTGCGTTTGCACGGGAATGATAACCTCATCGCAGGCCACTAAAGCGTTAAGTGTTAAAATGCTTAAAGACGGAGAACAATCTATGATACAAATATCATAATTGTTTTTTACGTTTTCAAGCCTTTTGCTGAGTACGGCTTCACGGGCATGGCGAACGGACAATTCCATCTCGGCACCGGAAAGCAGGATATTACTCGGTGCAATGTCCAGGCGTTCGATGTCAGTGGACCTGACAATGCTCAACATCGGGACGTTTTCATTGACAATCACATGATAAAGGCTGACTTTCAATTGGGATGGCGCCACTCCGAAGGCTATCGTGGCATGTGCCTGTGGGTCAAGGTCCAACACGAGTACGCGGTATCCCTGCATAGCACACGCCGCGGAGAGATTGACGGCGGTAGTAGTTTTTCCACAGCCGCCCTTTTGATTTGCTATAGCTATAGTTTTCATTTCAAAGGCCTACCCACTTAAACGGGTCGTTAAAATTGCTTTTACTTTTCGCTGTTCGAACTGCAGCGTCATCAATCTCGGCTTGGGGTTGTTCAACGAGGACCGCCAGGTGCATATTAAACCCGTTAAGTTTGTCTGACCGATTTGAGGGTTCCATCGTAAACTTATCAATCAGAATCACGGGGCGATGGCGTTCAAATTCACTAACCAGCCTGACAAATTGCCTGTAAGTGCCGTTCCATGAAATTTCTATTCGGCTCATCAATATAGTTTCACAATTTGGAATTTCCGAAAGGACCCATCCGGCTCTACCTCTTGTGGCAAGGTCTTTTATGCCGAGTTCTTCGGCAATTTCGCTGATTGCCAGGGCAAGGTCAGTGGCTTTATCAGATGCGGTTACAAAGCGCTCGAAACGCTCCTTGCATCTAATCAAACGACCTTGTGATGAATGCAGACTGTCTTTACTGACAAGCTCAGAAGTGTGCTTGAAAAGAGCTGTTTGCTTTTGGACCTCGTTTCTTATCCTGGCCTGGTCTCTATGTACGGGGAGCAAGAAAAACATATAAATCGCAGCTACCGCCGCTGCGAACGCTAACCACGTTGAAGCAATTTTTATAAACAGTTGTTTTTGCTCTGATCTCATGAAACCCTCACAATGGATTAACTGCAAAAACACAGCTCATTTCATAGCGGACAATATCCTGGTTCTGAGTCTGTTCCGGTTTTCGCGAAGTAATCAAGATGTCCCGGACATTATCCTCAAACCATTGTGTGTCCGAAAGTTTGTCCTGCAGCTCTTTAACATCCCGGTCGCCGTCATTTGATGCCGGCGAGTACATGCCTATTAACAATGTCCTCGCAGAGAGAGGAACGTTTATTTTTCGAGTCGGATCAGCCTTTTTTGTAACCATGTTTGAAACCTGTCTGACCCTTACCTCCAACTGGTCAACAAGCATTACATCGGGAAAATGTCTGCTCAACAATATCAGAAATTGCGTCCACTGCACATAATTTGTAAGCACGTTATCGGTTTCGGTTAAACAGGTGGCAAGTTTTTGTTGCAGAGTTTTTTGCAGTTTCTCCTGCTGGAGTTTTGCTTCCAGATTTCCAAATCTGGATTTGTAGCTTTCCAAAATCTTTGTTTGTGTCCTGATGTCGGCTTTGCTGTAGAACAAGCTGCCTGCCATCAGAATCAGCAAAACACAAGGTACGGCAAAACTCATTCCAACGGCAGAGGCGATGTTGATGTTACTCTTAACCGGCCTTCCCTGACCTTTAAGTAAATCGAATTTAATCATCATGCCAGACCGACCTCATTGCAAGTCCTATGGCGGCTGCCATAGAAGGTCCCTGTTCAATCATTTCTTCGATATACGGTGTATTTTTGTCACAAGGGATCTGCTCTAAAGGATTCCACACCTGCACGTGCTGTGCGAGTTCGTCGTTTAGCAGTTGCTCAACGTATGCGGCGTTTGCAAAACCGCCGCAGATATGAATTTTGTCAAGTTCACATTGGTTTTCATGCGTTCTGTAATAACTGAGCGTTTCGGTCAACTCGCTAATCAACGTTTGGAAGCCTTTTTTCAGACAATTTCTGAAAGTATCTTC
>SDBT01010066.1_pt1 | contig 15304 bp, 18 predicted proteins | sample 2277101 | NCBI WGS metagenome assembly SDBT01 (sample SAMN10404973, study PRJNA504765) | marine sediment metagenome | isolation source: marine sediment core GS10_PC15, 103 cmbsf | place: Arctic Ocean: Southern Knipovich Ridge | collected 2010 | reverse complement strand
ACGTTGCCGAAAGTGTGGGAGAGAGTATCCACTAGAGCCCATCAATCTTTGTGATTTCTGTCTCAGCCCGCTAGAGGTGAACTACGACTATAAGGCTATGGCGGCAAAAGTTAGCCGGGAAAAGTTAGCTGAAGGACAGTTTAGTATGTGGCGCTACCGTGATATGTTACCGGTGGAGGGCGAGGTGGTAGACCTCGGTACTGGCTTCACGCCTCTGATCAAAGCTGATAACCTTGGCGGTGAACTGGGGCTAGACCATCTCTACATCAAAAATGATTGCGTTAATCCTACCTACTCGTTCAAGGATAGAGTAGTCTCAGTTGCCATCACTAAGGCACGGGAATTTGGGTTTGACGTCGTAGCCTGTGCGTCAACTGGTAATCTTGCTGCCAGTGTTGCCGCTCATGCTGCCAAGGCAAAGCTGAGGGCTTATGTCTTCATTCCTCATAGTGTAGAAAAGGGTAAATTAGTAGGGGCGGCCATCTATAACCCGGTTCTGGTTACCGTTGAGGGGAGCTTTGACGACGTTAACCGGCTATGTCGTGAACTGGCACAGGAATTCCACTGGGGATTCATTAACATTAACCTCAGGCCGTACTATGCTGAGGGGAGTAAAACCCTCGGGTACGAAGTGGCCGAACAGTTGGGGTGGCGTGTTCCTGATTGTGTAGTGGCGCCGGCGGCTTCCGGGCTGCTGTTTACGCGAATATGGAAGGGGTTGGATGAGCTAGCTATGCTAGGTTTAATTGAGCCAGTTAATACCCATATGTATGTTACCCAGGCTGCTGGCAGCTCGCCAATCGTTAATGCCTTTCAGACTGGGGCCCTGCATGTGCACCCGGTAGAGCCAAAAACCATTGTGAAATCAATAGCCATTGGGAACCCGGCTGATGGCTACTATGCGTTGAGAGTTGCCCGGCAAACCGGAGGTGGTGCCTGTGGCGTCACTGACGAGGAAGCCATTGCCGGGATGAAGTTATTGGCTCAAACTGAGGGTATCTTTGCTGAGGCGGCTGGTGGAGTGGTTATAGGTGCATTAAAGAAGCTGGCAGCTTCCGGAGCAATCAAGAGGGATGAGCTTACGGTGGCTTTTATCACCGGAGCCGGGCCGAGAACGCAGGAAATAGTATCGGATACCGTTCAGTCAGTGAATATCCAGCCTACCCTGAAGTCAGTTAAGGAGATGCTTGGTGTATCGGTTTGAACCTGTAAACTCTTATCGTGCTCATGCTATACTAGTTTTAAAAAAGACAGAGGGAGGATAAGATGGCCAGAAGACAAGTGATGTTTACCTTCCCGCCGGAGTTGATTAGAGAGCCGATCATTTTTGACCTTGGTGTGCAATTTAAGGTGATACCCAGTATCCGCCGTGCTGATATATCGGAGAATAAGGGCTGGGTGGTTCTGGAGCTGGAGGGAGATGAGAAAGACATTGAAGAGAGCATCGCCTGGGCAATTGGAAAGGGTGTCAGAGTCGACCCCGCCACTGGTGACATTACGGAGGGGTAAAAACGGCAAGATTCCCTAAATAGTGTCAACTAGCCAGTCAAAGTGACTCTGTTCCAGCGACCGTGGCATCGACCATTCTGTGGTTGCGGCGGCGGCGCTCTTTTCTTATTTCCTTTGGCACCTGGTACTTCGACAAGATCAGCTTTCTCGCCTCCTGCGTGCTAACCGGTTTACCCTCGACATCACGTAGTTCGTAAGGTCTCCCATCACGCCCTATAGCGAGCACACGGGACGCCAAATGGCTCATCACAGCTCCCATCGCTTGCTTGTGGTTCTTGCCATGGTAAACCACCGCTCGGTAGTAGACGTGGGCCAGCTGTGGGTCCCACTGTCGGCCCACCTCCCCGGCCAGGAAGATGATTATTTGCTTCGGCCTGCCTTTCGGGCAACATCCAGAACATTGCGTGCTGCATCAAACAGTAACCTGTCTACATACGCGACAAGATTAAATCTGAAGCCTTTTTCTATTGCCCATCCGATATTGTCCGCATTTGCTGCCAGGCCGGCGGGTTTTCCTGCTCTTTTCGACGCCTCAACCACTTTGTCAAGCGCCTGGGCAAGTCGAGGATTGTTCCTGTCGGGAGGCATAACCGGAGGAATAGGCAAGCCCATATCGAACGACAAATCAAAGTGTCCCACAAGACAGGCATCAAGCCCATCAACAGAAAGAATTTCTTCTATGTTTTCGATTGCTTTTCCCGTTTCAATGATGGCCGTCACCAGGGTTTCGTCGTTGGCTGTCTTTAGATAGTCGGGGTCAATGATATCATACCGCCTGGGTCCGTAGCCCCTGATACCTTGTGGTGGATACTTGCAGGCTTTGACCGCCTTTTCTGCATCCTCTTTAGTGCTCACCATCGGGACCACGATACCGTGAGCACCGATATCAAGCAATCGTTTTATATCTGTGGAATCGTTCTGTTGCACCCTCACAATAGGAGTACAATCTGTTCCGTTCATGGCCTGCATCATTCTCTGGATAGTTTCGTAATGCATGGGTCCATGTTCATCATCTAGATATATAAAGTCATAACCGGCCCGGGATAACAACTCCGTTACATCTGGATGACCAAGACCGGTCAAGATGCCAACAACTTTCTCCCCGCGCAGCAATTTTGCTTTCAGCATATTTTTCAACTCAGTTCAACCTCCAGTTAAAATCTTTCTATATTATCAGGTTATCCAATGGATTATAGGCTGGCTGCTTAACAGGGGGCAACCACCTTCGGAGAGAGCTTTCAAGGTTTCAGCAACACAGCGATATTCTGCCCGCTCCGTATTGAATCGAATCCCCGCTGAGCATCCTGCAGCGGTATAATCTCGGAAATCAAGGGCCTGACGTCAACCAACTCGTTCGCCATTAGATTCAGAGCAATCTTGACCGGGCCACTGATGTGTCCTTTTATGCTCAGCTGCTTTTCCACCCAGATTCTGGGGTCCAATCGCATGGGGTTTATGAATCCGGTTAATGCTATCGTGCCACCCAGCCTGACCATTTGGGTCACCTGATTCAGGACTGCTCCTTCGCGTACACAGACAAGTACTGCGTCAGGGCCAGCGTCGGTAAGCTTCAAAACCTCAGACGTGATGTCAACTTCGGCAGCGTTGAGCACGGCGTCGGCACCCATTTCCAGCGCTTTATCCAGACGCGATTTGACCAGGTCAACCACACCAGCAGATTAAATTGTTGCTTGATACACTCCAATCTTCGCTATTTAACCAATCTTCACTACCGCCCTGGGGACGGATGCGCCTCACCCCCGAGGTCGGGAGGGGTGTCCCAGTGCCATAGTCCTGGCTCAACTGGATTATAAGGATGCTTTGCCACCACCTCCTCATTCAGTTCAACGCCCAGACCGGGTCTGGTAGGAGGTATGATATAGCCATCCTCCCACTGGATTCGCTCCTTTAAAATCTCCGCATGAAAACCTCCCCACGTTTCAATGCCTTCCTGTATCAGGAAGTTGGGGCTGCAGGTATCTATCTGAATGTTGGCGGCGCCTTCTATGGGGCCACAAAACAGGTGCGGGGCAATCTGGGCGTAGTGTGCTTCTGCCATCCCGGCGATTGTCTTGGCCTCCATTATTCCCCCAACACGCCCCAGGGCCATCTGCAATATTGCCGCCGCCTGTTTTTCCAGTAACGCGGTGAACTCGTACACCGTTGACAACCTTTCACCCGTGGCAATTGGGATGCTGGTAAAACGGGCAACCCGAGCCATCTCCTCGACATTTTCCGGCGGGACCGGTTCCTCGAACCATAGCGGGTCGTACTTTTCAAGCCTCCTGGCAAGCCTGATGGCACTGTGAGTGGTCATCTGCCCGTGAGTGCCAATGAGTATATCGCACTTGTTTCCTACAGCCTCCCGCACACTCCTGACAACTGCCTCGGCGTTAGCCAGCGCTTCCAAGGAAAGGTCCCTCGGGTCAAACGGCGACATAAGGTCGAGAATGGGGTCAAGTTTTACGGCGGTAAAACCTTGCTTAACATAGTCCATTGCCCTTTTTGCCGCTTGTTCGGGGTCGCAATGCACACTGATATTACCCTGCACAGGGTCATCGGCTGCCGGGTACAGATAGGTGTATGACCTGAGTTTCTCGTGATACTGCCCGCCAAGAAGGTTATAGATTGGCTGGTTCAATGCCTTGCCAACGATATCCCAGCATGCCATCTCAAAGGCGCTGATTACGCCCATCTTCGCCAGGTCTGGATGCTGACCGTAGCCGCTTCCGTAGAGTATTCGCCATAGCTTTTCGGTCTTAAATGGGTCCCAGCCGATTACATACCGCTCGCCCATGTCCTCAATCAAGTGCACCACCGTACGCGCGTCGAACGGCACGGCATAGGCCTCACCGAAGCCTTCAATTCCATCGTCGGTGGTGATTTTTAGAAATACCCAGTTACGCCCCCCGTGATGTGGAGGCGGAGTCCCGACCACGTATGTCTTGAGGTCAGTTACTTTCATTGTTTGAGTCCTCCCTGGATATATCGATAAATTAAATAGCCGCAGGGAATATCCGATACTTAAGATAACAATAGATTAATCACTATCAGAATGCAAGGTAAATGAAGGGCATTCCATCAGACTATACTTATACAAACAATCGTGCTTCCTGGTTTTTAACTATTAATCTTAATTCCCCGGTTAGAGTTTGCCTATAACGCTATCAGCGCATTCCAATGTCCGGTGCACATCCGCTTCAGTGTGTGCCGAACTGATATAAAACCTGCCGCCGAACATCAGAATGACACCCTCCTCAGCCATCAGTTCCGCCCATCGTCTCTCCTTCTGCATATCCACGGCCGCTAAATCCCTGACACTGTAGGCCACCTCTTTGCCAAGGTCTATGAACCTGGTTATGAAGGCACCTCTGGTGCCTTGTATGAACATGGGTATGCCCCGTTTTTCACTTATCTCTTTCAGACCGTCCATAAGTGGCTTCTGGATGCTATCTATCTTTCTGTAGAACGCACCATCGTCTTTCTCCAAAATCTTCATACTGGCGAGCGCTGCCGCAAGCCCCAGAGGATATCTGCCGAAAGTTCCTCCTGAAACCACCCTTTTTACCAGGAGAAAATCCATTATCTCCTTCTTACCCGCAAAGGCGGCCAGCGGAAGTCCACCTGCCATAGCCTTGCCAAAAATACCGATATCCGGGGTTACACCAAACAATCCCTGGGCGCTATGCAGGCCTACCCTGAAACCGGTGATTACCTCGTCGAAACACAATACGATGCCATATTTGGTACTCAGTTGTCTGACTTTTTCCAGATAGCCCGGCCGAGGCGGGCAACAGCCGGAATTACACAGGATTGGTTCCATGATAATCATGGCCACCTCTTCACCGTATTTCTCAAGCACCTCTTCTAAAATCTCTATGTCATTCCATGGCAGTAAAAAGCTCTGTTCCAAAGCCGCTGTGTCCCTGCCTTCCGTTGCCAGATTTTGTTTGTTTTCCACAGGAAAAGGCCTGCCGGCAGATTCCTCATTAATGACTCCGCCCAGGATATTATCAAACCATCCGTGGTAATGGCCCTCAAAACGAACAAAATAGCGCCTCCCGGTATAAGCGCGTGCCAGCCTGATTACAAGCTGGACCGTCTCCGAGCCAGTTGGATTAAAATGAACCTTTTCCGCACACGGTACAAGCTGTACGAATTTCTCCGCCACTTCCACCTCCAGTGCGGATTGCTGAAAAATAGTCGAGTTCAGTGACCATATCGTATCCAGCTGGTTTTTCAGGGTTTCAATGAATTCCGAGTTGCTGTGTCCGAAGATAAGTGGCCCAGCCGATAGCACATAATCGATGTACTCTTTTCCGTCCGCATCCCAGAGATGAGCCCCTTCTCCTTTAACCATAAAGCGGGGAGCGAAACCGCCACCGGGCAGGTTCGTGTTGGCCCCGGCTAATACTCTCTTGGCTCTCCTTATTAATTCTGCGTTCGACATTACATCAGTCTCCTTAGTTGATTTATTCCCCTCCTGACTTACCGAAAGCCGTAATACCCCCCTCCCAAAAAACGCCCAACTCAAGCCCAGGTCGATACTCGAAAGGCTTCTTGGTCAGCGCTTTCTCGTTTAACTCAACGCCCAGCCCGGGCCTGGTGGGCAATTCGATGAATCCGTCTTTTGGAACCGGAAAAGGTTCCGTCAGGATTTCCTCGTAAGTGGACAGGTCGGGATAGAAAAACTCCTGAATTAAGAAGTTCGGCGTTGAAGCATCCACATGGACTAAAGCGGCAACGTTAACGGGTCCTTCGGAGATGTGCGGCGCCACACCTATATAAAAAACCTGCGCCATGGCCGCTATCTTCTTTGTCTCCAGGATACCGCCGCAATAAATCAAGTCAGGCTGGATGATAGACACCGCCTGTTTATCTAATACTTCCCAGAATCCCCATCGGGTATGGAATCTCTCACCGGCGGCTACCGGTATCTGTGTGCCAGCTTTAACCCTGGCCCGGGCGTCCACGCTGCAGTGAGGAGGAATGGGTTCTTCGATAAAGTATGGTCGGTACTCTTCCAGGTCGCAAGCCGCTCGAATGGCGTCATCGGGGCTGAACCGACCGTGCATTTCCAGAAGCAGTTCAACATCATCGCCGACAGCTTCCCGCACCAGCTTGACGCATTCCTTAGCGCGGCGCATCTGAACCCTGTCTATGAATATATCAACCCCACCATCTTCCCACCACCACGGGTCCCATTTAAGATGCCTGAAACCGTGGGCCACCGACTGCTGCGCTCGCCTGGCATAGTCCTCGGTAGACTTAGCCCCGACCCACCAGGCGTTGTCATAGACCTTGACACGGGGATGGTATGCGCCTCCCAGAAGGGTATATACCGGCGCGTTCAGGTACTTCCCGAGAATATCCCACATGGCTATTTCCACCCCGGCCAGAGCGCTCAGGAGAGTCACCGATGGCCTCCAGTAGCTATTCCGGTAGATATTGTTCCAGTGCAGCTCAATCTGGCGAGGGTCTTTACCGATTAAGTAGGTCTCTATTTCTCTGACCGTGGCCTCACAAGCGCGCACGCGTCCCATCAGGCCAGCCTCGCCCCAACCGAAAATCCCCTCATCGGTCTCCACCTTGACGATAAGTATGTCCCTCCACCCGGCACTGTAGGGAAATGTTTTGACCGCTGTTATCTTCATTTTGCCCTCCTTCCGGTGTTTTCCTTACGCTGGAATAATTCATGCGTTGACCTGATTATAATTCATCCAGCCGATTTTCAATAACCGTTTAAAAGCGTAGCGGCTGGTCTTGACAAACGGCACGGAATAATTGAAGATACCTGAGTGCCCCCGTGTTAAACAATGCCCCACAGTTAACTATAGCAGAGGAGGAGGTTTCAATGGCTACCGGTCAAAAAGGTCCTGATAAAGATGTTCTGGACAGAGTGGAAAAAAGAGCCTACGAACTTATCGACAAATACCATGGCTGTTCGCAGTGTTCACTGCTGGCGATTCAGGAAGTCTGTGGAATGAGAGATGATATAATGGCGAAAGCGTCTATTGGCCTGGCTGGCGGTGTTGGTAGCATGCGCTCCGCATGTGGAGCGCTGACCGGTTCCGCTCTTGCTCTCGGTATGAAATACGGTCGCGACGTCAGTGCTCTGGAAGGGCCGGCGGAAAAAGCTATTGAGATAGAACTTGCCGCCCTGGAACCCGTGGCCAAACTGGCCAAATGGTTCGAGCGGGAATTCGGCAGCATCGACTGCCGCGACATTCGCAAGGCGTTCATGGGAATGGAACTTAATCGCGAAATTCCGTGGCAGAGAGAATGGATGAAAGAGCTGGGTATCCATGAGCACTGCTCGAAGATTGTGGCCAAGACGGCGAGAAGAGCCGCTGCCATACTGGAGAATCCCAACCTGGGTATCCTGGACAAAGTGTAACAGGCTATGAATCCATTCCATTATTCCAGCGACGGGCTGCACGCCCATATGCAATTGAAGCAGACGCACCGGGAGTGGGCGAGCTATACGGTTCAATACCCCACCGCCTGCCCGATGCGTCATGAAAAGAACAATACTGTCCTGGCTGAGTATTTCCGGCCGCTGAATGCCATCGGTGCCCCGCTGGTCATCCTGTTCCACGGCATTGGCGACCAGCTCCTCGTCCCCTGCAGGCTGCTGGCGCGGTCGCTGGTCAAGAAAGGCATGGCCTGTTTCATCCTTTATTCGGTGTTTCATTCCCGGCGCATGCCGGACGAGGTAAAACACCGCTACCCTTCCCTCACCCCCGACGAGTGGTTTGAAAACTATGTCATTTCTGTAACCGACGTACGACAGGCAATTGACTGGGCCAGAGGTCGTACCGAGATAGATATGAAGAAGGTGGGGATAATCGGCATAAGCTTCGGTGGCTTCATCTCCGCGATTACCATGGGCATAGACGACCGAATCAAGGCGGGGGTTTTTCTCATCGCCGGCGGGAATTCACAGAAGATAGCACGTTTCAGCCGGAAGCGTTCCATGAGGAAGGGTTACAACGTAACCGAGGAAGAGTACAACCGTAACCAGCAGGTTTACAGACAATATCTGGGTGAGGTCGCCGAGAAAGGTTTCGAGAACGTAACACCCCCCGACCGGAGCTTTCTTATTGACCCGATGACCTTCGGTCACTGCCTGCAGGAACGTCCTGTACTGCTGCTCAACGCCCTCTGGGACGAATACATTCCAAGGGAAGCCACGCTTGACCTCTGGGAGGCCTCTGGCAAACCGGCTATAAGCTGGTTCCCGGGAACACACACCACCTTCTGGCTCTGGTATCCATTAATCCGTCGTAAAATTTCCCGTTTTCTGGTATCAACGTTTGATACCGAAAGCAGTGTATAATCTTTAATTATTGGGACAGGGAGATAGCCATGCCACAGGAATATGAAATCAATGCACTGGCCAAAGAAGAATCCTGGCGCATGTTCCGCATCATCGGTGAGCTGGTGGAGGGATTTGACCGGCTCTCGGGGGTAGAACCAGCCGTTTCCATTTACGGTTCGGCAAGGGTGAAGCCGGGTGAGGAACTGTACCGGAAAACGGAAGAAATCGCCCGCCGACTTGGCAAGGCGGGATTTACCATAATCACCGGCGGTGGGCCCGGCATTATGGAGGCAGCCAACAAGGGTGCTTCCGAAGCTGGTGTGAAATCCGTGGGCGTGAACATCGAGCTGCCAGAAGAACAGATGCCCAATACCTACTCCAATATCTCTCTTTCACTGCGCCATTTCTTCGTCCGCAAGGTGCTGCTGGTGAAATACGCCACCGCCTTCATCATCATGCCCGGCGGCCTCGGGACGCTGGATGAGCTTACCGAGGTGCTGACGCTGATGCAGACCCACAAGATAAAGCCTTTCCCCGTGCTCCTATACGGCAGCGGCTACTGGAACGGCTTTCTCGATTGGCTGCGGAACTGCACGCTGGCCAATAATTACATTTCCAAAGAAGACCTGCACCTGCTCCGTGTGTACGACGACACCGAAGAAATCGTTGATGCGGTCCGCCAGTGGTACCTGAACCAGGAAATCACTGGCCCAAGTATTATATTGGAGTAGATATACTCATTAGCACAGTAAAAGGAGATGGGCTTTGTTACCGACCGAAAAATCCCGGATTCTAAAGAAGTCGCTGATTTTCTCCAGCCTGAACGAGGAAGAGCTTTCCGGACTGGTCGACCTGGCGGTTGAGCGCAGCTTCCAGCCTGATGAGTTCATCTTCTGGGAGGACGATGAGCCTGATTACTTCTACGTAATCACCAGGGGAAGAATCAAAGTGGTCAAGCACTCGTCCTCGGGCAAAGAATTCATCATCGCTTTCTTTGGTCCGGGCGAAATGTTCGGCGAGGTAGCCGTTTTTGAAGGTAAGCCCTATCCAGCTTCCGCTCAAGTGATTTCGGCCAGCAAGGTGTTGGGCATCAAAAGGCAGAATTTTCTTGATTTTCTCGCCACTCACCCGCAGGTGGCATTACGTATTATCAACATCCTTGGCGGTCGCCTCCGCGATGCGCAGGGCCGACTCAAAGACCTTGCCGGGGAGAGAGTTGAGCAGAGGCTGGCCCGCATTCTATTGATGCTGGCCTCCAGAATGGGCAACACGCTGCCCTTTACACGGCAGGAGCTAGCCGATATGGCCGGCATGACCACGGAAACGGCTATCCGCCTTACCAGCCGGTTGAGGGAGAGGGGTATCATCCGCTCTTTTCGCGGTCAGCTCATTATCCTTGACGAGGTAAAGCTCAGGTTGCTCGCCGAAGGCCCGCCAACCGTATAAGCAACGAAACCATATCCCGCGTTATATCAATTCCACGGTAAAAATGGCACTATTCTGGCGCTTATGTGATGTAAATCATAGTCGGCAACATAAAACAAAGGTATCATGATGGTAGAAATAAGTAATTCCATCGAACAGAGGGGGTGGTTTCAGTGATAAGATGTCCCGGTCAGGATTTGCGCAATCTGAGGATTTCCCTCCACAAATGCCCGGGCTGCGGTGCCGAGGTGGAGATTTTCTCCGATGAAATGAGAGTAAAATGCCAGAAGTGCGGACAGTACGTGTACAAGGAGAAAACCCCCTCCTGTATTGACTGGTGTGCTGCCGCCCGTGAGTGCCTCGGTGAGGAGAGATGGAAACAACTCAAAGGTGAAGAGCAAACAACAAAGGAGAAGTGAACATGACTACCAGACAACCCAGGAAAATAATCAGGATTGATGAAGAGAAGTGCGATGGCTGCGGCCTCTGCGTGCCTTCCTGTGCCGAGGGAGCCCTCCAGATAATAGATGGTAAGGCAAAACTGGTGCGCGAGCAGTACTGCGACGGCCTTGGTGCCTGCCTGGGAGAGTGCCCACAGGGAGCACTTATCATCGAGGAGCGTGAAGCTGAAGAATTTGACGAGGAAGCCGTGACCCATCATCTGCATTCCATCGAGCTTCCCTGCGGCTGCCCTTCGGCGACCGTCGCCCAGTTCCAGCGTGAAACAACGGAGCTGCCGGAATCGGCCGCGACCGGACCCATCGCGTCAATGCTCACCCAGTGGCCGGTGCAGTTGACCCTGGTGCCGCCTTCGGCACCGTTTCTGCAGGGGGCTGATATTCTGCTGGCCGCCGACTGCGTTCCCTTTGCTTATGCCGATTTTCACCGGGAGTTCCTGCAAAATCGCGCCCTGCTGGTAGCCTGCCCCAAGCTGGACGACTTTGGTGCCCATCTGAATAAACTGGTCGCCATTCTGCATCAGGCGGAACCCCGCAGCATCACCGTGGTGCACATGGAGGTGCCCTGCTGCTCCGGACTGGTGTTCATGGCGCAAAAAGCTATCGAGGCCAGCGGCTCAAATATCCCGCTTTACGATGTGACCGTTGGCGTTAGAGGAACCATACTATCACGCGACGAATCGGTGCCATCGGTTTCGACTTGATAAGCGAAGGCCAAATAACTAGAATACTCAGGTGAGCCATAAAATAATTCTGGGCATCGGCAATCCGCTGGGCGGCGACGATGCCGTTGGCTCATTTGTCGTCAAAAGAATAAACGAGAAGCGGCAGGGAAAAGCCGGTGCCGAACGCCCTCAGGCTTTCCCCCAACAGGATATCACCGCCATAGACGCCGGCACCGCGCCGGAGAGTTACACCTCAATCATCCGCAGGAATCGACCGGAACAGTTAATATTGGTTGATGCCGCAGATATGGGGCTACCCCCGGGGTCAATAAGGTTATTATCGCCGGAAAAAATTGCCACCTTATCTTTTTCCACGCACAGTATGCCATTATCGGCGTTCGTCTCATACGTCAGTGAGTTCTGCGGACAGGTGTACATTATTGGCGTTCAGCCTGAGCGGACAACAATCGGAGATAAATTATCCGCTATCGTGCAGAAAAGCACAGACCGTGTGGTTGATTTGATACTGAACGACCGCCTGGACGAAATCAGCACGCTGGGGTAAGTGAGCCTTAGATGCCAGTTTATTCTTCTTCCGATGAGGACTCCGCCCCGGCGCCTTTTGCCTTCCTCTTCACTGAGCCGGGGAGTTCGCCGCTATCGGTGACTATCAGTTCGTCGGCGAATTTATCATAGCTGGAGAGCAGGAACTCCTCGGTCATGGCCAGCGTATGCACAGGGCATACATCCACGCACTGGGAGCAGAAGCAGCACCGGGAGATGAATACCTTGACTTTCCTCTCTTCGGGCAGAAACTCGATGGCGCGGGTGGGGCAGACTTTCACGCATAGCTGACAGCCGGTGCAGTTCTCCCGGTCGTAGGCGATTTTACCCCGGAACTGCGGCGGCACCGCAATCGGCGGGTTTAGCGTCACTTCCTGCTTGGCCACCTTATCGAGCAGGTCAAGCGTCGACTCCGGCGCATATTTGGCCGGAAAGAGATTGGTCGCCGGTTTCTGAAAAAGCTGTTTAATTATCGTAATCGCAGCTTCCCACATATCATACCTCAAAACATGGAGTCAACCCAGATAAGCAACATGCCGACCAGTGCTACGGCGGTCATGGCGAGAACGTATACCGCACTGGCCTGCGTGATTTTAAATCGCGCCATACCGGTACGTATCAGCGTGATACTGAAGAACATGATGACGAAGACCTTGACCAGGAAGAACAGCCCATCGATGATACCCGCCGGCAGCGCCATCTGCACCCCGATATAGGGCGACAGGTTGTAGGGGATGAACAGTGCCACCACCACCGCTACCATAGCAAACGACTTGATAACGTCCGCCAGGTAGAACAGGAGAAGGTTTCTTCCCGAATATTCAACCAGTATCCCGCCGGCGATTTCCGTTTCCGCCTCGGCGATGTCAAACGGAACCTTGGCTGCCTCTCCGATGGTAACTATGCCCAGCGCAAGCAGCATCAACGCCGCCCCGGCAATGCCCACCGGTCCCAGCAGGCTCCATATCGGATACGCAGTTATGGTGGTCAGGAGGAACGGGTTCGCTGTGGTGACCTGGCTGATTTTCCAGGCGATGGCCATGATGACCACTGCCAGCGGCAGCTCGTAGCTCATCATGATTATCATCTCCCGCTGGGCGCCGATGGTGGCATACGGAGAACTGGAAGCGAACCCACCGGCGACAAAGGCCAGCGAGGGCACAATGAGCAGATACAGCACCAGTATCACATCGCCGTACCGGCCGAGCAGTGCTGACTGACCGAAAAGCGGAATATACAGGAGCAGCACACCGGTGGAAATGATAGCCAGGAAAGGTGCCGCTGTGAACAGCCACGGAATGGCGCCCCTCGGTATAATGCTCTCTTTCATGAGCAGCTTCTGCATATCACGGAAGGGCTGCACTATAGGAGGGCCGACCCTTCCCTGCATACGTGCCACCAGCTTGCGGTCAACGCCCCGGTACAGCATACCAAAGAAAGCGCCCAGGCCCGCGACCATGACGGTGCCAATGATGATGACCAGGGCATTAATCCACAGACTGTCGCCTAATAAATTCATCTTCGCAACTCTTTCGTCTTTTGTACGGAGAGCCGGTGCATCTCTTCATAGTCCATTACGGACTTCTTTCCCGTGGCCCGGTCGGTGATAATCATCCGATTGGTGCAGGACATACACGGGTCAATAGAAGCAAACGCGATGGGTACATCTGCAATCTGCATGCCCTTGAGCATGGTGGGCACGGCTATCAAGTTGACATAGGTCGGTGCCCTGACTTTCCATGTGGAGAGGGTGCTCTCTCCTGACTCCAGGCGTACATAGTGGATGTCCTCGCCGCGCGGCGCTTCAACGCGCCCCACGCCCTCGCCGGCGGCATCGGTAAGCATACGCTGCAGCCTCGTTATCTTCGGCTCTGTGACTATGGGGCCTCCCGGCATGTTCGCGATGCATTCTTCAATGATTTCAATCGACTGTGCCACCTCGAGCAGACGGACGATGATGCGGTCATAGACATCGCCAACCACGGTACCGGTGACGATGTCCGGCGTTATTGCCTTGACATTGAGGTCCGCATAGGCCGAATACGGCTGGTCCTGCCTTACATCCTTCGGCACGCCGCTGGCGCGCACCGTTGGGCCTACTGTAGTCAGCTTCAATGCGTCTTCCGTGCTCAGTATGCCGACGTTCCTGGTCCTCATCTTTACCGTTTCGTCCTCGAGGAAAATCCGCCTCAGCTGCTCGAAAATGCTCTTGTAGTAGTCCAGACCCTGACGTATCCGCGGCAATTGCTCTGCGGTAATATCCCTTCTGACGCCTCCGAACTGGAAGATTGCCTTGGTTATCCGGTTGCCGAAGAGATACTCAATCAGGTCCATAATTTCTTCACGGACTCTCCAGGTCAGATAGAAGACGGTGTCAAAGCCGATCTCATGGGCGGCCACCCCCGCCCACAGAATGTGGGAGTGGATTCTCTCCATCTCGGCGGCAATGACCCTGATATACTCGGCACGGTCCGGCACCGCGATGTCCGCCGCCTGCTCCACGGCCAGAGCCAGACAGTATGGATGGCAGACGTTACAGATGCCGCATATCCTCTCGGCAAGGTACAGTGTCTGGATGGGGTTGTTGCGGTTCATCCCCAGCCACTCAATGCTGCGGTGAACCTGCCCCAGATGAATATCAACGTCGACGACCTGCTCACCATCTATCTCAAGGTCGAGCTGTATCGGCTCCTTGAGCGCGGGATGAATCGGTCCTATCGGTATGGTATAGGTCGTTTTTTCCGTCTCGTTGACTGCCATATTAGCTACTACCCTTCCTTATCTTTCCCCTTTGGCTTTCTTCCCGGCAGCACCCGGAGGTATTCCTCCAGTTTCTTGTCGTCTTTTCTCCACGGGTATATACCTTCAGGAAGGTCTCCCTCAAGAAACAATCTCCTCCCGTCCGGTATGTCGATAACCTCCACCCCCATCATCTCCTGCGTCTCGCGCTCGGTGAAGATGGCTCCGGGAATGATGTCAGTTATGGTTGGTATCGTCAGGTCTTTCTTGGGCAGGGTAACCCGAAGCCCAAGACTTAGTTCCTCCAGATGACTGCCGTAGTATATGGTGAAGTGGTATATCAACTCCACGTCATTTCCCAGGTCGCTCGATGAGATAATGGCGAAATGAGGATACTGCTGAATGCGGCAGATATGTTCCACCGCATTCCGGAATGCCTTCTTCCTGACATGTATCCAGATGCTGCGGAAACGGTTCTTCTTGACGGCGACCTCGCGTTCGTAGATTGTGCCGTCAATAAAATCGTCACCCAGCGCTTTTCTGAAGCTGTCAACGATTTCCTGCGGAGTGAGCTTCTCCAACTATGAAACCTCCTGCCTGGCCAGCGTCTCCAGCTTGGCCCA
>SDBT01010065.1_pt1 | contig 15304 bp, 15 predicted proteins | sample 2277101 | NCBI WGS metagenome assembly SDBT01 (sample SAMN10404973, study PRJNA504765) | marine sediment metagenome | isolation source: marine sediment core GS10_PC15, 103 cmbsf | place: Arctic Ocean: Southern Knipovich Ridge | collected 2010 | reverse complement strand
TCTCTACATCTGACAATATAGAAAAACCATACTTTATTCATCTTGGCCCTTCGATGCGCTTGCCCTTCAGGGAGAACTCTTCTGGGTGAACCCCGAACATAGTTGAGGGGCTTCGCTTACTCAGGATAAACGGAGAGGGAGGGATTCGAACCCTCGAGGCCGTTTCCGACCTACGCGCTTTCCAAGCGCGCGCACTAGGCCCACTATGCGACCTCTCCATAAAATTAAATTATGTCTCTTTCTTTCAGCCATTTATAACCTAAACGTTTTTTAAAGAATAATTCTTTTCTAATCGCTTCTTTTCTAGTATTAAAGGTTTCTGAATAATGTAATTTGAATGGTCTTCGATTTTTCATGGAGGCAACTTTACCATTATTATGCTCTGAAAGACGTCTTTCAATATTATCTGTTGAACCAAAATAGTATTTATAATCCTTTTCACTTTTTAAAATATATGTAAAAAACATAAATCCACTCGCGCCACATGCGCCTTCGGCGCAGCAGGCGTCCCTGCTTCCGTAAAGCGGAATGCGGGACGACCTCTCCCCATATATATTTTACCAACAAATAATGTAAAAGCCACCCGATGTTCTGGGTGGCGTAGATTCGTACGACTAAAACACAAAAATGTTAGACTCTGGCCACCATTGAATGGTGGTCGGCTGTTGCATGTGATGGGATCCTGTGTTTGTGATGCCCGTTTCTCCTCTCTCTTTTCAGAGCCGCTGCACAAATTGCTCGAATCTCTGGATGTTCTTCTGGCCTTCTTGGTCTGTATTTCCTTTCTATTCCAAGAGCATGTCTTCTCTCCGACGCCGATAACCTTACCTTCTGCCCGTCTACCTGATACATCTCTTTTCTCCTTAGTTCTTCCGTAGTACTTACGATAAGTTACGATGAGAACAAAGGAGTCGTCCTATGATGAATCAAAAAACACTGCCAGCACCCCCTTCCTTGAAAATGTACCAACTATGTAATTAACATTATTATACTATTAAAAATAAATGTCAAATCAAAATTAAGGCTCATCATCAATTACTTTTGAAAGAAGGATTCTCTTCTCAACAGAAGCAATCAACCTGCGAGTAGCTAGTACCGAATCAGGCGAAACTGAAACTGAAGTCGCCCCTTCCTTAACCATTAATTCAGCTATTTCCGGATAGACTGTTGCTGCCTGGCCACAAATAGAAATGGTTTTATGAAAACGCCGGCAGACTTCAATCACATGCTTGATAGATATCTTAACGGCCTCGTCCCGTTCGTCAAATTCTTCGGCGATCTTTTCGTTATCTCTATCTACCCCTAAAGTAAGTTGTGTTAAATCATTTGAACCAATTGAAAATCCATCAATACCCATCTTGCAAAAACGATCAATCAAAATTACATTCGAAGGAACCTCAACCATCATCCAAAGTTTGAAATCCGGCCCCCGTTCTAAACCAGATTCTTCAATAAGTTCTGCTACTTGACTAAACTCTTCTGGAGTTCTGACAAATGGAATCATCAGCCAAAGATTATTATAAAATTGACGTACCTTCTTGATAGCTTCTAGTTCCAATAGAAACAAATCTGGCTCTTTAATATATCTTAAAGCCCCCCGGTAGCCAATCATAGGATTATTCTCTTGAGGTTCAAATTCTTTGCCACCTTCGAGATTTTTGTATTCATTAGTTTTAAAATCAGTCGCCCGATAGACTACAGACCTTGGATCAAAAGCATGGCAGACTGTTTTAAGTCCTTCAACCAATTTATTAACGTAAAGATCTTGTTTCTTATCTTTAACTAAAGCTCTTGGATGCTGACCAATTTCTGCGATCATAAATTCTGCCCTTAAAAGCCCTACACCATCGCAAGGGAGTTCGCTGACCTCAATTGCTTTTGAAGGTTCTCCTAAATTTACATATACCTTTGTGGCTGTAATCGGTATTTCTTCATTAAAACCTCCGCCATCACTTTTTTTTGCTGGAGTATCTTTTCTAGAAACCTTGCCTTTATAAACTAATCCTTTGGCACCATCAACTGAAATAATTTGATTATTTTGAACCACATGAGTAGCTTTACCAGTGCCTACCACACATGGAACACCAAGTTCTCGGGATACAATAGCTGCATGAGAAGTCTGACCACCTGTCTCTGTCACAATGGCGACTGCCTTCTTCATTGCCGGGACAAAATCTGGGCTTGTCATTTCTGTAACTAAAATATCACCCTTTTCGACCTTGTGTATTTCCTCATGCGAATGAATAATTTTCACAGGTCCTGAAGCAATCCCCAAAGAAGCAGCAATACCTTTTAAAATTACTTCAAACTTTTCTTCTGATATTTGATCTTTCTTTTTATCTTCAGATCTCTCATTTTTTTCTTTTATAGTTGTTACTGGCCTTGACTGGACAAAATAGATTTTTCCTTTTTCAATTGCCCATTCTATATCTTGAGGAAATTCATAATGCTCTTCTATTTTTATCCCAAATTCAGCTAGCTTAACTATTTCTTCATCAGTAAGCTTCTGGGCTTCCTGCTCATTTTTTGGACAACTTACATGTTTATTGGCTTTTCCCGATCTAACTATTTTCCATTCCTGTTTGTTGATATTCTTTTCTAATATTTTTAAGTCTTTTTTTAAAACTATATATCTATCGGGCGTGACAGAGCCTGAAACAATTGCCTCTCCCAGACCCCAGCCAGCCTCAATTACTAATTTTTCTTTGTTTGATGTAACTGGATCAATTGTAAACATTACGCCTGACTTATCCGACTGCACCATCTTTTGAATTGGGACTGCAATCCCAACTTTCATATGATCAAATTTATGAACCTGCCGATAATATATTGCCCTTGCTTCAAATAATGACGCCCAAGCATGAAGGGTTGCCTTAACAACCCCATCTGCTCCAGAAACATTTAAAAAGGTTTTTTGTTGGCCGGCAAATGATGCCTCGGGAAGATCTTCGGCTGTGGCTGAAGATCTGACTGCCACATAGATTGCTCCTGAATGAGAAGTGTATAGTTTTTGATAGGCTTTAACTATGTCTTTTGAGAGAACTTGCGGCATTGGCTTGGAAAGAATCTCTTTCTGAATTGCTAAGGCTACTTGATTTAACTTTTTTGAATCATCAACATCTAAACCTTTCAACAATTTCTGGATTTTTGCTTTTAGGCCAGTATTTTTTAAAAAATCAAAATATGCTTCAGCTGTCACTATAAAACCAGGCGGTACTGGAATACCTGCCTTTGTAAGCTCTCCTAAATTAGCTCCCTTTCCTCCGACTATATCCGTATCTTCTTTAGATACTTCCCAAAACCATACTATGTTCCTCAAAAACCCTCCTTAAGAAAATTTCTAATTGCTCTAATCAACCTAATTGACCTAAAAAATAATTTAATGACCTAATGACTAAAATTTGGGACATTGGATAATTGGGATTTTTTTAGAAATTAGAATAATTAGGTCAATTAGTCATTCTTGATTACTTTATATATTACTGCTGTTTTAAACCCTCTTCTTTGCAAAAACTGGGCTTTTTTTTGAAAACTTACCTGTTTTAACCGGCTTTTACTACTTAATGCTTTTTTAGCCAATTCTTCTTCATTTTGACCGATTAAAACCTGATCAATAATATCTTGAACAACTCCCAATTTTTTCAATTCTAATTTCAAAAGATAAGAACCAGAAGGCTTAAAATTATTTCTGTCCTTTACCCACATTTTAGCAAAATTTAAATCATCGAGCAATTTATTCTTTTCTAAAACAGCAATCACTCTCTTTATCTTTTTGTCTGAAATTCTTTTTAATTTTAATTTTTGTTCTATTTCAAAATTAGTCCGTGGACGAAATTTTAAAAAATGAAGAGCCACTTTCATTGGGTCAGACGATATCTTAAACCTCATAATTTTGGTTAATTACTTTTCAATCTTATCTTTTACTTTTGCCTCAATCACTTTGGCAATTTTAGAATTTTCAAACAAAAACCGCTTGGCTTGTTCGCGGCCTTGACCTAATTTTTCTGTTCCCATTTGATACCAAGAGCCTGATTTACTAATAATTCCATACTTAGTTGCTAAATCCAACAAATCTCCCTCTCTAGAAATGCCTTCATTAAACATCATATCAAATTCTGCAATTCTGAATGGGGGAGCAACTTTGTTTTTTACAACTTTAACCTTTACACGATTTCCTATTGGGGTATCACCATCTTTAATTTGCTCCATTCGCCGAATATCTAATCGAATTGATGCATAAAACTTTAAAGCCATGCCTCCGGCAGTTGTTTCAGGATTACCAAACATTACCCCAATTTTCATTCTAAGCTGATTAATGAATATAATAGTTGCCTTGGAACGAGAAATTGCTCCTGTTAGTTTTCTTAAGGCCTGTGACATTAATCTAGCTTGAACGCCTATGGACGCATCACCCATCTCGCCCTCAATTTCCGCTCGCGGCACTAAAGCTGCCACCGAATCAATGACAATAACATCAACCGCATTAGAACGAACTAAGGTCTCAGCAATCTCCAGCGCTTGCTCTCCTGTATCTGGCTGAGAAATTAATAAATCTTCGATATTGATACCAATTTTTTTAGCATATTCAGGATCAAAAGCATGCTCAGCATCAATAAAAGCACCAATCCCACCCTTCTTTTGAGCTTCAGCAATTGCGTGTAAAGCTAATGTTGTTTTGCCAGAAGATTCAGGCCCAAAAATTTCTACAACTCTACCTCGAGGATAACCATTGATGCCAAGAGCTAAATCCAAAGAGATTGAACCCGTAGAAATCGAAGCAATCTGCAGACTTTCTTTCTGTCCAAAACGCATTATTGCGCCTGTGCCAAACTGACGTTCAATTTGACCTAACGCCATCTCCAAAGCTTCTTTCTTTGCTTTTTCTTGACCATTATGAGAAGCCATTTTTTCCTTTCACACCCCTCCTAATTATTAATTTTCAATTCTCAATTTCTAATTTTCATTAAATTTTCAATGTCTCAATGATCAAAATAATTGAAAATTGTAAATTGTTAAATTGGTAATTTTCTAACTAGTATTCTGCCAAAATTTTAATTACTTTGACTGTCTCTTTCTTAACACGATTGGTTGCTTTTAATTCTATATTATTTAAGCCTGGCTGCAACTTAACAGTTTCCTGAAAATTGCCAACATCATCTAAAAAAACTGTTTGGCCGTTTATTTGTAAAGAAGCTCCTTCGTCTGTTTTGCCAATAACTTCAACTTTATCTTGACGAATAATTGTTTCAGTCGAAGGCGATCTAATTTCTAAATTTGGCGGCGAAGTAAAATTTTTGACGGCATAAAAAATATATCCCAAAATCCCAAATATTCCTACAAAAACTAATACTAAAATAATAATTTTTGGTGTAAGATAAATTTTTTTTTCTTTTAAATAAGCTTTTGGGGCTAAGATTTTTGGTCCACTATCTTGACCCCTTTCATGACGATAAATATCAATTATCTTATCTTTAGATAATCCTAACAAATCAGCATATTTAGCTAAAAAACCAACAACATAAACGTCTGCCGGAAGATCCCCATAATCTCCATTCTCTAAAGACTCAAGATATTTTACCCTTACTTTTGTTGCTTCTTCTGCTTGTCCCAAAGTGAGACGTTTACGCCGACGAGCAAACCGCAAACGCTCACCTAAAGTTTTTCCTGAAATTATTTTTTTCTTAAATAAGTTTCTCACCATTTTATTAAATCAGAGGTTATTGAATAGTCAAATATCACTAATATTTAAATTCCCTTTAGAGCAATTTGAAAAAGTCTAAAAACTTTTGATAAAAATAAAAATTATTTAACACTAAAATAATAATTGTCATTATTAATAAAAAAGGAGAAATACTTAAACGCAGTCTCTTAAATTTCTTCTTTTGAAAATTTATTACTTGAACTACGATCATCAGAAAAAGTGCCCCAATAAATAAAACTAAGCTATTATATGGACCAACTGCTAAAATAGTAAGAATTATTATAAAAATATCAGATCTATCAATGATTGGATCTTTGGTAAATTTTTTGAACAATAATAACACTATTACTATACCAATACCAATAACAAGTGCCCAGATATGAGGAGCTACAAAACCCCAAATGGTTCGATAAAAATAGTTATTTTCATCTCCTGATAAAAGATACTGTCCAAAAGGATGGTCTTTCAAGGCAAAATAAAAATAAATTGTTTTTGCTATGATCTGAATAATGTATATGCTGATTACTAATATCAATGCCTTTCGAACGGTTTTCTCTAAAATCTCGCCTTTTCTTAATCCCATATAAAGAAGCCCTAAGGCAATAACTCCTATTATACCAATTGGAAACCAATAAATAATTTGATTAATCCACATATCTTTTTATATTATATTTAAATCTGTTCCAATTTCAAAAATATCATCGCTACTACCATTGTCAGTAGCCGCTTTTGATATATTTTCGATACTTTCAAAATGACAATTTAACTCATAGGTTTTATTATCAACTGAGGCTGCAAAACGATAATGATGCTGAACATTATTCAACGGGTCTAAAGGTAAAACAGAAAATGGCAAAGCAGTCGAAATATTAGTAAAGTCAAGAGGTATCCAACCTGTACCATCAATATTTTGACGATCTTCGCTACTGGAGAAACCAAGATCAATAGAAGAATATGTTCCCTCAAGGTTATCAAAATTATAACCATCAGCTAAATAAAGATTAATGACAGTCGCTAATGTATTAATATCTGAAAAACGCTGAGCATCTCTTGTTTTCTCTAATATTCCCGAAGGACGAAGAAGGCCAACAGCAACACCTGTTAAAATGGCAAAAATTGCCAAAACTATTAAAACTTGTGTCAAAGTAAATCCTTGATTTTTTATTTGAGGCCAATTATCCCGATCCAAGACAACTCCCTTATATAGTTTACTTAAAATCTATAAATTATGGCTACTATTTTTTCTCAAATAATCTTCCACTTTTCTGAAAACCTGCTGGGGGGTATAATCAGACTTAACTAAATAATCAATTGCCCCTAATTTAAAACATTCAACAACAGCTTTTTCCTGATCAAGATTTGTTAAAAGGATTACAGGAATATTAGTTGTTGATTCCAAAGCTTTCATTTTTTTAAAAAGCATGGTTCCGTCTAACTTTGGCAATAAAATATCTAATAATACCAAATCCGGCTTAATGCTAATTACCTTATTAATACCATCCAAACCATCATAAGCAATTACTATTTTATAACCCTTCGAAACAAATTTCTTTTGATATACTTCTGTTAATGCCTTATCATCATCAATAAGGAGAATAGTTCCTTTTTTTTCCATGTTAACTCCTTAATCTTTAAAAATCGGCAATGAAAAACAAAAAGTTGAACCCTTGTCTTTTTCTGACTGTTTAAGCCAAAGCCGCCCGCCCAATATTTCTACAAGCTTTTTTGAAAGGTAAAGCCCTACACCCGTACCCTTTTCTTTCATTGCTTCTGGCATATGAACTTTTGCAAAAATTTCGAATATTTTATCTTGATCTTCTTTTTTAACTCCAATACCAGTATCTTTGACTTCGGTTATTGCTTGGTCATTTTCCTGATAAGAATTAATATTAATTTCTCCGCCCTTAGGGGTAAATTTAATAGCATTAGAAATTAAATTATTCAATATTTCCCAAACATAATCAGGATCAGCTTTAACAGAATAATTATCTTGAGTTTTATATTCTAAGGTTTGTCCTTTCTCAAAGGCTGGGATCCTGAAATCAGCCACAACTAATTTAATTTCGCGGGCAATATTAATACGACTAAGTTTTGGCTCCAATCTCCCTGATTGAATACGAGATACCCTTGTTATCCTTTCAACCAAACGGATTAAGTAATCGTTAATGGTATAAGTTTGGGCAAGATAATCTTTTATATCTTCTGAAATCGGACCAACCTCACCTTCTAAAATAATTGATAAATAATTTTTCATATCAGACAGCGGCATTTTTAACTCATGAGAAACAATCGCTAAAAATTCTTGTTTTTCTTCTTCTAATTTCTTTTCAGAAGAATGATTGAAGCTAATATTTTTTGATTGATCAATCATAATATTTACTAATTTAATTAAGAACTATTGTATAGATACTATTCTCACCCTACTGCTTAAGACGGGGATGTCTTTTTTAATTATATTGCTGTCTGTCTGGCGGTTGAGGAGGGTTTGGGGGCGACCCGCCTTCTCTTGAATTTCCTCCTGGCGGCGTGTTCTGACCGTAAGGATATTGCCTCTGGTATCTACCAGTTTGCGGATTATAACCTTGCGACTGTGTTCTATTGGATGATTGCCATGAAGTATTCATTGGAGTTTGTGCTTGTTGTCTTTGATGATCTAAAGAAATAGCATCAATCATTACATCACGAGGCTTGGCGCCCTCGGCCGGCCCAATGATACCTTCTTGCTCTAATATATCTAAAAGCCTTGCAGCTCTTGCATAACCTATCCTCAGACGTCTCTGAAGAAGAGAAGCTGAAGCCTTACCCGCCATCACAACAATCTCTTTTGCTTCATCATAAAGTTCATCGTCCGCCCTTAGTTCTCCGCCAACTCCTTTTTCACTACCACTTTTATAAGCAAGAATACTCTCATCGTACTGTGGCGGGCTCTTATGTTTTAGAAAATCTGTTACTCTAGTAATTTCTTTATCAGTTACTAGTACGCCCTGGATACGTTTCGGCTTTCCTAATTCACTACCAATATACAACATATCGCCTTTGCCTAATAAACGTTCTGCCCCTGATAAATCCAGAATTGTTCGAGAATCAACCTGAGAAGCAACGGCAAAAGCTATTCTATTAGTGATATTTGCTTTAATTAGACCAGTAATAACATCAACTGAAGGACGCTGAGTTGCAACCACTAAATGGATTCCAGTAGCTCGAGCCATTTGGGCCAAACGAACAATGGCTCCTTCTACTTCATTAGCTGCTTGAGCCATCAAATCTGCCAGCTCATCAATAAATATCATGATGTAGGGGATACGACCATTGGGAGGATTTTCATTATAAGCTTCAATATTTCTTCGACCTGTCTCCTGGAAAAGACGAAATCTTCGATCCATTTCAGCCACAGCCCAACGTAAGGCAGAAATTGTCTTGTCAACATCTAATACTACCGGCGCTAAAAGATGAGGAATATCATTATAATGAGTAAATTCTACTCGTTTTGGATCAACTAAAATTAATCTCAAGTCTTGAGGGGAGTTTTGATATAGCAATGATATAATCATGCTATTTATACAAACCGACTTACCAGCACCTGTGGCGCCGGCAATTAAAAGGTGGGGCATGTTTTTAATATCAGCGATATAAGGAACACCTGCGACATCTCTACCTAAAGCGGTGGCTAAATTAGACTTATTATTTTTAAAATCATCGGATTCTAATATTTCCCTCAAAGTAACAAGAGCCCCCACTTTATTAGGAATTTCTATTCCAACAGCTGATTTACCAGGAATTGGGGCTTCAATTCTGATAGGATGAGCAGCTAGTGCTAGAGCAATGTCATTTGCTCGAGCAGTAATTTGATTGAGCTTGACGCCTTCGGCTGGTTTTAAGGTATATTGAGTCACGGTCGGACCAATATTGACATCTCCCATGGCAACATCTATGCCAAAATCCTTAAGAGTTTTTTGGGTGATTTCAACATTCTTTGCAATATTGCCTGATGTAGCCTTGGAAGTACTTGTCTCTAAAAGATCTAAAGAAGGATATTCCCATACTTTAGCCCCCTGAGAAGGCATAGCCCCCTGAGGATATTGAGGAGGCATATTTTTTCTTTGCAAAGTAGTAAATACTGAAGCTTTTGGCTCATTGATTCTAATACCTTCACCAGCACCTGATCCTAGTTTTTGCCACAAGACCTTTAAAGATGTATTAAAAGTGATAAGCAACGAAATAACTGCTAAGGCAAAGACTAAAATTAAAGAAGCATATACTCCTAAAAAACCCTCAAAAAAGGACCGAATTCCTGAACCAATACCTCCCCCTAGAGGATGGATAAGCGCGGGTACAAAAATCAAAGATAGAACTGCTCCAATAGCTGAAGAAGGTTTAACTTGGAAACGTGAAGGAAAAAGCAATACCGCCCCATAGCCCATCAAGATAAATGGAACCATATATCCAATTATCCCCCATAAATTAACTGATAACCGAATAAAAAAACGGCCAAAAGAACCGGCAAGATTGAACATTCCTAAGAATATAATCAAACCTAAAATTATTAAAATAACTGCCGCCACATCACGACTTGTGTCAGGATTTATTGTCCAATCTAATTCTTCCCAAATAGAAATGCGTTGGCCTTTTCTTCTATATTTTCTCTTTCGGGCCATTATACCCTTCCTTACTAATTGTCTATATTATACCATTAATTTAACTATGATAAAAAGAAAGAAAAAACCGCCTTTACTTTAGGCGGTTTTTTCCTGAATGTTTCGATGAAACTCAACAAATTTTCCTGTTTGAGGATCACATTTTACCTCAATGTTTTCGATTTCATCTTCGCAAGTGTCAATTTCTCTTGCAATTTCTTTCATGCTTTCTGATGTCATTTCCTCTCCTTTACCCTTGGCGACTTTTTAAGCCGACGGGTTTTTTGTTTTTGTTTTTTTGAATTATTAATCTATTATAGCATGAAATTTACCCAAAGTCAAGGATAACAAAAAGCGCGATCTGAAATCGGCCCAATCAAACTTTAAATTATTGACCGTTCGTCGCGCTTTCTGATTTAGACTTTAGAGTGCTTTTCCTACCGTCCCAAACAGAGAAAGTAAGAATGCAAAGCCTTTTTAATCCCTCCTTGTGAGGTGCCTAGATAACCTCCCGAAGGTAAGTTATCCACAATTTTTAAGGGATTATAATAGCATAAAACATTCATTTTAGTTTGTCAAGCGTTAAACCTATTATAATAGTTTTTATTAAATTATAAGCATTTATTTTTATGATTTTTGAGATTCAATTTTTAAACCTCAATAATTACCGGGATAATCATTGGCCGTCTTTCAGTTTCAGCGTATAGGAATTCACCCATTTCCCGACGGATTGCTTTCTTAATATAGTCCCAATTGGCTGGATATTTTTCATTATGGCGGCCAAACATCTTCTTAATTTCTTGACGTGCTTTATAAACTAAATCCTCACGTTCTCTCATATAGATAAATCCCCGAGAAATAATATCAGGTGAGGTAATAATTTTTCCAGTTTCATGATCAATTGTCAAAATGACGACAAAAATACCATCTTTAGCCATTGCCTGACGATCACGAAGCACAATATTTCCAACATCGCCAACACCTAAGCCATCAACCAAAACATAAGAAGCATCAGCTCTCTCTTGAGAAATACGGCCCTTGCCTTCTTGAATTTCAAAAATCTGACCATCTTCTAAAACAACTGTGTGATCTTCAGGAATACCCAATGATTGAGCTAATCTAGCGTGTAAAACTAGATGACGAAATTCACCATGAATCGGAATAAAATATTCTGGCTTTAAAGTCTCAATTACCAATTGCAACTCGTCACGCTTAGCATGACCTGAAGAATGAATCCGTTGAGCTTCACTGCCATAAAAAACGTCAGCGCCTTCCCTAAAAAGATTATTAACGTTGTCTTGAACCGTTCGTTCGTTGCCTGGGATAGCAGAAGCAGAAATAACTACGGTATCACCTTTTTTGATTTTAACCTGCCTGTGATCACCGCTAGCCATCCGAGCCAAAGCAGAATATTCTTCTCCCTGCGAACCCGTACAAAGAATAATCAGCTTGTCATCAGGCATTTTATTGATTCTTCTGATATCAACCAAGATATTACGCGGCACTTTCAAATAACCCAGCCTCATAGCAATATTAATTGCTTTATCCATTGACCGGCCAGAGATAGCCACCTTCCGATGACTTCTGACAGCCGAGTTTAGAACCCCTTGAATTCGATCCAAAGACGAAGCAAAGGAAGTTACAATTAATCGGCCCTTGGCTTTTTTAAAAATTGACGAAATTGTATCATGAACAACGCTTTCAGAAACCGGCGAACCTTTGTATTCAACATTTGTTGACTCCAACGAAAGCAGTTTAACACCTCTTTGGCTGAATTCTTTTAATTTACCAATTACTTTTTGCGATTCCTCTTTACTGGGGTCTAATCTGAAGTCAGCAATATGTAAAACTAATCCTTCAGGGGTATCAATCGCCAAACCAACATCATCTAAAAATGTATGAGAAAAAGGAATAAATTCAATCTTGAAAACGCCTAATTGAATTTTATCACCTGGTTTAATAACTCTGATTTGAGGTACTTGTTCATGCTCCTGCATTTTCGATTCAATAAAACCAGCTGTTAATTTAGTAGCATAAATTGGTGCTTGAATCTTACGCCAAACATACGGAATCGCCCCATAATGGTCTTCATGACCATGAGTAAAAACAATTCCTCGGATCTTATCTTTTCTTTCTTCAAGATAAGAAACATTCGGAATAATAAAGTCTACTCCCAACATTTCGCCGCGAGGAAACATTATTCCAGTATCAACAATGATTATATCATCACCATATTCATAGATATGCATGTTTTTACCGATCTCCCCACAACCACCCAAAGGAATTATCCTCAATCGAGGCGTAAAAGCACGAAATACTTTTTGCGGCCTAGATTGTTGAGCATTTTGAGGTAGGGTAGCGATATTAAACTTATTCATAGAACTCCTATTGTGTTTATAATTATTTATTTGAACTTTCACTAATTTTCTTTAATATTTCGGGTATTTTTCGAAAATCACTTTCTAAAACTTGTTTAAGATTAGCTTGATATAAAGCGGCCGCCGGATGATATAAAATTAAATATACTTGGCCTGCCTTTTTATATGCTTTTCCATGGACTTTAGAAATTGAACGAATTTGCGAAAAAAATGTTCTCATAGAATGTCTTCCAAGAGTAACAATTAACTTCGGCTTAATAAGATTAATCTGTTTAAAAAGATAATCACCTGTACAGATACTTACTTCTTCTTCTAAAGGATCTCTGTTGTTTGCTGGTCGACATTTGACTACATTGGTTATAAAAACATCTTTGCGCGTTAAATTTACTGATGCCAACATTTCATCTAAAAACTTACCAGCTTCTCCAACAAAGGGCTCACCTACCTGATCTTCCTTGGATCCGGGCCCTTCGCCTATAAAAAGAATCTCAGCTTTTTTGTTACCTTCTCCAGGTACAGCCTTATGTCTGTTTTTATGCAATGGACATTTCACACAAACTTCAATTTGACTAGAAATAGAATCTAGAGTCATTTATAAAAAACTTTCTTTAAGAGATCCTCATAATTCAAATAGTAAATATTCATATTTTAGTTGCCCTTCAAAATTGAGAGATCTTTTTATGTTAATTACATTATAGCATTATTAGGTAATTTTGTCAAGACTTATGTAAATTTAGATGATTTTTTAAATCTTTTAACGCTCTAGCTTCGTGCTTAAAAGCTATTTTGGGCAATTTATTAAGCGAAAAATATTGAAGATCAGAAACATCATCAGCCGGCTGCATTTTTCCTTTTGTAATTTTAGATAAATAAATAATATTTAAGGTATAACGCCAGCCCTGTGTTAGATCATCAAAATGGCAAAGATAAAATCCAAACAATTTATAAGGTTCAACATTACATCCTGTCTCTTCTTTCAACTCTCTTTTAATACCATCCATTGGCTGTTCATCTGCTTCTAAATATCCTCCTGGGATAGTCCACACACCTTTATAAGGCTCTCTATCACGTTTAGCTAGAAGCACTTCGTTTTTATCACTAAAAATAAAAGCTAAACTAACTGGACTGGCATTTCGAAAATCAATATAGTCACAATTTTTGCATATACCTCTATTACGACCAGCAATCCTTCGCCTAAAAAGAGCCTTTCCACAATAAGGACAATAATGAAAAAATTTCTTATTAACTTGCATTATTTACTTTACTGCTTTGATTGAGAGCGAAATCCGTCCTCGTTCTTTATCTACTTCCATCACCTTAACCTTAACCTTTTGACCAATTTTTAAAACATCTTCAATTTTATTAACATGTTCGCTTGAAATTTGGGAAATATGAACCATACCATCATGATTAGGCAAAATTTGAACAATCGCCCCAATTTCATTACCACGATTTCGATCTTTTACAATCTGGATAACTGGTCCTTCGTAAATTTGGCCAACTTCTACTTCTTTGGTAATATCTTCGATATATGAGATTGCTTTCTGACTCATCTTTGAATCAGTTGAAGCAATCATAACTGTGCCGTCATCTTCAATATCAATTGAAGTTACTTCTCCGCCCCCGCAATCTTCAATTATCTTGCGAATCGTTTTTCCGCCCGGACCAATAATCTCCCCAATTTTTTCCTGAGGAATACTAATTGATTTAATTCGAGGCGCATATTGAGAAAGCTCTTTTCTGGAAGAAGGAATAACTTTTATCATTTTGGCTAGAATTTCATCAAGGGCTTCACGAGCTCTAGCAAAAGCCTCTCTTAAAATCTCCAAATCCAAGCCTTCTAATTTAGTATCTAGCTGAATAGAAGTTATACCTTTTTTAGTCCCAGTTACTTTAAAGTCCATATCGCCAGCAAAGTCCTCTAATCCTTGAATATCAGTTAATATTTTATGCTTCTTATTATCCGAAGATGTTACCAAGCCAATAGCAATTCCCGCTACTGGTTCAGTGATTGACACTCCGGCATCCATTAAGGCTAAAGTTGAACCACAAGTAGCTGCCATAGAACTAGAACCATTTGAAGAAAGTACTTCTGAAACTACTCTAATAGTATAGGGAAAATCTTCTTTGCTCGGAATAACTGGCACTAAAGCCCGCTCTGCTAAAGCACCATGACCAATTTCTCGACGGCTAGTTGATCTCATTGGCCGAACTTCACCAGTAGAAAAAGGCGGAAAATTGTAATGATGCATATAGCGTTTAGTCCCTTCTTCTTCCATAGTTTCAATTATTTGCTCTTCACCTGGTGCGCCTAAAGTTACAATTGAAAGAACCTGAGTTTGACCTCTAGTAAAAAGGGCTGAACCATGAGTCCGGGGTAATAATCCGACTTCAATTTCCAATGGTCTTATTTCATCAAGCTTTCTGCCATCTGGTCGAATTTCTTTTTCTAAAATTGCCTGACGAACCTCTTTTTCTAAAACCTGGCCAAAAGCAGTTTTAAGATCAATCTGCTTGTAATTTCCTTCGAAATTTAACAAAACCTCTCTTTCAAAAGCAGAGATTTCTGCTTCTCGTTTTTCCTTGTCAAG
>SDBT01010064.1_pt1 | contig 15306 bp, 12 predicted proteins | sample 2277101 | NCBI WGS metagenome assembly SDBT01 (sample SAMN10404973, study PRJNA504765) | marine sediment metagenome | isolation source: marine sediment core GS10_PC15, 103 cmbsf | place: Arctic Ocean: Southern Knipovich Ridge | collected 2010 | reverse complement strand
GCGGCTGCGCGTGCGCGATGGCGCGCGATGACTGCGTTCCGCTTGATTCGAGTGCTCGACGTACTGCACGAGCACGCCTCCGCGCTCGAACCTGCGCGCGCCTTGTCCTCGCGGCCCTCACGCGCGCTCGCATCACGACCCGTTGAGAAATCCAGGTTAATCCCCAGTATCGGTTGCTACGTAAGTTCGTCCCGGCATTCCGCCCGCTCGATGTTCCCCTTGATGCGGCAGAGGGCATGATTCCACACCACATCGTGGAGATAGGCCGGGAACATGTGCCTCGATAGTCCCCAGAACATCTTGCCCGGAAGGGTCTCGCCCTTCTTGAAATTGAACGCGGTGTAGATGAACAGCCTGCTGTTGCCGTCCTTGGCCGGGTTGACGTCGAAGATCAGCTTGCCATGATCGACGAGTCGATCGCTCACCTCGAAGAACAGGGTCTTGTCCGGCGTCACGCGAGCCAGCAGCAGCTCCAGCGACAATCGAGAATGCATGGCCTTGTATTGGATGATGGACCCCTCTGCGTTGGCCTCGCCCGAAACACGCCGGACATCGACAAACCGGAGCTTGAGGTATTCCCGTCGACGATCGCCGAACTTGCCGAGCTCGGTGAACACCTCGTGGGGAGAGCCCTTGATCTTGATCACGTACATTCGTTCGAAGTCCGGCTGGTCATCGAGCTGAGTCCCGAGGCCCGACGTGATGAGCTCTTTGACGGCGGCTCGCTTCTCTCGCACGATCACGGTCGGATATCTGCCGTACTTTCCCCACCTCAGGCCGAAGAACACCTCCGAAAGCCAATTCCTCAGCGTCACCAGCGCTCCGCCGACCAGAACGGATCGCAGCACCGAGGGGCTGAGCATTCCCGTGAGGATCTCGCGGTAATCGGCCATCCCGCTGGCGATGTTCCACAACACCAATCCCAGGGGCCGCCTGCTCCTGTCCCTCGTCTTCAGCTCGGTCGCGAACGCCTGATAGAGAACTCGGCTCATCATGGGCGAGCCGAAGACGAGTCTGCTCAGCGCGAACACCCATTTTCCATATCGATTGTCGCTGGCCAGCCATCGAACGGTCGGGCCGTATCCCCTGGCCAGGGACCGCTCGTCGATGCCCTCCTCCAGGACGGTCCTCGCCAGCGAGGTAGCGGTGGCGTGGGCGGAGTACAGACCGTCCTTGTACAACCTCGAGCCGACCGCATCGCCGACGAGAGCCACTCGGTCAGTGAAGGGATTCTTCGCGGCGACCACCGCCATCCTCGGGGCACAGGCGCAGGTCACCTGCTCATCCTGAATGCCGGGCAGGATGGCCGCGATATCGGGCATTCGTAGCAGGTGGGCGAGAATCTCCCGCGTGTCATTCGGAAACACCGCGCGGTCAACGCATTTGCCGATCAGCGTCACCGTCAGGACATCTCCCTTGGGAATGAGCGCGATGTGCTCGAGCTGAAGCTCCTTTGACCCATATTCGATAAAGTGCACCGCGCGATTCATGTTCCTCTCGAGATATCGGCGGCCCACCTCCAGCTCTATGAGAAGCGCCTTCCTCGTCTTGGCGGGAATGTAGCGTGGGATCATCTCTCGGACCGAGCGAAGCAGCGGACTGTCCGCCGAGTCCTGGTGTTGACACGTATTGACTCCAGCGGCAATCGCCACAAAGTCGGCCGAAATCGACGTGATGTCTCCAGACCCCGTCCTGACCTTCAGCTCCGGCATTCCCGAAGGGGAATATCCGATGCCCTGTGCGTCGCCACAGACGATGCGCGCTCCCTCCGAGACGGCCTGCTGCAGCAGGAACGAGTCGAATCCACTCGGCTTGTGCGTCTTCTTGAAGGGCAATGATCCTCGAAACACGGTGTACATCCGCTTTTCCTTCGGGATCTTCAGGGGGAAGTTCTTCCACAGGCTCTGGAGCCAGATGTGATCGATCTCCACCTGGACGACTTCCTCGGGGATGAACGTTCCGCTCTGTTCCAGCACGTCGTTCAATCTCGGCGATATGCTGCCCGCGCAGGAGTTGCACCCCCCGAGGTGCCAGGGCTCCTGCTCGCCGACGAGCGGCCTCTTCCTTTCAATAATGATCACTTCGAGGGTTCGATGTGTCTTTCTCGATTCCCTGAGAAGCTGAAGCGCGAAGAAGGAACCTGCCGGCCCACCGCCGACCACGGCCACGGTGTCGTGATCCTGCAGGTGGATCGATCGATCGGGACCGGTCCCCGGCCTGGCGTCTCCTTGGGGCCGCAGAAGGACACGCGGATCCGGTAAGGACTCCGTCGGTCCGGTGGACCCGGCTGAGGTATTGCTGCTCATCGGTCGCTCACGGGAGACGCTTCGCGGAACGAATCCGGTACGGTCGAATCGTGAATTGCCGGAAGGTAGGACGGGGCCCGTACCAGCCGGCGCGCGCCGCCTCCCCGGGGTGCGTGCCGATTCACTTCGACGAGTTTACTGGACTGTCTCGGGGGACCGTTTTCATATCATCTGAACTTCTGGATGACAATGGCAGACGGCCAGTTCTCCGAATGAGCCCCTCAACTTCTCGAGGGCGGGTAGGTCGTGCGAAGGTCGCCGTAGGCTTCGACTTCAGCGGGTGTCTAGCCGTATTTCGCTACTAATGCCCGGTAGCGGGGATGCTCGCGGAGGGGAGCCCAGCGCGGGTCCATCTCGAGCACGGGAATGGTGATCCACCCCGGAATCGACATGAGCCGGTCGAGTTCGTCGAAGGCGATGTCGTACTCACCGACCTGCGTGTAGATGAGGGCCAGATCGTAGGCGTGTGGCAGAGCGTAGGCCGCGTCCACCGACAGGGGGAATAGCTCGGTCGCCCTGATGCCGTGCTCGACCGCTTCCTCCCCGCGACCCAGTGCCGCGTAGGCGATGCCGAGCGAGCTGTGCGCGCGGGGCTCGTCGGGATGCACGCGGACCTCGGCCTCCAGCATGACCGCGGCTTCCTCGAACGCGGCTCTGGCCAGATCGGGCTCACCGCGGAACTGGTGAACGTAGGCTCTCAGCAAGACCTCCGGCCTAACCCACATCTTGAGGCGGAGCCACTCACCGGGGTTCCTGTCGAGCCACACAAGGGCCTCGTCATACCTGCCGTCGTAGACCTCCTGCCAGAACCCGAGATACGGTGTCCAGGGATGATTCTCGGCTCCCTGCAAGGCCACCCGAGCCTCGGGCACGGCCCCCTTCCAGCTCCAGTAGTTCCAAACCTTCATCAGATAGGGCCACGCTTGGTCAGGTGCCAGTGCGATGGCTCGATTGAACGAGTCCTCGGCCTCTTGATGATGCCTCATCGCCCACTGGGTGATGCCAACCTCGAGCACCGGCGAGGCCTCCAGCGGGCTCAGCTCTGCGGCTTTCGCGTAGTCCGCGACAGCCTCCTCCATATGTCCTCGCATGCGTGCCAGCTCGCCCTTACCCATGAACAGATCGGCGCTGTTCGGGAGATCCCGCGCGGCAATCTCGAACTCTTCTCCGGCCCTTTCCGCATCGCGCTCGGCCCAGAGGTAGTAGTAGCCCAGCGCAAGGCGAACCTCGGGGGAATCGGGTGAGCATTCGGCGGCTCGATCGATGGCCTGGCGTGCCAGGGATCGGCGCTCCTCGGATGTGTCCGACATGTAGTAGATCATTTCGGCGTGCGCCTTCGATATTTCGGCCCACGCGAGGGCAAACTCGGGATCGAGCTCAACGGCCCGCTGAAAGCTTGCTTGTGCCTCGTTCAAGTCCGCCGAAGTGAAGTGAGGCTTGGTGCTGAAATGCCGGCCCCGGAGGTACGCCTGGTATGCCTCCAGACTCCGCGTGGGTCTTACCTCCATCAATGTGAGCTCGGAATCCGACAGGAGGATACTCAGCTCGGCGAGGACCTGCTGTGCCAGCTCGCTCTGGATGTTGAAGATGTCGTCCAGGACCCGATCGTAGGAGTCCGTCCACACGTGGCTGTCGTCGGACACTCGGATGAGCTGCGGCGTGACGCGCACACGGCTCGATCCGTCGGCGCCCCGGGCCCATCGCACCGTCCCCTCCAGCGCGTAGTCAATGCCCAGCTCCCGGCCGATCTGATCCAGCGAGGGCCGCTCCTCCTTGTACTGCATGGCGGTGGTGCGCGAGATGACGCTCAGGCCGCTCGCCGCCGCCAGTCGACTGGTGAGCTCTTCGGTGACACCGTCGGCGAAGTACTCATCCTCGGGTGGGCCGAGGTTCTCGAACGGCAGAACGACGATCCTGAGAGGCGCGGATTCAGAGGCGGTTGTTGCCTCGTCCGATGGACCCGTTCGCGAGATCAGCCAAGCGGAACCTGCCACGACCACGATCAGCGCAGCGGCCGCCAGGAACCAGCGCGACCTGCGGGTATCCGGAGCTTTGGCGGGCACGTCCCCAGCGTCCGCCAGTGGTCCGGCGCCAGCAGCCAGCACACCCCCCGATGTGCTCTCCTTCTGCAGGTCCTCGAGCTCGTTGCGCACGTCCCTTGCGGTTTGGAAGCGCTGATTCGGCTCCTTTTCGAGGCTATGGCGAATGATCCGGCCAAGGTGGTGTGGGAGATCCTCCCGCACGCTGTCAACGTCACTCGGCGTTTCCCTCATGATGGCCAAGGCGAGCGATGCCCATGAGTCGCCCTGGAAGGGCCTCTCGCCTGTCGCCATCTCGAAGAGGATCACACCCAGAGCGAAGATGTCGGAGCGATCGTCGAGAGCCTTGCCCTCGAGCTGCTCGGGGGACATGTAGGGTGCAGTCCCCAGGACGACTCCTTCCCTGGTGAGGTTCTCGGTGGGCTGCACCGTGGCCTCCTCCGGCGCGGACTCTGCCCGCAGCTTCACCAGGCCGAAGTCGAGGATCTTCACCCAGCCCTCGGCGGAGACCATGACGTTGCTGGGCTTCAGGTCTCGGTGGATTACGCCTTTGTCGTGGGCGGCAGCCAGCGCATCGGCCAGGGGAATAGCTACATCGAAGATCTGCTCGAGGCTCATCCCACCAACGGGAATGAGCTGCGACAGCGTCTTGCCCTCGACCAGCTCCATGGTGAGGAAATGGACGCCCTCCGCCTGCTCTACCGAGTGGATGGTGACGATGTTGGGGTGCTGGAGAGCGGCCAGTGCCTTGGCTTCACGCTCGAAGCGGGCGAGCCGATCAGGGTCGGAAGCGACCTCGATCGGTAGCATCTTCAGAGCCACCTCCCGATCGAGAGTGGTGTCCAGCGCACGGAACACCTCTCCCATGCCTCCTGCCCCGAGTCTTCCGAGCACCGTGTACTGGCCGAGGAGCTTGCCAATCATCGCTGGCCTCGCTTGTGATTTTCCCCATGCTATGCCTGACGGATCTGCTAATCCACTGCTCTGGATGGGATTGCGGCAGCCTGGATGGTAGAGATGGCGCGGGAGCTTTGCCGCGGGCTAGCGGTCCGTCAGAAGACATCCGTCCGGAAAGCCTACGTCGATTCCGAGCGCGAGCGCCTTCCGCAGCAGGCCGTCGACTGCTTCGAGGTCGGTCGCCTTCAGCGTCCCGAGGCTCCGGCGAATCAAATCGCGCTGCAGTGTGACCAGCTTGCCGGCGCGGACGACCGAGGGCATCAATAGGCCGGCAGCCTCCCAGTTGCTCACAACATGGTCGAACGGCCCAGGTTCACCGACGCGCCGCCCTGATATGGCAACGGCGACCACGTCTCGACCAGAGCCCAGGAACGCGGAGGAGGCGACGACTAGGGCGGGGCGTTGTTTCGCGCTCACCAGGCCCGTAAACGGGAAGCGTACGAGCAGGACCTGGCCGCGCTCAAACGTCGTCGTACGCAGCATCGACCGGGTTCTCCCAGAACTCGAAGGCACCGTCAGCCGCCGACTGCCAGTCGATGTCTTCCTGCCGCTCCGACAGGTATTCCTCGAGCGCAGTCTCGGCAACCTGGCTCTGAGTGAGCTCCTCGCGTGCGGCGAGAAGGCGGATCGCGCGCGCCACTGCAGTCGCCACGTAGTAGGAGACTTTTGTCTTCTCTGTCATTGCGGTCGTCTTGAAGCGTCTTATGTCTACTTGTATACAAGTCTGCTCATTGCCAGGAAGCAAAGCAACGGAGCTTTTGCTGCATTCGGGGCAATGTGAGCAGACCTCAGATCTGCCCCGGGGTGTGGCACCCGAAGAGTGCCGGAGGGCGGCGGGCGGCGGGGTATCGCGAGTGGTTACGTTGCGACGGCGGTGTTCATTTCGGTGACGAGCGCGTCGATGTCCTCGCGGGTCGTGAGGCAACTGGTAACGCAGGCGCGCAGCGCTGAGCGGTCGCCAAGCTTGACCTTCGAGATCCACGCCTGCCCGCCGGCGAGGACCTTCTCGAGCACCGCATCGATGCTGGTCTCGCCGGCCTCGATGCGGGGGTGGGTGACACAGCAGATGGGCAGGGGAGAGCTGGAGACGTGCACCCAGCCAGCCTCATCGAGTCGCTGATTCATATAGTCGCCGACCTCGGCCTGGTCCTCGATCATTTCCGCGTAGCCACGCTCGCCGCGGCTTGCCAGCGCCAGAAACAGCTTCAGGCCGATGAAGCGGCGCGACCACTGCACCGACGTAACGAAATTGTCCACGACGCCCTCGGTGAGACCCGGCATGTAGTCGGTGCTGACTCGGAAGGCCTCATCGAGCACCCTCTTGTCACGGCAAAAGAACATTCCGGCGCCCATCGTGACATTGAGCCACTTGTGCGCGTCGCACGTGATGGAATCGGCCATCTCGATGCCGCGCAGGTGCTTCTTCAGCCGTGGGCTCAGCACCGCGGCTCCGCCCCAGGCGGCGTCGACGTGGAACCAAGCGTCGTATTCGCGGCACACGGCGGCGGTCTTCTCGAGCGGGTCGATGATGCCCGCGGCCGTAGTCCCCGCCGTGGCGATCACCATTACGGGCGTCTCGCCCGCGCTCCGATCAGAATCCAGCTGCGCGCTCAGTGCGCCGAGGTCTAGCCGCATATGGTCGTCGAGCGGCACGACGCGCAGCGCGTCCCGGCCGAGGCCGGTCATGTGGCAGATCTTGGTGAAGGAATCGTGCGCCCCCGCTGAATGGTAAATGGTCGGCCTCGCATCGACGCCGGCGAGTCCCTGGCGGGCGTACGCCGGCAGGCGCGCGGTGAGCGCCGCGACCACCGCGGTGAAATTGGCCTCCGAGCCACCGGTGGTGAAATGCGCGCCGCACATTTCGACCGGGAGTCCGAACTTGCCAGCCAGCCAGCGCAGCACGTGCTGTTCCATCTCCACGGCCGCTGGGCCGTGCGACCAGACGGCGAGCTGCGGATTGTAGATGGCAGCCAGCAGATCGCCGGCAACCGCTTCGGGCAGAGGCGTGGGGTTGAAGTAGCCGAAGTAGCGCGGGTGGATTGTCTGCACTGCCCAATCCTCGAGCATGCCGGCGACATCGTCGACGAGCTCCATCGCGGGCATGGGGTCCACGAACGAATAGGTCTGCTCGAGGTGCCGCCGGATTACTGCCGGATCGTGGTCGCGACTTACTGGCAGCTCGTCCAAGCGGTCGAGGTACTCGTCGCCGCGGCGCAGGGCCTCGGGGATGATCTCGTTCATGGCTTCGTGGTGGAAGGCTCGCGGTCCAACGGCAAGGGCTCCTGAGTCTCGGCGTACTGGTCGTGTCCCTCGAGCCTGAGCAGATAGCGCTTGCGCCACAGCTCGCCGCCGTATCCACCCAGTGAGCCGTCGGCGCGCACGACGCGGTGGCAAGGGATGACGATGGGGATGCGGTTGTCGCCGTTGGCGCGGCCGACGGCGCGCACCGCTTTGGGGTTGTCGATGGCGCGGGCAATATCCTCGTAGCTGCGGGTTTCGCCGCACGGGATCTGCTGCAGCGCCCGCCACACCTTCTCCTGGAACTCGGTGCCGGGCACAACGAGCGAGACATCGAACTCGGTGCGCTTGCCGGCGAAGTACTCAGCCAGCTCGGCTTCGACCTGCTCGATGTGCCGGTTGCTGCCCGGGATGACTGCACAATTCATGTACTTGCGCAGCCGCTTTATCTGGGTTTCGAGCATGGGGCGGTCGGCGAACTCCAGCAGGCACAGGCCCTCGTCGGTGGCGCCGGCAACCAGCGGGCCGAGGGGCGTCAGCACGCGGGTCACCACAACGTGCTCGGTGGGGCTCCTGCCCGGCGGCTCCCCGAACACGTGTGCGAAGGCGTCGCGAAAACCGGATAGTGATTCATAGCCGTGGTCATAGGCCGTTCCCATGATGTCGTCTCCGTTGCGAATTTGCCCCAACGCCAGGCCCAAGCGCCGGGCCCGCTGGTAAGCGTGAAAGGTCATATTGTGGTGACGCTTGAACCAGCGTCGCACGCGAGCGGGGTCGAGTCCCACGGCGCGCAAATCGATGTCTCTCCAGCGTCGCATGGGATCTTTTTGGATTGCGCGGAGCAGCTCTTCCAGCCAGTCCGGCGGTGCCCCCTCGGGATTCATGGGCGCGCAGCGCCGGCACGGTCTGTAACCCGAGGTAAGCGCCTCGCGCGTGCTACCGAAGAACTCGACGTTCTCGAGCTTGGGCTTCCTGGCCGGACAGGTAGGCCTGCAGAAGATGCCTGTGGTGCGCACGCCGAGGTAGAAGACCCCTTCGTAGGAGGCATCGCGCTCCAGCAGCGCACGGTACATCTCACTGGGAGCAGGAAGGTCCTCGGCCTGTCGGAATGGTGCCTCGGTCGTTTGCATGCAGCCAGTGTAACGGTCTTCAGATCTGCTTCCACCGAAAACTGGACACGGAATTCTTCGCGGACGCTGCCGGTGGCCGTCCAATTCAGGCGAAGAGCAAGCCGCGACTGGTTGAGGTACCCGGCTAGGGGGCCTCATGACGCTCTTGACACCACGTACACGCACTATGCATAGTGCATGTATGGCAACCAAGACGATTTCCTTGAAGCTCGAAGCCTACGAAAAGCTGCGGGCAGCGCGGCGTTATCCCGATGAGTCCTTCAGCCAGGTCGTTCTGCGGGCACGCTGGCCTGAGCAGACGGTAACCGCTGCGGAGCTGTTGCGGCTTTGCGATGAGCGCGGTGCGAGCTTCACCGAAGATGAGCTCGATCGCATCGAGTTGCTCAAGGAGCGCGATGCCCCAGGGGAGGACAAATGGCAGAGGCGCTGATCCTCGAGACCAGCTTCCTGATTGATCTCGAGCGCGAAGCCCTGCGCGCTGCTGAAGGTCCGGCGCACGCGTTCCTGAAATCGAAAACAGGGCGGCGACTCTACATCACCGTCACCGTTGCCGGGGAGCTTGCCGCTGGGACGTCGGCTGACGATCACGACCGCTGGGAGCGGTTCATCGCCCCGTTCCATATCCTTGCCTGCACGAAGGATGTGTGCTGGGAGTATGGGAGGGCCTACCGCTATCTGCGCGACAATGGGCTCCAGATCGGCAGCAATGATCTATGGATTGCCGCCACGGGCCTCGCCCACGGGATGCCGGTTGTCACTCGCAATGAGCGCCACTACCGGAGAGTGCCCGGTCTCAGGGTTACCTCCTACGTAGGATGATCGGAGTGATCGTTCTGATATCCATTCACCGAGTTGAGAAGACCCACCAGTTGGACAACACCTCACGGGCACCCACTCGATGATCCGAATCTCCGACCTCGAGTTCCGATACCGAGAGGGGGCGTTCCGACTGCGCATCCCCCACCTGGAGATCCATGAGGGCTCGACCTCCGCCTTCGTCGGGCCCAGCGGTTCCGGCAAGACAACTCTGCTCAACCTCATCGCCGGCATCGTGCTGCCGAAGAAAGGCATCGTCGAGATGGACGGGGTCGAGGTGTCGGCCATGGGCGATGCGCAGCGGCGCGACTACCGCATCACCCATATCGGCCTCGTTTTTCAGGAGTTCGAGCTTCTCGAATACCTGACGGTGCTCGACAACATCCTGCTCCCCTACCGGATCAACAGCTTGCTCGAGCTCAACAGCGAGGTACATGAGCGGGCAGCGGCGCTCGCGGAGCAAGTCGGCATTGTCGACAAGCTCTCCCGCTATCCGAAGAAGCTCTCACAAGGTGAGCGCCAGCGCGTCGCCGTTTGTCGTGCGGTTCTGCCGCAGCCCATCATGCTCCTGGCTGACGAGCCGACCGGAAACCTCGACCCGGTCAACAAATGGAGAGTGCTGGACATTCTCTTCGAGTACGCCGAGAAGAGCGGTACCACCCTGGTGGCCGTCACCCACGACCACGAGGTTCTCGAACGCTTCCAGCGCGTTGTGGACTTCAAGGAGTTCCAGGAGTACGACGACGGGGAGTTTCCCGGGCCGCGCGCCGTCGGAGGAAACAGCGACGAGGCTGGAGGCGGCGGTGCGTCCGGAGAGAGCGACGAGGCCGGAGGCGGTGGTGTGGCCGGAGGCAGCGGTGAGGCCGGGAGGATGGCGCCATGAGGCATACCCTCTACCTAGCCTGGCGCTACCTCGCCTACCACCGCTTCAAGACGGCCATCCTGATGACCGCGATCACTCTGATCTTCTATCTGCCGACCGGCCTTCGGGTGCTGGTCGAGCAGAGCTCCGAGCAGCTCACTGCTCGTGCCGTCGCCACGCCACTGGTCGTGGGCGCCAAAGGCAGCCCGCTGGAGTTGGTTCTCAACACACTCTATTTCCGTGCTGACTACCCCAATCCGATGCGCCACCAGCAGGTCACCCGCGTGCAGGAGTCGGGACTGGCGCAGGCCATTCCCATGTACGTGCGCTTTCATTCCCAGGGGTATCCGATCGTCGGCACGGGCTTCGACTACTTCGCCTATCGTGGCTTGCGTGTGGCTGAGGGGCGCCAGATCGCCACGCTCGGGGAGTGCTTGGTAGGCGCACGGGTGGCTGCCTCCCTGGGCGTGGGGCCCGGTGACGCGATCATCTCTTCGCCGGAAAGCGTCTTCGATATCGCCGGCGTCTACCCTCTCAGGATGCCCATCGCCGGCGTGCTGGCGTTTGCCGACAGCCCCGACGACGATGCCATTTTCGTCGACATCAAGACCGCGTGGGTCATCGAGGGGCTCGGGCACGGGCACATGGACATGACTACGAACGAGGCCCAGGCCGGAGTGCTTGCCGTGGAGGAGGGCAACGTCGTCGCCAACGCCTCGGTGATGATGTACAACGAGATCACACCGGACAACATCGACTCCTACCATTTCCATGGCGACCTGTCGGACTTTCCGGTGACGGCGGTGTTGATTGTGCCGCCCGATCAAAGGAGCTCGACCCTGCTGCAGGGACGCTATCAGCGGGCCGAGGACGTGGCCCAGATTGTCCGCCCCGCCAACGTCATGGACGAGTTGCTGGAGACCATTCTCACGGTGCAGCGTTTCGTCGTGGCCGGGGCCGTGATCCTCGGGCTCGCCACCTTGGCCTCCGCGTCGCTGGTGTTCATGCTGTCGTTGCGGCTGCGACGCAGGGAAATCGAGACCCTGTTCAAGATCGGCGGCTCGCGTGCGAGCGTCGGCCTGGTGATGACGTCGGAGATCGTCTTCGTGATTGTTGGGGGTGTGGCCATGGCGGCGCTCCTCACTCTGGTTACGCAGCAGTTCGGCGCCGTGATCATTCGTGCCCTGATCAGGATGTAGGGCGAGATCAGGGGAGAGCAACGGTGCACAGGAGGACAAGAATGTCGCGGACAAGGCCGGGAAAGCTGGCAGGGCCCATGCGGCTGGCAGGGCCGATGAGGCTGGTAGGGCTCATGAGCCGGGTACAGCTGGCGAGAAGCAACGTTTTTCTCGCAGTGGCTGCCATTTCGGGCCTGGCGATCGTAGCGGTTGCGTGTGGCGGTGGGCCCGCCGGTGAGGCAGAGGAGGCCGCCCCTGCCGACGGCGGCGGAGAGCTCCTTGTCTGCACGGTGAACTATCCGTTGCAGTACTTCGCCGAGCGCATCGGCGGAGCTGCGGTGCAGGCGGAGTTTCCGGCGCCGGCCGAGGAAGATCCTGCCTACTGGCGTCCCGATACCCAGGCGATCACTATCTACCAGAGAGCGGACCTCGTCCTGTTGAATGGCGCCTACTATGCGAAGTGGGTCGAGATGGCGCCGCTGCCGCCCTCGAAGCTCATCGATACCTCAGCGGGCTTTGCTGATCGCTATATCGAGGGCGAAACCTACACGCACAGCCACGGTCCGGGTGGCGATCATGAGCACGGCGAGCTTGCCTTCACCACCTGGCTGGATCCGACCCTGGCGGTTGAGCAGGCGAGGGCGATCAAGGAGTCGTTGGCAGCCGCACGTTCGGATGACGCGCATGGTTTCGAGGAGCGGTTCATCGCTCTTGAAACCGAGCTAGGCGAGCTCGATGGACACATCTTGCGGTTGGTGGAAGGGCAGACCGATCTGCCGCTCTTGGGCTCGCACCCGGTCTACCAGTACTTCGCGCGGCGCTACACGCTGAACCTGCAGAGCGTGCATTTCGAGCCCGACGAGATGCCCCAAGAGGAAGCCTGGCAAGGGCTGGCGCACATTCTCGAGGATCATCCGGCCCAGTGGATGCTGTGGGAGGCCGAGCCGCTGGCCGAGATCGCCGACCGACTGCGGCAGCTCGGCATCGAGAGTATCGTCTACGACCCCTGTGGCAACCGCCCCACCTCCGGCGACTTCCTCTCGACCATGCAGCAGAACGCCCGCAACCTCGAGACGATTTTCGCCAGATAGACCGAGTGGGAACCCTTTCGGACGAATCGGCGTAGTAAGGTCCAGCCGCCCGATTCCGTCCGACTGTCCAAGACAGCCCCGACCGAGGCACCACATGCAGAATCTCCTCCAGGACGTTCGCTACGCCATACGCACCCTCCTTCAGTCGCCGGGCTTCGCCATTGTGGCGATCCTCACGCTGGCCCTGGGGATCGGCGCTAACAGCGCCATCTTCAGCGTCGTCAACAGCGTGGTGATCTCTTCGCTGCCGTACGAAGCGCCCGAGCGCCTGATGTTCATCACCAGCGCCTTTCCCACCTTGGACTTCGACCAGTTCTGGATGTCGCAGCCTGAATACATGGAGTACAGGGAACTGAGCCAGTCGTTCGAGGAGATGGGGGCATACACCACGGGCGAGGTGAGCATCACCGGTGGGGAGTCACCCATTCGCGTCAATGCCGCCTTCACGACGCACAGCTTCTTGGCTACGCTGGGCGTCGACGCGGCGCGCGGGCGTTACTACACAGCCGAGGAAGACACACCCGAGGGCGATGCCGTCGTCGCCATCGGGTGGGAGCTGTGGCAGCGGGCCTTCGGGGGTCGCGAAGACCTGGTCGGAAGCACGATCGAGGTGGATGGGGCGACGCGCACCGTGGTGGGGATCATGCCGCCGGGCTTCGACATCCTCGACAATGGTGCCGAGGTCTGGGCTCCACTCGGACTCGATCCGGTAAACCGGCGCCCGCGGAGCAACCACTTCCTGTACACGGTGGGACGCCTGCGCGTTGACATTTCCCAACCACAGGCTCAGGCCGAGCTCGAGACGCTTCTGGCTTCCTGGCGAGAGCGGATTCCTGAAGGACATGTTCCGCACCCGGAGACCCACCGCCTCCAGATGGAGCCGCTTCAGGAAGAGGTGGTCGGGGAGGTCAGGCCGGTGATGCTCTTGTTGCTGGGAGCCGTAGGGTTCGTGTTGCTGATCGCCTGCGCCAACGTTGGGAATCTGCTCCTCGCTCGTGGTGAATCGCGCCAGAAGGAGATCGCTATCCGTACGGCGATCGGGGCGGGGCGCAGCCGCCTGATGCGCCAGTTCCTCACTGAAAGCATCCTGCTGGCCTTGATCGGTGGAGTCGCCGGTCTGCTGCTTGGCACGTGGGGAGTGAGCGCGCTGCTGGCCGCCAGCCCCGACAGCATCCCACGCATGGGAGAGGTGGGCATCGACTCCCAGGTGATGCTGTTCACGTTGGCCGTATCGCTCTTCACGGGTTTATTGTTCGGCATGGCGCCGCTAATGCACTTGACGGCACGCAACATGAATACCGCTCTGCGCGAGGGAGGCGAGCGGGCCACCGCCGGCTCGGCACGTCACCGCCTACGTCGCCTGCTAGTGGTTTCTGAGCTCGCGATGGCGGTCGTGCTGGTCATCTGTGCCGGCTTGATGCTGCGCAGCTTTTCTGCACTACAGGATGTCGACCCGGGATTCGAGGCCGAGGGTCTGTTGACCTTCAGGCTCTTCCTGCCGCCCAACACCTACCCCGACGCCCAGTCGCAGATGATCTTCTTCAACCAGCTCGTCGAGCGGCTGGAGGCTGTGCCCGGGGTTGCCTCGGCCACGGCGATGAACGGACTGCCGCCATTGCGCGCCGTCAACGCCAACGATACCGAGTTCGAAGGGCTCGAGCGCACCGAGGATGGCCCACCGCACAACGTCGATTACTATCAGTTTGTCACCGATGGATACTTCGAAACGATGCGGATTCGCATCGTCGAGGGGCGTGCCTTCTCTGCCCAGGATATGAACACGGACGGCATGCCCGTGGCGCTGGTGAACGAAACCATGGGGAAGACCTTCTGGCCTGACGAGAGCCCCATCGGCCGCCGCGTCAGGGCCGGGGGCGGGAGTCCCTGGCTGACCGTGGTCGGCGTCGTCGAGGACGTCAAGCAGGGAGGGCTGGAGAACAGAACGGGAACCGAACTCTACTTCTTCGTACCTCAGGTCGTGCTCGTCGGCTACTTTCCCCGCACGATGAACGTGGTGCTGCGAACCGACGTGCCGCCGGCTTCGCTGGCGAGCACAGTGCGCGAGACGGTCTGGTCGCTCGACAGGACACTGCCGCTCGCCGATCAGCAGACAATTGGGGACGTGCTGTACGGCTCCGTGGCCACGCCGCGATTCGTGACCCTGTTGCTGACGATCTTCGCCGTCGTCGCCCTGTCGCTTGCTGCCGTGGGCACCTACGGGGTCATGTCCTATTCGGTGGCCGAGCGCGGCCATGAGATCGGTATTCGGATGGCGCTAGGGGCCGAGCCGAGCGGTGTCCTGTCGCTGGTGCTTTCTGAGGGCCTCATGCTCGCTGCCGTAGGCGTGGCCGCCGGTCTGGCCGCGGCCTTCGGGCTGACTCGCTTCATGTCGACGGTTCTCTATGAGGTGACTACCACCGATCTGATCACCTTCATGGCCGTGCCGGTGATCCTGGTGCTGGTGGCGGCGCTTGCCGTGCTGATCCCAGCGCGCCGGGCAACCCGCGTCGACCCCATAGTCGTCCTCCGGTCCTAACCCAGACTTCTCAACGGGTGGCTACTACGTGAGCGCGATGGCGCGCGAGTACTGCGTTGCGCTTGATTGGAGTGCTCGACGTACTGCACGAGTACGTCTCCGCGCTCAAATCGGCGCGCGCCGAGCAGGGTGTTGAAGAACTCCCGGGGGTGC
>SDBT01010063.1_pt1 | contig 15307 bp, 13 predicted proteins | sample 2277101 | NCBI WGS metagenome assembly SDBT01 (sample SAMN10404973, study PRJNA504765) | marine sediment metagenome | isolation source: marine sediment core GS10_PC15, 103 cmbsf | place: Arctic Ocean: Southern Knipovich Ridge | collected 2010 | reverse complement strand
TTGCTTCTTGGACAATTGCATCCTTTGAAACTAATTTCTCACCCTGCTCTCTTGCCAACGAGATAGTTCTATTTGCTTCTTCATGCGATTGCGCAATAATTCGATCTTTTTGATTGTTAATAGACTGAGCTTTCTTAATCTCATCGGGGATGGCTAAACGCATCTGATCTATTAAATCAAGCAATTTTTCCTCATCCACAACCACTTTTTTTGTTAACGGGAGTGAACTGCTTCCATTAAAAAGTTCTTCCAAGCGATCTACTAAATGTAAAATATCCATATTTATTCTCTTATTTATATATTACACGTGTTTTATCAATCTCTAAGTGAAGTATGTTGATCCATTCTTTTTGAATCATCGATCAATATCATTCTTTCCAATAATATTTTTTCAACATGCGGAGGTACCATAGTGGAAACATCTCCGCCTAATGCGGAAATTTCCTTTACTGTTGTTGAAGAAAGAAAAGTATGCCTTTCACTCGTGATCAACGCAACATTTTCTATTTCTTTATCTAATCGCTTATTGGCAAGTGCCATGCGAAACTCATGCTCGAAATCAGAAAAAACCCTCAACCCACGAACAATGACCTTTGCTCCTTGTGCTTTGCAGAATTCAACAGTAAGGTTGTTATAACCAACAACATGAATGTTTTTTTCATTTAAAAAACATTGAGAAACTAAATTAATACGGGTGCTCGGGGAGAAAAGAAGCTTCTTTAATGGCCGATCATAAACAGCGATGATTAACTCGTCGAATAATCTTGAAGCTCGTAAAGCGATATCGATATGACCATAATGAATTGGATCAAATGTTCCAGGAAAAATTGCTTTTACCATTAAAAACCTTTCCTTTACTGTATTTTATGAAATTTCTTGTTATATTTCCGGCCAGTGAATATATAATTCTTCCTTTAGTAGTTGATGTTCAGCATGTTCAAGTTCAGGATCATGATTAATTATATACTGAGCTTGTTTTCTGCTTGCTTCTATTAGCTTTATGTCAAATATATTAGCAAATCTAAATCCAGCATACCCGGATTGGCGTGTGCCAAGAAATTCCCCGGGCCCGCGAAAATTCAAATCTAGTTCAGCTAATTTAAAGCCGTCATTTAATTGGGTCATTGCAATTAATCGTTCATTTTCAATGGCATCATCATCGGCAGGAATTAGAATGCAAAAGGAATCTTCCGTATTCCTTCCTACTCGTCCTCTGATTTGATGGAGTTGAGCAAGTCCAAAATAATTCGCGCTTTCTATGAGTACAATAGTTGCGCCTGGTATATCAACACCAACTTCAATTACTGTTGTTGATATGAGAATATCATATTGGTGACTCCTGAATTTTTCCATGATGCCGTCTTTTTCTGATTGCTTTAATCGTCCATGCATCAAACCGATCTTAAGATCAGGAAAAATACTTTTTTGAATCCGATCATGTTCCTTAACGGCTGATTTGTATAGCTCATCTTCTTCCTCAGAATCGATCATAGGATAAACAATAAAAGCCTGAAAACCATTTTTAATCTGTTCTTCTATCAACTCATATGCTTTTCTTCTTTCAGATTGATTAAATAACAGCGTTTTTACGGGTTTTCTGCCTGGGGGCATTTCATCAATGGTTGTTACATCAAGATCTCCATAAACTGTAAGGGCTAATGACCGCGGAATAGGAGTAGCGGTCATAACTAGCAGGTGCAAATTATTCCCCTTTGATCTTAGAGTCTTCCGCTGGTTTACGCCAAATCTATGTTGTTCATCAATAACAGCGAGTTGTAGATCAGAAAATTTAACGGGATCCTCAAGTAATGCGTGAGTACCGATTACGCATTTTATTTTTCCGCTTTTTAATTCACGTAGAATTTTATCTTTTTCCTTTTTTGGAGTCTGACCAAGTAATAATGCAATTTCATTATTTGAAATTGAACCTGAATCCAACAATAACTCTGACAGTGTATTGAAATGTTGTTCAGCCAGAATGCTTGTAGGTGCTAATAAGGCAGCTTGTGCCTCATTACCAATAATGATTTCAATCGCGAATTTAGCGACAACCGTTTTCCCTGAGCCCACATCTCCCTGAAGCAGTCGATACATCGGTTTTCCTGCAATAAGATCGTTTTCAATGTCCTCGATTGCATTGACCTGGGATGAGGTTAATACATAAGGGAGATTTTTTATGCGATTGTTTACCAATTCTTTAGGAAGAGAAAATTTTTGGGCATGATGTGCTTGCAATTGAGCTTTTTGAAGAAGAACACCTAATTGTAAAAAAAATATTTCTTCAAAAGCAAATCTTTTTTGGGCCGATTTTAATAAATTAACAGATTCCGGGAAATGTATTTGTGAAATTGCTTTAGAAACCGCAGGAAATTTTTCCTTTTGAATTATTTGGTCTGGAAAAAACTCTTTTAGTTTGGCTGACCAAAAATCCAGGTTCTTCTTAATGATGCTTCTAATTTGTCGTTGGGTGATTCCAAATGTGGCTGAATAAATGGGGACTATTCTATTAGTGTGAATTTGTTCTCTATCTAAAGGTTCCCATTCGGGATTGTTCATTACATAATTACCAAGATACCTGTCAACCTTTCCAGAAACGACAATTGACATTCCGTTCATCAATTGTGTTGCGATATAAGGTTGATTAAACCACGTTAATTTTAAAGATCCTGTTCCGTCAGTTAATCTGGTTTCTGAGATCTTTAAATTCCCTCTTTTTGACTTTCGTGTGTAAAATTTCCCTGTGATTATTCCGGCAACGGTTAATTCTTCACCATACTCAATGCTGCTTATCGTTTTTAATTGACTGAAATCTTGATAGCGTCGTGGATAATATCGAAGCAAATGATATATATTTTTAATGCCTAATTTTTCAAAGCGCTTGTAGTTTTTATCGCCAATACCCTTGATTGAACGGATATCGGCGTAAATTGCGGGGTCTTGCCTTATCGGGTAAACATCAGAATTTTTATTAGGGGTATTTAATCCTAAAAATATATTCTGAAGGTTATTTTTAAGATCAGTTTTAGGATTTTCTGAGATCCAGTCTAATACAATGTCGATGGATTTTTCACGATCTTCATATGCGAAAGCATCATATGTTTCAAAGTAATTGATCAGAGGGGTAATAATATCGCGTTGAATATTATTTTGCTTCCCTTGTTTTTCAATAAAAACAATGAAGTTGCTTAATCCACCTGAGACCGCTGAATTTTGAAACCCTTTATCTTTTTCTAAAGAAAGAACTTGTTTAATCTTATTGTAAAAATCAAGCATATTGCATATTGTACTTGATTCATTTTATAGATAAATTATTTGATTAATTTACACGGAATAAAATAAATTTTTATTCAATTGAGAGAATAAACTGATAGTGTGGCTGACCGCCGGAATGAATTTCTAATTCATGATCGGGATATTCACTCTCGATCTGTTGGGCGAACTTATCAACCATTTCTCTTTCCACATCTTTGCCGTAGAAAATAGTGATATGTTCTTTTTCTTCTGTTTTGGCAATTTTTAGAAGTTCTGAGCATGACTTATATATTGATCGCGAAGAATACACTAATTTCCCATTTAATAATGAAATCACTTCGCCTTTTTTGACATTTACTCCATTGATCTTAATGGAGCGCGTTGCAGTTGTGATCTCACCAGTGTCTACTTCAGTTAAAGCCTCATTCATTTCTTCTACAATATCATCAAATTCGCCATTAGGATCTAATCTAAAGCAGGAAACCATGCCTTGAGGGATACTTGTAGAAGGAACTACGGCAACACTCTTCTTGGACAGTTTCTTTGCTGCCTCAGATGCCATAATAATATTCTTGTTATTCGGTAAGATTATAACTTTATCTGTTGATAAATCTTTAAATGCTTCATAAATATCATTTGTGCTGGGATTCATCGATTGTCCACCACTGATCACCCTCGCAGCGCCTAAACTTTGGAATATTCTTGATATTCCGATTCCTGGAGAAATTGTAATTACCGCGATCTGATCCTTCTTAATCTCATTTGAAAAATCCATTTCGCTTTCGGATTGTCCCATTTGCTCAAGCAGGTTCTCTATATATACCTTTTTAACAGTTCCAAAATTCCCTGTCATTTCAATTGGTTCATATTTTTTTTCGGTTGCTACATGAATGTGCATCCTGAAAATATCATCCCCTTCGCCAACCTGTATGGAGGTCCCGATATCTGACAAACGGTCATAAAATTTCTTTAATTCAAAATCATTATTTGGCTGGAAATCAACCACAATCTCAAAATCCTGGCCAGGTTCAATTACATCATGCATCCCATTCTTGTTAATCTGATCTAAACTTAGCACTTCACTTTCAGGAGCAACCTCTCCAATGTCAACTTCCTGATTTGTTGCATACCGGTACATGCCTTCCAGAATGATCAATAAACCTTTTCCGCCAGCATCATCAACCCCTGCTTGTTTAAGGATCGGCAGCAAATTGGGTGTGTTTTTTACTGATATTTTTGCTGCATCGATGACACCCTCCAGAATTTCAAGAAGATTATCATTATTCTCAGTAAGATCTTCTGAAGCCGAGGCAATATCCTTCGATACGGTCAAAATAGTTCCTTCTACCGGTTTAACGACGCCTTTATAAGCAGTATTTCGGCTTTCTGCGAATGCTTGGTTCATAAGAGCAGCGTCCATTACCTCTTTTTGATCCAATACGCGAGCAAAACCACGCAGGAGTTGGGATAAAATGACGCCAGAATTCCCTCTCGCGCCCATTAATGCACCCTGTGCAACTTTCTTGATGACTTTACCTATATTTTTTTCATTAGAGTCGGAAATTTCCTGATAGGCAGACTGCATTGTGAGAAGCATATTCGTACCCGTATCGCCATCAGGAACGGGAAATACGTTCATTGCATTGATAACAGCTTGGTGGCTTTTCAGCCAGGATAAAGAAGCTTTAATTAATTTTTTAAGATCTTTACCATTAATAGTAGTAATATTTGCATGCTCTATTTGATCAGCAGAATCTATTTTCTGCGATGTTTTTACCATTAATAATTACCTCAATATTAAATAAGAATTAATCTGTATTGCTAACCCTCAAACCCCTTACGTGAACATTTACTTCACCTACGGGCACACCGATAATTTTTTCTACATTAAACTTAACACTGTTGGCCGCACTTTTTGTCACTGAGGAAATCCTTGTTCCATATTCAACAATAACAAATAAGTCTATTCCCAAAATGTCATTCTCGTAATTTATTACAACACCTGCTTGCTGATCTTTTGAAAAAAATCGAGATATTCCTTTCGCAAAATTTTCACTTGCTAATCCAACAATTCCATAGGATTCTAATGCGGATTGATATGCTATGGTTGCAATAGCATGATAACTAATAGACACATTTCCGTAATTAATTATTTTCTTTTTCATAGATACACTACCTTTATAAATAAACAGTTTTGCTTGTTATTAGTTACGTGTTATGGTAAACTAGTTTTTTGTTCTTATCAAGGTGAATATTGTAGTTGGAAAGGATTGTCAAATGGCAAAGTGTGAAAAATGCGGAAAAACAACTACATTTGGTCATAATAGAAGTTTCTCAATGCGAGCAACAAATAGAAAATTTAAAGCCAATCTTCAAAAAGTCTCGGTTTATGAAAATGGGAAAAATATAAGAAAAGTACTCTGCACCAAATGTATTAAAAGTCTTTCAAAAATCAGGTAAATCAAATTACACAGGAAAAACGGTGTCTCTCAAGCCGTTTTTTTAATTTAAATGTTCTTAAGTATCCTGACAGCTTCCTTAATGCCCTTTGGATTTTTAAAAATAAAAGTACCAGCAACGATGATGGTTGCTCCAGAATTTTTCGCTTCCTCAGCGGTTTCTCCATTTATCCCGCCATCAACTTCGATCGGGATTGTTAGATTCCTGTCATTTACCTCATTGGACAGCTTTCTAATTTTTGCGAGTGTTTCTGGCAAGAATGTTTGTCCGCCAAAACCAGGATTTACAGTCATTACTAATACATGATTAACCAGATGTAAAACAGAATATATGGATTCAATCGGTGTTCCTGGATTTACAACGATACCAGCGTGTTTGCCAAGCGATAAGATCTCTTGAAGAGTACGATGAATATTGGGATTATTTTCGATATGAACACTTATATTATCCGCGCCGGAATCTGAAAAACTCCCTATATACATATCGGGATCACTTATCATTAGATGAACATCCAGGGTAAGATCAGTGATTTTTCTGCAAATTGAAACAATATGTGGCCCAAATGAAATATTAGGTACAAAATGACCATCCATGACATCGAGATGGATCCAATCCACTCCCGCCTTTTCAGCTTTTTTAATTTCATTTTCTAAATTGCCAAAATCAGAATTTAATATGGATGCAGAAATAATTGGTTTCATGAAGATCACCTGTTGACTGATAAATAAACGAACAACCAGAATGGAATTAGACCGCCAACCATAATTACCGCGAGGAAACTGAGTATTACAGTTGTCCAAGCGACTTTTGCCGTTTTTTCGTGTGGATACATATCGCTTGGTTCTTTTTGATGATTCGCTTCGTTTAGAGTTTCCTTTCTAATGGAGATAATTTTATTGATTCTACTGGATATCGAATTTAGTTTAACGAATATTTCACTTCCGTTTGCAAAGCGTTTTTTTGGATCTTTCTCAAGCGCTTTGGTAATTATATTTTCTAAATAATCGGGAATCGCCGGGTTTATTTTTTGAGGGCGGACAAAATCCTCGGATAGATGCTTTTCTATCAATACAAGTGCGTCATCATCCATAAATGGAGGTTTTCCTGTGAACACCTCATATAAAATGACACCAAGTGAATAGACATCCGAAGCCGGCGATGGGGGTTTACCGCCAGCTTGTTCAGGAGAGATGTAAATCGGTGAGCCCCAAATTTCGCTGTGTCTTTCAGTTCTGGAGATTGTTTCTAAAGCGCGAGATATGCCGAAATCAGTGATTTTTAGGGTTCCCTCTGCAGAAACAAGCATATTTTGAGGTTTTATATCGCAGTGGACAATACCCTGCTGATGGGCATAAGCTAACCCACTGCTGGCTTGCTTTAATAGAAGAAATCGAGTGTGTATTGAGGAGATTTTATTCTTGACAATCCAATCTTTTAGATGGCTCCCATTAATTAGTTCCATGACGATGAATAGACGTTTACTGTCTAATCCAAAATCATAGGTTGTAATAATATTGGGGTGGGAGAGTTTGGCGGATGCTTTTGCTTCAGCTTTGAATCTATCCCGAAATACCTGGTCTTCAGAAAGGTCTTTTTTAAGAACCTTCAATGCGACCTGGCGTTCTAATAACAGATCTTTAGCTCGATAAACAACAGACATCCCACCATTTGCAATTGTGGAGAGAATTTGATAACGTTTATTAATAATTGGGAACTCGGATGTCATTTCATCCATGAATTTGATTATAACATTACGCTTTATTGAATATAATCTTTATTATGAAAATATCGAGAAATGTCATCATTGCGGCATTAATTATCAGCCTTATTTTAGTGTTATTCTTTTTAATTTATCAAACACTCTTGACCCAATCAGTTGTTATCCTTACAGATGCCGCTACCATTTTAATAACTCCGCGCTTGGAAAATTGGAATTCCACAAAATCAAGTAATGAATTACTTAAAGCTTCTCAAACTCCAAATCCGCCGGGTATTTTTTCCGTAGGTATGTATGTACATATATCCAACACAGGTGGGGATGGATTAAGGATCAGATCTTTCGCGGGATTTGACGGAGTTCCTGTGTATTTAGGACAAGAAGGGGAGCAGTTTGAAATTATTGGGGGTCCCATGATAAAAGACAGTGAAATTTGGTGGAAGATTGCCTCGATTAGCGAAACTCAAAAAATTGGGTGGGCGGTTCAGGATTTTCTATTGCAGCAGTAGAACATTAAATTAGAACAGGGCGGCAATGAAATAAACAAAATACTCTGTTTGAAAGGGTGGTATGTGCATTTTTAATGGATATTAAGAAAATTTAGATCCGTAAAAAATCAAAACAGGGGAGTGAACACCTTTAAACTCCGCCAGCAAAAAGATGAAGACAGGCTTTGTTTGATCGTGCCATCTACCCTTGGAAACAAGAATTATTTAGTGATCAATTATGGAGACGATATTCAGAAATAGTTAGCGAATTTTGGGCTTATCTAACACTTACATAACGATATTGATCACGTCACTTATCGTATCAACACCAATAAATTCAATATCATTCCTGATCTCATCAGGTAAATCATCCAAATCTCCAACATTATCATTTGGAAGGAAAACTTTTTCTAACCCTGCCCGATGAGCCGCGAGCATTTTTTCTTTGATTCCCCCGACTGGCAGAATCTTTCCTCTTAATGATATCTCACCAGTCATACCAATTTCTGGATGAATGGATTTGTCAGATAAAAGGGATGCGAGTGCAGAAACAATTGTGATCCCCGCGGATGGGCCGTCTTTTGGCTGCGCGCCGGCGGGTATATGCAGGTGAATATCAATATCTTTAAATTTCTCCGCAGGAATATTAAATTCGACCGCATGTGATTTTAGATAAGAAAGGGCAGCTTCCGCGGATTCTTTCATCACTTCCCCGACGGACCCCGTTATCTTAAATGTATTCGTCCCTGGCATTGAGGTTGCTTCGATAAATAATATCTGCCCGCCAACAGGAGTCCACGCTAAACCGGTGGCCACGCCTGGGATAGACGTTCTTTTAATAATTTCTTCAAATGGTTTAAATTTTGGACGGCCAAGTAATTCAATCACATATTTCTTAGATATAACCCGAATTCGTTTTTTTGATTTCTCACGTAAGGTAACCACTTTTCGGCAAATCGCGCCAATATTTCTTTCTAGATTCCTGACTCCAGATTCGCGTGTGAATGACCGGATAATTTCCGTGATTGCTTCATCTTTAAATTTGAGTTCTTTTTCGCGCAAACCATTCTCTTTTAATTGCCTGGAAACCAAAAAACCCTGGGCAATATGTACTTTTTCTCTTTCTGTATAACCTGAAATTTCAATGACCTCCATTCGGTCAAGTAGTGCAGTCGGGATTGAATCAAGTTGATTCGCTGTGGTGATGAACATAATTTGAGAAAGATCATAAGCTACTTCCAGGTAGTTATCTCTAAATTCAGAATTTTGCTCCGGATCCAGCACTTCCAATAACGCGGAGGATGGATCGCCGCGGTAGTCATTACCCAGCTTATCGATCTCGTCGAGCATAAAAACAGGATTATTTGAATCAATCCGCCTTAATGATTGCAGTATCCGTCCCGGCATAGCGCCAATATACGTGCGCCTGTGCCCTCTGACTTCTGCCTCATCCCTGATGCCGCCTAATGATGTGCGTAAGAACTTGCGGTTTAAAGCTTTTGCTATAGACTGGCCTAAAGATGTTTTCCCAACGCCGGGAGGGCCGACAAAACAGAGAATAACACCTTCTCTGACTTTTCGAATATCATCCTTAGAGTCAGTAAATTCTCCCGCTCGTTCTAATTTCAATTTTCTGACAGCTAAGAATTCAATAATTCTATCCTTTACCTCATCTAAACCATAATGGTCATTATCGAGGACCTGGCGGGCATTAATAACATCCAAATTATCTTTTGTTGTTGATGCCCAGGGAAGCGAAACCAGCCAATCTAAATATGTGCGAACAATTCCATATTCCGCTGCCGCTGTTGGCAGCCTTCTCAAACGATCTAATTCTCTTTTCGCCTGCTTAAGTGGTTCTGGAGGCATGCCCGATTTTTCTATGCGTTCTTTGAATTCGTTTATCTCGGCGGATTGAGCATCTTCATCGCCCAGTTCTTTTTGAATTGCTTTTAATTGTTCTCGAAGAAAATACTCTCGCTGAACTTTATCGATTTCTTCGCGCGCCTCGTTTTGTATTTTCTTGCCGAGATCTAAAACTTCTGTTTCCTTTGCTAATAACGCAACTAAGAGATGTAATTTATCAACTACCGAATCGAGCTCGAGTAGATTTTGAGCGCTTTCAATTCCCATTTTCTGAAGATTAGCAATGTTGTAAACAGTTTGAATGGGATCCTGCAGGCTGTCGATCGTTCCAACCAATTCTCTTGGAATGGAAGGTATCAATTCTGAAATATGAACAAATTGGTCTCTCACATTGCGGGTTAGCGCCTCAACTTCTAATCCAGTTTCTTGTTTTTCCGTTTGAGTAAGGACTTCTGCTGTGATATAAGGTTCTTCGCTGATAAATTTCTTTATCTTGAAGCGTGAGACCCCCTGGACTAATAAGCGGATTGTCCCATCTGGAGCCCGAAATAATCTGTGAATAATGGCTGCGGTTCCATACTGGTAAAGATCGGCTGAATTTGGCCTTTCAATATCTGATTTACGTGATGTCACCAGGCCGATCCACCGGTCGCTTGTTGCGGCTTCATCAACTAATCTAATCGATCGGGGCTGACCGATATTCAAAGGAACCGCTGTATGCGGAAAAACAACCAGACCGCGCAGGGGAAGGATGGGTAATACATTTGGAATTTCCGAATCTTTTAACTTTGAATCGCCGGAAGAACTGGTTTCTTCGGATGGAGTATCCTGATTCTCGTTTTCCTCAAGGTCAAAATCAATAACCATCTGGGCAAACTCCTGTTCTCCCATGATCATCCAATGCATGATTTCTCTTATATCGATGTCCCATTTTTTCGCTGGCATATGTTTCTTTCCTTATTCCTCAGATATTTCAACGCGAATTGGTTTTATTTTCGGAAGGATGATGGTGATAAAACCATTTTCATAAGATGCTTCTATCGAATTCAGCATGATTTCACCGGGTATCTTGACTGAACTGGAGAAATCACCAAATGGGATTTCCATTCTATGGTATGAACCTTCCTTGCCGCCCCCGGCTCGATACCCATTGATGGATAAAACATCCTTATAAAAATTAATTATGAAATCTTTACCTTCCATCCCGCCAATTTCCAACTTTGCAATGTAATCTTCCTTTGTTTCAAACAGATCGGTCGCGGGATGCCAGACATGATAGCATGGCTGGGCATCAAAATCTTTTATTTGCCTGATTTCGAATTTATATTTTTTTTCAGTCCTGTCCATCTTTTGCCTCACGCTGCCCAAATAAAACGATTCATTATCATTCTAACGCAAGATTATATGTGTTTTATTAAAATAAAACGATACCTGGGGGTGGAAACCAGAAAGACTTGAGCATAGAAAAGGCGCCCTCGGTGAGACTCGAACTCACAACCTCCGGATTAGAAGTCCGATGCGCTGTCCAATTGCGCTACGAGGGCATGGCCCCGCAGAATAGATTCCAGTGCTGTTTTCCTGTATATGCGGGTGTGAATATGAAATACTTTTGTTAATTTTCGCAAATCCGATGGTTATTATACTATTATGATTTGAACGAAGAAAATGTATTTAGACAAGGGGGCTTGGTTGTTACATAATTTTCGTTCTCTCGCTTTTTTTCTCGCGCTTTAACTTTCGTTTTTCTTTAATAGTCAACTGAGGTTTTTTCTTTTGTTCTTTTTTTCTTCTTTTATCTTTTTTTCCGGTTTCGCCTATCTCAATCTCTCCTATATTATTCAGAGCAGTGGCCTTTTAAGCCAACCACTGCTTTTAAGGATCAATTTCCCGCGTCGTTCTTCCTCCTTTTCTAATTAATCCTCTGCTTACTTTTTATCCTGGTTCATATTTTTCAAATACGAATCATTTATTAGAAATAGATTCTAAGGAAAGTGTTTATATGCTTTTTACTACAGCGAAAATATTTTATTGTCGTGCTGTGGTTTTAAAACCGTTCCATTTTCGAGGTTTACAAGGTCTTCAAAAGTAACTTTATATCCGGCTTCATCAAGGAAAGCATGGAAGCACCTTGTCCCAGTACCGTGGTAGCCAAATTTCATCATACTTATATCAACCTGTCCTGAATGTTTGCTAATAATTTCCTTGTATCCATCAGCAAATTTCAGTTCAATATTGACCGGACGAAGTCCGGATATACAGTTGACCTCAACTAAATTACCGTGCCTGGCTATCATTTGCCGCGCGATTTGACACATTTGGTCTTCATACCCCATTTTCATCCTCCTTTTTGAAATTATCTTAATTATTTATTGATAGGGATTTTGAATAATGATTTTTTTGTTGAAATTGACGCTTTTCCTCTTTTACCGCATTAGCTTGGAAGGCTAATGCCTTACATAACATGCACACTGGACTTTGAAGCCGAATTACCACCAACACGCTTTTTACACTAGAAATATCCGCTAATCTCCTTTAATTTTTCGATAATCCTCTGTATCTCATATAACAATTTTCAATACGTTAATTATATAATGAAATTGATTGATAAACTACAAGAGATGATGCTAGGAATAGAAAGGGAAAAAATGGATAACGTTACACAATATCTAATCAAATCTTACCAATCCTCAATCAGTTATTTCAATGGATTTGCTCAAAGAATAGCTACAAGATTCAATATTTTACTTACAATTAATGTAGTCTGTGGAGGTTTTTACGCAAATATTTGGATTGAAGGCAAGGCAAATAGCAAAGGGGTAATAATTTTACCCATATTGGGTTTATTTATCGCCTTGAGTATGTATATCCAAAGTGCTCAGGATAAATTTATCTACAATAAACAAATAGGAAGAATTAATCGATTGAAAAAAGAAATAGAAGAAAAAATCAAATATTGTTCTGAAAATACATTATTTGGTCCCCTTGACGAAACTGATAAAAATACTACTGATTTAATTTTTGATGACATATTCTCTTGGCGTTCTAATAGAATTAGTTTGTCAAAAATACCTCCAGTTGTTTCCTTTATATTAGTAATATTTTGGATAATACTTATTGCTTGGAGTTTAATATGAATAACACAAATAATGATAAAAACAAATATCAAATAGAAATTATTCGTGAGCTTGAGTTAAAAACTGAAAGGATTAAAAATAATTTAGAGGATTTAAATGAACCATTAATCGTCGAGTTTGCTGGAACACCCCGTGCTGGTAAAACTACAGCAATTAATGCGCTTTCTACATTTTTTAAAAGAAATTTGATACCCAGTGAAACGATTATTGAACAGGCTCAATTCTGCCCATTAATAAACAAGAATCACTTCTTTTTCAATACATGGACAGGTTCCCGTACTTTATCTCACATATTAAGAATAATCGAAGAAAACGAGCCTAAAATCATATTAATTGACAGGGGAATATTTGATACATTAGTTTGGTTAAATTTCTTTCGACAAATGGGAGGAGTTTCTGAAGAATCTTTTTTTAGGTCAGAGAAATTTTTTCTAATAGATGATTGGGTTAATAAAATAGACATTATAACAATTCTAGAAGTGTCTCCTAAAGAAGCGATAAGGCGCGATTATCAATCTCAAATTACCGATAAGGCGGGAGACATCATGAATGAATCAACGTTGGGGAAATATAACCAAAATTTGATTTCCTGTATTGATAAATATAGAAGAAGTTTCACTCAACCTATTATTAGAATTGATACGACAAATAGAAATCCGCTTGTAGGCGTGAAAATAATTGCAGATAGGGTTATATCAACAGCAGATAGATTAAAAGACTCTGAAATTGCTTATATCCCTATGCAAGCCATTAAAGAAAATTTGACAGAGACAAAAATTTGCACAAATTTCGATGACATAAAAAAATACTCATATTTAATAGAAAAAAGTTTCCAATGGGGGAAAAGGAGTGATATTGAAAAGGATTTTGGTTGTGTGCAAATTGTACCTGTTGTAGTTTTTAGGTATTTAGATAAGATTTTAGTATTTGAGATGAGGGGTACTGCACAAGGTCCGATACTTGAAAATAGACAGAGCATTTGGGTAGGAGGGCACACTAGAAGAGAGGATGTATACAAACTGAACTCTAAAATATCAATTATTGACGTATTTCATCAAACTATACAAAGAGAAGCTCAGGAGGAGATTGAGTATGAAATTAATTTAACTAAATTGAATAAATACCCCAAGGCATTTGTTTGGTTGGATACTAACCAGAAATCATTACAACATCTTGGTGTATTTTATGAATTCCAACTAAAGACTAAAAAAGACTTCACTTTTCTAAATCGCAGGGAATTTAGAGAATTGAAAGATAAAGCTTTACAAACAGAGTTTATTGATATTAATAAAATTCCAGATGAGCCCAATTTAAATTTAGAACCATGGTCGATATTTTATTTAAATGCTATCTATAAACTCGGTTTAGAAGTAAAAATTTATCAAGGAAGAATGTATTGAAAATTATTAAAATCTATTTTATGGACTAAGATTTAATTCATTTTCTGGTTAATTAATTTTAACAAAAACCCCAAACAAGTTAGCTTGGAAGGCTGATGCCTTACCACTTGGTGAAATGGGGAACTTGGTTTGAACCTGCGACCTCATCTGTGTAAGAGATGCGCGCTAACCAAATGAGCTACAGGGCTCAATCTGTGCTTATTTTCTCAAGAGATGCATACTAAGGTTCAGTCGTTTTTTCGCAAGAGATGAGTCCTGCGGTTGTAAATCTCCTGGGCTATGCTAGAGTACTATGGTTGTAATAATTATTTAACGGATTAGAAGTCCGATGCACTGTCCATTGTGTCCATACTTACCGCTCGTTTTTCACGTGAATTGCACCAGGATCCAGAATGAGCCGTTCATATTCTTCTTTGTGAGCATTTACAATTCATTCAATTGGAGCTTCCATTACATGTCGAGGAGCACAGAACCAAAGAATCTCTGGAGAGGAGCCCCAAACATATAGCGCATACTCCCCCGGTTCATCAAGCTCATATATCCAATATTCCGAATCAGGCGAAGAATATTTTTGTGCATAAACAACCCAGCTTGGCTTTGGAAAAGACTCCCCGGGTTCACTTTGTAAATCGAGTAAATCCTGAAAAGTTTTACCATCGGTTAGTTTACCAACCAACAAAATCACATTCATATCGCTCTGGTCATTCAAGACAATTGGATGGTCCCCTTTTGGTATTTCTGTCGGGCCTGAAACAGTGCACTCATTTCCATAAAAAAAAACTTCAATCGGTGGGCTGGGTGTAGGTGTAGTAGCAGAAGCACCGCATCCGACTAACAGAAGCGTTATCAAGATAACCCAAGCAACTTGTGACCTGCCCCCAATAGTTGTACCAGTTCTTATGTTACACCAACTGGCTGAGGTTGTGAAGAATGTGCTATGAATACCGCTGGTGTTGGGGGCCTATATCCTAACGCGCTGTGTGGTCTAAT
>SDBT01010062.1_pt1 | contig 15307 bp, 13 predicted proteins | sample 2277101 | NCBI WGS metagenome assembly SDBT01 (sample SAMN10404973, study PRJNA504765) | marine sediment metagenome | isolation source: marine sediment core GS10_PC15, 103 cmbsf | place: Arctic Ocean: Southern Knipovich Ridge | collected 2010 | reverse complement strand
TGGTCAGGCATGGACCAGATGACCCCGAATTCATCCTTCAGGTCATGCCAGAGCTTGCCGTCCCTCAAGTTCTCCCTGATGGAACCGTCGAAACCCGCCGGGCCTTTTGCGGTGATATACCTGAAATCGATATGCAAAAGCTGGAGGATCTCTTCGCTTGGCCTGACCAGTTGCTGGACAGGATCAAGCATTATGATCTCCTCATCCCGCTCCAGGTATTTGAGCAATTCAATGTATGCTTTTTTATGGATCCCTGTTTGAAATCCTCCAAGGTCGAGGGGGACACGGTCAGGTGTCTGGAAATTCAGGGCTGCATGGACCCTTTCCCGGGAGGTCATGTATTCTTTCATATCAATGATCTTGACGGAATGGATTAAGACCACTAAAGTTAAATCTTTTCCTTTTAATAAAACAGATAACTTTTTCGCTTTACTTGATATGTCAAATTTCGTATCTTGGAATATAATAGTCTTAAAACATAGCCATGAAATATTCAGCTCCATTATGCCTTTTTTTATGGATTTCATTTCATTTGATGAGTTCTGCCCAGACAATTACCAAACAATTTGAACAGATTAAATACGATATCAAGGACCTACATATGCTTGACAGCCTGCATGGATGGGCCACAGGTGGTGCGCACTGGGATAGTGCGCTGCATCAAAGGACAAGCACCATCCTGAAAACTGCAGATGGAGGTGACTCCTGGATAACCCAGCAAGTGCCTGGAGAAGATGATCTGAGGGACATTCATTTCACCGGCATGCTCCATGGCTGGGCTGTAGGAGATTCAGGTACCATAGTCCATACCAATGACGGTGGCCAAAATTGGATCAAACAAAGCATCAACACTACACATAATTTTGGTTCCGTATTTTTCACTGACAGCCTGAAAGGATGGGCTGTGGCCAATGAGCCAATCCATTATTCATTTAATAGACCAGATGCCTGGAAAGGTAGGGTCTGGAATACCACAGACGGAGGGTCATCCTGGTCAGAACAGCAATTGCCAGCCAGGGCCGGTTTGATGCATTGCCTCTATTTCCAGAATGATCTCAGAGGTTGGGCACTTGGTGTTAAGAATGATAGCATATACACATTTATTGACAATTATGGAGTTGCTTATTTCACTGAGGACGGGGGAGAAACATGGGTGGAGAAGTTCAATCCGGAACTGGAACTGGTTTTTACTGATATGGATTTCGTGGATGGCAACAAAGGTTGGATAGTGGGATTCGCCGGCAGTTCCTCAGAGAATGGGGGAAATATTTTCAGGACCGAGGATGGCGGTGAGAACTGGACCCGGATAGCCGAGGCGGCAAACGAGTCGCTGTGGCAGGTTGATTTTATCGATTCCCTGAAAGGTTTTACCTGCGGGACAAAGTATGGTGCTGCATGGGGACCGCCGGTACTCCGGTCAAGCGACGGGGGTGAGACCTGGGAAATGATCCGGATGGTAGAACATAATGAAAATGGTTTGTATGGACTGGCTGTTTTCGATAGTTCAGTAATGGCCATGGGGGACCGGGGATACCTGGCGCAATCTTCAAACCCATGGGGAGATACCAGTGATTACGATCTTGAAGATTTATTTACCCAAAGTCTGATTGACACGCTGTATGAATTTGAAGATATCTTTTTCATTGACCAGACCAGGGGATGGGTTGTTGGTCGGAAAAGCATTGGTCCGCAGGATTGGGCCCAGACTATTATGCATTCGGATGATGGTGGATGGACCTGGAAAGAACAATATTCTTTCATCTCCGAAAGCATGTGGACCCATACCCTGAGGCTTAATGCCATACAATTCGTGAATGCTTCTACAGGCTGGGCATGTGGTTTTGTGGTGGATGTGGGAACTTCGAGAACATCAGGAATGCTGCATACTGTCGATGGAGGCAAAACCTGGGAGCAACAGGCAACCGATATACATTACGGCCAGCTTGTTGACCTGTTCATGTTTGATGAACAGAATGGATGGGCCCTTACCAATGACAAATATCGACCCCCTGAATTTACCGAGGGATATGTCCAGGCCTTAAAAACAACGAATTCAGGTGATACATGGGAGTTGATCAATACCGGTCAAGCCGGTCACATAACCATTGGATTCGCGATAAGGACAGGTTCGCTGTTCTTTCAAGATGCTGATACCGGCTGGATCCTTGGTGCACAGTGTGATTTATACAAAACAATAGATGGAGGAGATACTTGGTCAACAGTTCCCCTTCCACTGGATTGGACAAATACCTATGATATCGTTTTTAGTTCAGCGAAAAAAGGGAATACCTGCGGTGAGTCTTTTTTCCATACCCAGGATGGCGGAGATCAATGGTCTGAGATACCTTCCTATAACGGTCAGTTTACGGATATGTATTTCACCGATTCAATCCATGGATGGATGGTGGGTGAATGGGGGAATATTGGCCGTAGCAAGGACGGCGGATCAACTTGGGACCCGTTTGACCATGATGCAACCAGTGCAGCCCTGAAAGCCGTGACTTTCTCTGATAACATGAATGGATGGGCTACGGGCCGTGGCGGGACAATTATCAAGATTGATAATGCTGCTACAGGGATCAATAATCCTTCCTCCGGCAGGAGCAGTCAATTGCAGATTCAGAATTATCCCAATCCATTTACCTCCCAAACAACAATAAGCTTTCGCCTTACCCGGCCGGGCATGGTTAGCCTGTCAATCTATGACCTGTCCGGCAGGCATATTGCCCTGCTCGTAAATGAAATGAGGCAGGCCGGTACCCATGCTGTTGAATGGGATGGCACTGATGATGCCGGAAGGCAAGTTTCTTCAGGAGTATATATCTGTAAATTGATATCCGGGGCAGAGATGAAGAGTAAAATCATTATCCTGACTGGAACTGAATTATAATTTCAATCCAATATAGTTCAGGGATTAGCTTTATTGGAGATTATTGTCTAATCCCATATTTGGAGATTAAATCCCTATACCTCGGATGTGTTTTTAAAGGAGCAAAATGGATATCCCAGTCCAACCAGGATGAGGATATCCAGGATGGAACTTTGAGAAGAAATTCAAGCTGGTCCATGGCAAGATCAGGTTCACCAACCATGGTGTAAATAGTAGCAAGATCAATGATGTGTTCTACGCCATAAACTGCGTCGACAGACATGGGTAATAATTCTACTCCTCTTTTCCCCTCTTTTACGGCATCGGTTTTTAGTCCCATACCCGCATAGGCGATCCCAAGTGCGCTGTGATACCTGGGATCATCTGGTATTTCCCTGACCTTCCTTTCAAGTAGCTTAACTGCGGTAATATAGTCCTCCCGGGCAAGCTTTTCTTTTTTGAGGTAATCATATATTAAGGCTGAGAAAAGTGTTTTTGGCTTTGCACACAGCTTATGATTTACGCCCCATTCAACGCTGTCATCCGTCATTAATTGAAGTGCTGCTTCATAATTACCTTCACCGACTTCCTGGTAAAACCAGGACCATAAATACCACTCATGTTCAACTTGAATATTTGAGAGGGCGTCACGGGACTCCTGATTGGGTCCTTTCCAGCTCCAAATATTAAAAACTTTAAATAGATAGGGCCATGCCGCTTCGGGATCCATTGTGATCGCCCGGTTACAGGCATCGATTGCTTCTTCGTATCGACGCATAAACCATAATCCTAACGCCAGATCTGTAGGTATGGAAGGGTCCCGTGGACTCAGTTCAGAAGCCTTATCAAGTAATTTAATATATTCCTCCCAACGACCCAGGGGCTCAAAAATGGCAGCCTTTTCAGTTAAAATTTCAACCGCATTCGGAAGATCTTTTTCAGCGATCTCCAGATGTTTAAGTGCACTTTTTTGATCCCTGTAGGCATAGAGATAGTAATACCAATGTAAGGTGAACCCTTGGCTGATCGGGCCCCAATACCAGGGCTTTATCAGCTGCCTGCCTGGACTTCAATAAACGGGATTCCGAAAGATCATGCCTCAAATAGTATAATCTGGCATGTGATCTGGCCAATTCAGCATATGCCAGAGCAAACCCCGTATCTATATCCACAGCCTGTTGGAAATTCTGCAATGCCAGGTTCCAGTTTTGCAGGGAAAAATGTGGCTGTCCGATGTAATACCGTCCTCTCAGATACGCCTGGTAAGCCTGGAGATTATCCGTTGGCCTCAACTCCATTTTTTCAATTTCATCCGGGGAAAGAATAACTTTTAGCTCTTCGGCAATCTTCCTGGCAATCTCACTCTGGATAGAGAATACCTGCTTCCTTTCCCTGACAAAATCTTCGGACCATATATGCTCATCATTTTTGGCATCAATTAGTTGGATCCATATCTTCAGCTGGTTATCTTCACATCCGACACTGCCCTCCACCAGATAATTTACGTTCAATTCCTCACCAATGACTGTACTGGTTTTTTCGGTATTTCTGTAATGATCAGATGAGGTTCTTGATCTTACAGTGAAAGGACTTGCTTTGTGAAGATGATTAAGGATCTCTTCCCTGATGCCATCACAAAAATATACCTGTGTAGAATCCCTGCTCAGATACTGAAAAGGAAGCACAGCGATCGTTTTCTCCGACTTTGAAATGGTTTCAGCTCTTTGCCCACTTCTGATAATATTAAGTACGACCAGTGCAATAATGATCACCCCACTTACATAGGTAGCTATCTTCCATTTATTTGATTCGGCAGGTTTTGCTTTCTCGTCAATTTCACTTGATGGTTTTGTCTTTTTCACTCCTTCCGGAGTGATATCATATATCCATGAAAGTATGATGGTTATGACCAGACCAATCAACAGGAGGATCAATACAAGTTTTATTGTCCCCTCGGGCAATCCTAATGGATCAGCAATAATATCCACCAATTCAAGTAGTGCAAATGCTGCGGCAGCATATACCGGAATGACTCCGATAATCTTTCTGCGTTTGATTTCCTGCCATAAATTATGGGAATTATCCGGTTTGTCAGGCATAGAAATGGGGTGAGTGATTTTGTTAATATAAATGTACGGTACTTGAGCACCAATGTCAAGAATGGGTTTTATTCTGGATGCTTAATCAAATTAACTAGGATTCATTCTTGAATTTAAGTTGTTTATCTCCCTGGATTTTGGTCAGTTTTAAAAACCAGCTGAATATCTTTTGACCAACAGCATATTTGCCGAGCAGAAAGTAGGACATGTCTATTGTTTTATTGACCATTTTCTGCTTGGTAAAATTGAGCACGGCTCCAAAATCACAGATCTTAAGACCATTCTCGAGGGCAAATTCAGTCATTTTCACATACAGGATGTCATATGCGTGATAGGTGGTTTTCCGATCTCTGTCAAAGGCACCGTGTAATGCATTTAAATACTTTCCTGTTTTTAAGGCTGCCTGGTAGCCCAGGAATTCTCCATCCATCATAGCTATGAAATAATAAACGTTATCAATACTTGTAGTACTGGTGGTCAATGCTGCATTTAGGTATAGATCCTGGTAAGGAAGATAGAATACACTATTTTCTGAAGTAGAAATAAAACACTTCTTCAGGGAGGCCAATTGCTCATTGTCAAGCTTTTGCTCTACCCTGATATATTCCCCACCCTTGTTTTTAAATACCTTCAGCTTGCGTTTGATGTTTTTAAAATCCTGCAGGTAATCCTGGATGGATGTCATTCCTGAGCAATCAATCAGCGCATGCGGCAGCGCAGGTAAGATCGATGCCCCGTCATACAGGCCGGAGTTCTCAGTATAATCAGTGATGATGGTCAGGATACTATTTTTTTTCAGAAAACGAATAGCAGCCCTGCTAACCTCATCTGTTTGCTCGGGGTATCTTACAAAACCTGGATTGGACATCATATCCATGCAACATCCGAACTTGATCCACTGGTAATAAGGAATACTGAACAGATTCATGAAACCGGCCAGCAATTTATTGTCAAACAGTGCCTTCCCGTACCCGGAGCATTTGGTTAGGACAATTGCCCCACAGAGTTCAGCATCTGAGAATATTCTCATCATTAAAGGTTGGGTATTTCTGACACCGGATCTGAAAAGGGAATCAAATACCTCCCAGACACCTCTATCGAGTCCAATAAAATTCAAATAGTCATCAAAAACAAGCTGTTCCTCTTCGGAGAGGAATTTATCTGTAAGCTGAAAAGTATAATTATCAACCATAATATATCTTTTTCCCATATGCGTAAACATCGACTGCATTGTTATGCATGAAATCATAGACAATATCCATCTTTTTTTGCCCACCAGCATACCAGGCAGCAAAGTGACGGTCAAGCGATTCCATCAGGATAGTCCTGGAGATGAGTGATGAACCTGCCGCCATTTCAATGCTGGTTGAATCATTGCCCATGGTAATCTTGGAGAGGGGGACATAATGGAGCCACTGGGCCAGGGATTCTCGCAGGTATTCAGGATTTAAAACAACCTGCCAGCAGGTATCAATATATACGTTGGGATATGATTTGGCCAGATGGCCAGCTTCCCGCTGGTAGGGCCAGCAATGCAATTGCACGATTTTTTGCCTGGGGTAATTCCTGGCCAGTTCCTGGAGCGGCAAGGGATTGGAATCCGGCAGGTTATGGGTGCCCACATGTACCTGGTGCGGCCAGTTCAGATCATTGGCCAGTTTGCAGCACTCATTAACCACCCAATTCTCAAAGATGATCTGTTCATTACTCGTAAGTTCCCCTTCAAATTTTACTTCGCCATCCTCAGGTTTTTCAAAATCCAGATGCCTCCTGTACGCCTGCAGTTGCTTTATACCAACACAACCATGCTCCCGGGCGATGGTAAAGAGTTTTTCCAGGAAGGCCCGCCAGGAAACAGCATCCCTGGCCTGTCCCCCGACCTTATCAAACAGTTTTGCTTTCCTTTCTGAATCTTCCCAGAAAGACAACAATGGATCTATGCGCATTACAGTCCTGGTGAAGCTCATTTCATGCCTGGCATCCTCGTTGTCAATGGTAAAATAGAATTCGGGATGGACGGGGCGGATCAATTCTGTGAATCCAACTCTGTGCATGGCATTTTCATACCAGTTAAAAAGTGATGCATAATTCTCTGAAATAGCACCATTGAGCTCTTCGATCAGTGCATCATTATCCAAATCAAGTTGGCAATCATATAAATACTCAATACCCAGCCTGGTGGTGAGAAATGTTCCGGTCAACATATTTTCTTCAAGAAGCGGGCCCAGCAATTTCAAAGCCTTGGCAGGGGATTCTTTTGCCAGCTCGTCCAGATCAACCGTGGAGCCGGTACCATGTAAATTCCCCGACATATAAGGATCGACCAGTAAATTGAACATGTTGGTAGGATATTCCGGTAACGCACCGGCGAACGTATCAGCATTGAACATCCCCGGGGCATGACCAATGGAAGAAACACTGCCCCAGTGTTCATGTGTGCAGAAATTTGGAATAGTGTCAAGTTCATCAGGGATCTTCAGCGGACTCCGGCTGAAATCTGACATCGGATCTGATAAAAAGCTTACCGGGTACAGACCAGGCATTACTGAAAGGAAATTTCTGCGGTCCATAATCTGCAAGTTAGGATAAGTTAGGAATCTAATATACGAAATCGTCGTTCTCCAAGGGCAAATTATACAGAATTCCGGACCGCCCTTAAAGACTACCTTGACACTGTGGAAATTGATAATGAGATCCTCATAATTAAAAGAAAATCCGGTAAAGGGGCTGTATTGATTTCACTTGAAGAATACAATTCCATCATGGAAACACTTCATTTGTTGAGCTCCAAAAGGAATGCTACGAGACTTTTTGATTCTGTTGAGCAAATGAAGGAAGGGAAAACAGTTCAGGATGATTTGATCGAAGAATGAAGAGAATCATCTTTTCAAAAATCGCCTGGGATGATTATCAATCATGGCAGACTGAAGACAAGAAAATGCTCAGACGAATCAATGCCCCGATCAAGGATATACAATCCAATCAATTGGTAGGAATCGGCAAACCAGAACTTCTGAAATATGATTTGGCTGGATTATGGTCGCGGAGAATTGATCGGGAACATAGATTTGTATATCAGGTTGATGGATTAGATCTGTTGATATTTAGTTGCAGATACCACTATGACCTTGACATCATACCATCGCTAATGTGCGACAAGACTTCCTTCATAAGTTGAGTACCGAAATTTGCAAGAACCACGCAAGGGAGGATCGTTAATATAACCAGATGTAAATATTATTATATTTGATACATTGAATAGAAAATATTCATATTTTTATTACACAAACAACCTGGCATAACATTTGCGTTGCAACCAATAAGACCGGTATTCATTGTTTTCTACTGACTGATTTACATTGTAAAAAGTTGTTATTTATTTAACAAACCAGAGCTGAGACTCTCCCACTATGAAACACAATAGTCTTATTGAAAAAGGATCTGATAAAATCATCATCCAGATTAATGTCTTATTTACACAAGAGGACGACAATACGTACATTGCATATTGTCCTGTCTTGGAATTATCATCCTATGGGGATAACATTGAGGATGCCAAGGAAGCATTCAATGAAGCTCTGACAATCTTTATCAAAGAGACCACCAGGAAGGGCACTCTCGAAAAAGAATTATTATCACTTGGATGGACCCTCAGGAAGAAACCTGAACCAGAATACCACCCACCACCACTGAAGAAATTATATAGGCAGTTGCTTAAATCAGGGGCATCTCGTATTACTGAACAGATGGCTGTTCCTGTATAACAAAATTATTGCCCAATGAAGCAGGTGCCGCTGAAAACGTGGAAAAAGTTTTTAAAATCACAGGGCCTGGTTCATGTTAATACTGAAGGAAGTCATGAAAAGTGGGACAGACCAGATGACAGCCTCTCCAGACTAGTAATTTTCAGAACTACCAAAAAAGAAATCCCCATCAAACACATTGCTACTAACCTTCAAACATTAGATATATCATTGCAGGAATTTAAAGACATGATTTAATCTGTGATATTCCGTTTGAGTTAGTGTGGTAAATCTGTTACAGCTACAATATTTCTGGCTTTTAACCCTTCAGTAAGCTTCGAAATAATTACATTATGCTGAGTTAGTTACTATTTGAATATCAGATACTGAAAAAGATCTTTTTCCCACGAATAGTTCATATTCAATATTGCTCAATCTGTCTATGCATGGAGGTTTGAGAATAGCAAAGGAAAATTTAATGTTGAAATCCGGAGCGCTGTTGGTTTAGTTATACTGTGATGGGTGGACATCCTGGACAATGTTGAGGAGTAAAATGAAATTGCTTTGTGGTCACAAAGGCGTTTTCAAAGACAATCCCCTCATCAGTCAGCTGGAGCATGGTATTTATTATAATACAGAGACAAAAGGTTTGTCTGTCTTATTAAAGATATGAATATTACGATATTTTCTTAAATTGTACATTTTATTTAAAATTATGTGCAACCCCTGCCTGCTCAGACTGACACCAGTGCTCCTGGTGATTTTCTCACTCTCCTGTACCAATACCCCGGATTCATCTTCCGGGGATCAATCATCTGCCTGGCCTGAAATAACGGCGACCATGAAACCGTGGACACGGTGGTGGTGGATGGGGAATGCCGTGGATAAGGAAAACATCACCAGGCGTCTGGAGGAATTTGCCGAAGCTGGGATTGGCGGTGTGGAGATCACACCTATTTATGGGACCAAAGGCTGCGAAGACAAGTTCATTCAACATCTTTCAGAAGAATGGATGGAAATGCTGATCCATACCCTGGAAGAGGGAGAGCGGCTTGGATTGGGGGTGGATATGATCCTGGGGACCGGATGGCCTTATGGTGGCCCCCAGGTCGAACCCGAATATGCTGCCGGTAAGCTTTACATACAAAGCTTTGCGCTCAAGGAAGGTGAGCGGATCGTTCAAAAGATACAGGTCGGTGAAGATGAACAACCTGACCTGGCAGAGGTTCAGTTTTTATTTGCTTTTTATGAAGGGGGTGAAAAAACAGACCTGGCCGGTCAGCTGGAAGGAGATCAAATCGACTGGACCGCCGATAAAGATTGCATGCTTTATGCAGTTATTTCGGGGAAAACCGGCCAGCGGGTAAAACGCTCAGCACCCGGCGGGGAGGGCTTTGTACTGGATCACTTCTCGAAAGAGGCACTTGAGGATTATCTCCAGCCTTATGAGGATAGCCTGGGACAGGCCCGGGATATGTTAAGGGCGGTTTTCAATGACAGCTATGAGGTATACCAGGCCAATTATACCCCTGAATTTCTAGATGAATTCCAACAACGGCGGGGGTATGATCTCACCGATCATCTTCCGGCCCTTTATGCCGGCACCCAAAGTGAAGACCTTACAAGGATCATTAGCGATTACCGGCTTACCCTGTCTGACCTCGTACTGGAGAATTTTTCAGTGAACTGGACCAGGTGGGCAAACGATCATTCCTTCAAATCCAAATACCAGGCACATGGTTCCCCCGGGAACCTCATAGACCTGTATGCTGCGGCAGATATCCCCGAATGTGAATCCTTTTATGCCACAAAATTTGATATCCCCGGATTCAGGTGGGAAGAATCCGATGCCAACATAGCGGACCCGGACCATATCATGTTCAAGTTTGCTTCTTCAGCGGCCAATATTGCCGGCAAACCACTTACTTCTTCCGAAACATTTACCTGGCTCCGTGAGCATTTTAAAACCGCACTGTCACAGTGTAAACCCGAAGTTGAACAGCTCTTCCTTGCAGGGGTCAACCACACATTTTTTCACGGGTCAACTTATTCCCCCGATGAGGCTGGATGGCCAGGCTGGAAGTTTTATGCTTCCGTGAATTTTGCATCGGATTATACGATCTGGAAAGACGCACCTTCCATGTTTGCCTATATCACCCGTTGCCAGTCCCTCCTGCAATCCGGAGAACCGGACAATGAATTGCTGGTTTACTGGCCTTTCTACGATGTCCTTGATGTTGACCAGGACGGAGAACTCCTGTTACAACTTAGCATACATAACAAGGAAGACTGGCTGGTACCGACTCCCTTCTATCAACTCGTCCGTGATTTGATCAACAAAGGCTATTCAATTGATTTTATAAATGACAGTTACCTTGCATCAGCCAAGGAAAGGGGCGGGGATATCCAGGTACCGGGTGGTAGATACAAAGCCCTGATCGTGCCTGATTGCAAAAACATGCCCCTGCCGACCTTCGGCTACCTGACCAGGCTGCATGAAGAAGGGGCAAATGTGTTTTTCACAGGACTCCCCGAGTCTGTTCCCGGTTACCATAACCATATCGAACAGACATCCAAGTTGCTGGAAATGATCGCCGAGGAAAAGGGAAAGCTTGCCATCACGGATATTATTGCCCAGGTCCTTACTAACATGGGGATCGAACGGGAAAAACTGGTTGATATGGGACTCGCTTTCATCCGGAGGGAGATGAATGGCGGTAAGGTTTATTACCTGGTTAATCATACCCCGAATATAATAGACGGGTATGTCACTATTGGGAGTCCCGCAAAATCAGTCCTCATTCTGGATCCCCTGACAGGTGGCACCGGAGAGGCCAGGATAATGTCACGGAACGGGAATACGGACGTTTACCTCCAGGTTAAACCGGGACAGGCATTCCTGCTCAGGACCTATGATGATGAAAAGACGGATGCACCGACCTGGGAATACTTTGCCCAAAGCGGTGATCCCGTGGAATTAACCGGTCCCTGGGAAGTGAACTTCATCTCTGGTGGCCCCCGTATCCCGGATGATATCAGGATGCAGCAACTTAAATCCTGGACAAGCTTCAGTGACGATGCCGGAGCATTCAGCGGAACCGCAAAATACAGTATCCAATTTGAGAATCCGGACCCGGACGTTACTGTCTGGCTGCTGGAACTGGGCGATGTCAGGGAAAGTGCCAGGATCTGGATCAACGGCGAATACCAGGATTGTCTATGGGCAAATCCTTTTGAAGCACGGATAGGGAAATTACAGGAAGGGACCAATACGCTGGAGATCGAGGTGACCAACCTGTCAGCCAACCGGCTGAGGGACCTGGAACTGAGTGGCAAAGAATGGAAAATCTTTTACGAGATCAACATGGTGAACCGTCATTATACAGAATTCGATGCCACCGGGTGGGATCCAATACCATCGGGACTCCTGGGCAAGGCCAGGATCATCCCACAGGAACTAAAAAGTTTTTAATTTAATATGTCAAAACTTTTCAGATGAAATATCTAACAAACATAATTGTAGTTACCGGCATACTGTTATTTTCAGGATGTCATGCCCAGGAGGGGCAGGAATGGCCTGACTGGCGTGGAGAGGGACGGAACGGCGTCTGGAACGAAAAGAATATCATCACTGAATTCCCCGAACGCGAGATCGGGTTAAAATGGCGGATACCCCTGGGATCAGGCTATTGCGGTCCCACAGTATCACAGGGCAGGCTCTATGTCACGGACCGGGTCACAAGCCCGGAAGAGCAGGAACGGGTTCGCTGCTTCGACAGTGAAACAGGCAGTGAATTGTGGACCCATACCTATGATTGCCGGTATGAAGGGGTGGGCTACCAGGCGGGCCCCCGGGCAAGTGTGGTTATCCATGAGGGCTTGGCATATGCACTTGGGACCATGGGGCACCTGCACTGCCTCGATGCGGTGACCGGCCAGGTTATCTGGGAAAAGGATATGAACAGCGAGTATGAGATTCTCATGCCCACCTGGGGCATTGCCGCCACACCCCTCATCGTGGATGACAAACTCATCCTTCATATCGGTGGCAGCAACAATGCCTGTATTGTTGCGCTTGATAAAAAAAACGGGGAGGAGATCTGGACTGCATCCGGTGACAATGCTTCCTATACGGCTCCCTACCTAACCATACAGGCAGGCAGGAAGGTGGTCGTTGTATGGACCGGTGATCACCTGAATGGCCTGGCACCTGAAACAGGTGAAATATACTGGAAAATCCCCTTCAAGATCAAATTGCATATGGGTATCAGCACGCCGGTACGCTATGAGAATTATCTTTTTGTCAGCGCATTCTTTGACGGATCCCTGCTGGCTGAAATATCTGACACTGAACTAACCGCGAAAATTAAGTGGAAGAGATCTGGTAAAAATGAACGAAATACAGATGCCCTGCATTGTGTTATCAACACAGCGGTCATCCGGGACGGATATATTTACGGCATTGATTCCTATGGGGAGATGCGCTGTCTGGAGCTGGAAACCGGTGACAGGGTCTGGGAAAACACCTCAGCGGTAAATATTAACCGCTGGGCCAATGTCCACTTTGTCCAGAACGGGGAAATTACCTGGATGTTTAACGAACATGGAGAATTGATCATCTCAAGGCTCTCCCCTGAAGGTTTTGAAGAGATCAGCCGGGCCAGGCTCATCGAACCCACAACCGGGCAATTGAACCGGAAGGGAACAGGTGTTACCTGGACCCATCCCGCCTTTGCGGGCAGGCATGTGTATGTCAGGAATGACAGGGAACTGGTCTGTGCCAACCTGGGTGACTAGGGGTTTCATGGGCTCAAATGATTACATTGCCAGGATCCATAACATTACCTCGCATCAAGCGCTGACTGGATCAGGCCTGCCACTTCGGTATGCCCGTTGTTGCGGGCGAACAAAGCAGCTGTTTCCCCGTCTATGTCCTTCAGCGCAGGATCTGCACCGCTATCCAGGAGGAGCTTTGCCACTTCCAGCTGTCCCTCGGCGGCAGCATGCATCAGCGGTGAGAAATGTTCATCATTATCGACAATATTCGGGTCTGCATGATGATCGAGCAACAGTTTGACAGTTTCAGCGAATGGCCCGGTGGATGCATATAAAAGTGCCGTACGCCCCAACGCATCCCTGATACCAACCCCGGCCCCTTCATCAAGAAGCAAGCGAACGATCTCTGTATGCCCGTTAAAAGAGGCATACATCAGTGCCGTCCTTCCGTCCTGATCAACTTTATTCGGATCTGCGCCCTTCCCGATCAATTCCTTTACTTTTTCCATCTCGCCGTTCAAGGCAGCATCATTCATAACCTGCTGATCTACCGTTGAATTTTGTTGCAGAGCAGTTGATGTTACAGCTGGCGCTGGTTGATCCTGTGCTGTTGCAGATGGTTCCGGTGCATTGGCGGCTGTTGTTGTTTCAGCAGTTTTTTCCCCCTTCCCTTTACAATTCATCATGCCCGTCGAAATTATCAGCAAAAGGGCAATAAGGACTGAAGATGGGGATAATACAGATCTTCTCGGGCTCATTATACGCTTTTTGATATCCATTGGTTTTCCGAACCGAAGGTAATAAAAAGATCGGGTCTTGACTTTGGCCAGATACTTCCGTATCTTACGGTTAGCCCCAAAATATTACTATCATGAAAAACTATCTTTATTTATCCGCCACTCCGGAATCACTCGTGGCATCCCAGCTCCCTCCCGTTGATTTCGGTAATTACCTGGCTGTAGGAACACGCAAACGGGTCCGCGGACAGGCCATATTTTTTGAGCTCGACATGGAAAAAATGGAAAACCTGCCCCAGGATTATCTGGATGAGAGGCTGGTACCCTATGAAGACGGGGAACCTAAAAGGTCAGTCTTTATTTCCATTTACAGGGTTATGGAAAACATTCCCATGGATGCCCTTAGAAACCTTTTCCTGGTGACTGATGACGGGAAGGTCCTCGAACTGGAGTCAAATAAATATAAACCGCCTTCGAGGGATTTGATCCATCTCTACCAGCAGTTCAATCCCATCACCACCCGTGTTGCCAGTAAATTATCGCCTCCCGAATTCATCAATTTCCTTACAGATAGCAGCAAACCGGTATATGCTCCGAAGATTTTTTTCGCGGAACTGAAACTGAACAAGCTGTCAAGGGATTCCTATGCCCCCATTCATGACCTGCCCTATCCGAATCCTGACCACCTCAGGGATTGCCTCGACAGGTTAAAATCATCCAAGGAAAGGCTGACCAAAACGGTCATTCGTCAATTCAAGGGAGATCTTTCCTACAGGACCGTTAAGGATGGATTTTTCATTGGTGAACCTGATAGATTCCTGTATTATCCCTTCCCTTCCATTGAGGATCTCGAGGATAAATATTATTACTGGTGGAGGTCAGCTCTTGTCCAGTGTTTCTAGAACAGTACTTATCAATCACCTAAATCTCATTCACAATGAAAAATTTTCCCTCAAACCTGAAAAACCGCCGTGATTTCGTGAAACAATCCGGACTCGCGGCCATGGGTCTGATGACCCTGCCTTCCCTCCTCGGATCATTCCGCTTCGCAGCCAGTCCCGATATACCGCATTTTGGTCCGGC
>SDBT01010061.1_pt1 | contig 15308 bp, 11 predicted proteins | sample 2277101 | NCBI WGS metagenome assembly SDBT01 (sample SAMN10404973, study PRJNA504765) | marine sediment metagenome | isolation source: marine sediment core GS10_PC15, 103 cmbsf | place: Arctic Ocean: Southern Knipovich Ridge | collected 2010 | reverse complement strand
GATGGGCTACGGCAAGATCGAGGCAAACGTCGACGCCCGAATCGGCGCAAATACAAATAACATCACAGACATCAGCCGATAAGATACTCGCCGTTTTTTACTGAATGCTTTCCGAAAAGTACACCTGCCCACTACCGCCAAGGCCTGTGCAGAGTTAATATGCATTCATGGAACAGCAGTTTGTCATACACATCCACAGCGGCTACGGGCCGGTCCACTATGACCTGATGCTTCAGCATGGCGAGACGCTGGCCACCTGGCAGCTATCTCAATCACCGGCTGAATTAACCTCCGATGAGAAAATCGCGGCGAAGAAGCTTCAGGACCACCACATTGCGTATCTAAGTTACGAGGGACCTGTAAGCAAGGACCGCGGGCAGGTAACAGTACTGGACAAAGGCACTTATAAATTCCTTAGTGCAGACGATAGGCACTGGGAAATTGAAATGAACGGCAAGCTGCTGAAGGGCAGGTTCGTAATCGAGCAAAGCGGCCAAGCCCCGGAGGAATGGGCTTTCCGGCACCGAGCCAAGGACTAATCTTCCCGGCCCTTTCGGCCTATCGGTTTTACGTGGAACGTTACCCGCTGATCGTCGATCTCCAAGGCTTCGATCTGCACCCGCTTGTTCTTGACCGGCCAGGTTATCTCAGGAGCAATTGGTTTATTATCGATCGCCGAGATTACCCGGCTTTCCATCAAGCAGGCCGATGAGCTGTTCTCCCGAATTCGCTTCAACCGGAAAGACAGGGAGATCGCCCGACGGATACTCAAGGAGATCGGGGAGAGGCTTAAGTTCCTGGTGGATGTCGGCCTGGATTACCTGAGTCTTGATCGCAGTGCCGGCTCCCTCTCGGCCGGGGAGGAGCAACGGATTCGCCTGGCTACCCAGGTGGGCTCCAGCCTGACCGGGGTGCTTTATGTCCTCGATGAGCCCAGCATCGGCCTTCATCAGCGCGACAACGCCCGGCTGCTGAAAACCCTGAAGCGCCTCCGGGACCTGAGGAATACCGTCCTGGTGGTGGAACACGATGAAGGCACCATCCTTGCGGCTGACTATGTCATTGATATGGGGCCGGGAGCCGGGGTTCACGGGGGAGAGGTTGTTGCTCACGGCACTCCTCAGGAGATCATTAAAAACCCCGATTCCCTGACCGGTAAGTATCTTTCCCGTATCTTAAGCATTCCGGTCCCCCGGGTCCGCCGTTCCTTAAATAAGAGATTCATTACCATTATCGGAGCCAGGGAGAATAACCTTAAAAATATCAGGGTTAAGATTCCCTTAGGTCTTTTTATCTGTGTTACCGGGGTATCCGGGTCCGGGAAGAGCACCCTGATCATTGATACCCTCTATCGGGCTCTGGCCCAGAGGCTCTACCGCTCCAAGGAAAGGCCCGGTGAGGTGAAAGAGATTCGGGGGCTTGAGTATATTGATAAGGTAATTGACATCGATCAGTCTCCCATCGGACGCACCCCCCGCTCAAATCCTGCTACTTATACCGGTCTTTTCACTCATGTCCGGCAGCTTTTTACCTATCTGCCCGAGGCAAAGGTAAGGGGCTATCTTCCCGGAAGGTTCAGCTTCAATGTCAAGGGAGGAAGATGCGAGGCCTGCCAGGGCGATGGGTTGATCAAGATCGAGATGCACTTCCTGCCGGATATCTATGTCCAGTGTGAGGTCTGTCAGGGAAAGCGCTATAACCGGGAAACCCTTGAGGTAAGGTATAGGGGAAAGAATATTCATGAGATCCTGGAGCTAACTGTCAGTCAGGCCCTCGAGTTCCTGGGAAACATCCCCCCGATCAAGGCCAAGCTCCAGACCCTCTATGATGTCGGCCTGGGCTACATCCAGCTCGGTCAGCCGGCCCCTACCCTGTCCGGGGGCGAGGCTCAGCGGATTAAGCTATCCCGGGAGCTTTCAAAGAGGAGTACCGGCCGGACCCTTTATATCCTGGACGAGCCCACTACCGGTCTGCACTTTGCCGATATCCAGAAGCTCCTCGATGTGCTCAATCGCCTTGTTGACCAGGGAAATACCGTAGTGGTTATCGAGCATAACTTGGATGTGATCAAGAGCGCCGACTACATCATTGACTTGGGGCCGGAGGGAGGCGATGAGGGAGGAGAGGTTATTGCCAGCGCCACTCCGGAGCAGCTCACCCGAATAAAACACTCCTATACCGGTCAGTTCCTAAAAAGGGTGTTGAATACTGATTTACACAAGTAGAAGCTGATATGAACAAGATAAAGGATTTCCTATTTGAGAAGGATACTTATCTGATAAGAGGTGCATGTTTTGCAGTTTGGAAAGAGCTATCGGGGAGTTATAGGATCAGATATTCACTATATCTTTTTAAAGTCACATCAAAAAGGCTATAATCTTATGGATGTCTCCATCCATGCTATGAGACCTGGTTCTGGCATAAATAAAACCGAGGGATATTATAAAAATTATATAAATTAAAAAGAGTATATAATTTAAATAATTTCCATAATTATTATGAAAAATGAAGGTTAAGAATCCATATAGTGCGGAGCATCCAGTTCCACCAGAAAAGTTTGCTGGAAGGAAAAATCAACTTAACGAATTCGAGAGGTTTTTAGACGATACAATATCTGGAAACTCAAAAAATATAGTAGTTTTGGGTACATGGGGTATCGGCAAGACCTCTCTACTCAGAATGTTCAAACACATAGTAGAACAAAGGGGGTGTGCAGGGACTATTATCTCGCTCGGGGAGGCAACGGACTCGTTCATTACCCTTTTTGAGACAATAACTCAAAGTTTATCGAAGGACGCTCAATATCTAAAGAGAATCACCACAAAGGCAAAGGAATTTTTAGATAGTCTTTCATTAAGTGTTAATTATGGTCCAATTGGTGTGTCGTTCTATGAAAGGAAGAAAGCTACCCCGAATACGATGAAATTCAGAGAGGACTTGATTTCTATTTATGAACAGATAAAATTCCCGTATTTAATAATGCTGGATAATGCAGAGCACTTGCTAAACATAAAGGGTTCCATTTTTGAATTAAGAAATATCTTTCAGACAACTCAATCTGTAGAAGCAGATATACGCTGATGTCACTCAAGAAAAAGAGGTTTGGAGGAAAACTAATCGGAGTCTCGGCTGGATGGTTAATGGGCGGACCTTTAGGAGCCGTTTTTGGGGGCTTTTTAGGACATCTCTACGATAAGCGGGATGCACCTAAAAACCAGGATTACCGGCAGATCCCCGAAGATGAGCTAAACTATTCCTTTATCTTTATCGCCAATATAGTAGCCCTGCTAACCAGCGTGGCCAAGGTAGATGGCACTGTCAGCCAGGAAGAGATTCGAGTAATAAAAAACTTCTTCCGGCAGGCTATGGGATATTCGGGAGAGGATCTTCAGATCGTCAAGGATCTGATCAAGCGGGCTTTGAAGCAAGATTTTGATCTCAGGCTGGTATGTCAAAGGATTAATAAGACATTTGGCTACGAAGAACGTCTTACCCTCCTGCGAGTATTATACTCCGTTGCCTACGCTGATAAGGTTATTAAGAAAAGCGAAGAGAGGCTTATCGATACCATTGCGGGATATATGAATATCCAAGGGAATGACCGGGTATCGATCAGAGTAGAGTTTGTCGAAGAAAAGGATAAATATTACCGTATTCTGGGAATTGAAAGGAACGCCTCCAAGGAGGAGATAAAAAGAGCCTATCGGGAGATGGCAAATAAGTATCATCCTGACAGAGTGAGCCATTTAGGGAGAGAGTTCTCCGAATTAGCTCACCAAAGGATAGTGCAGGTTAACGAAGCCTATGATCAGATAAAGAATGAGAGAGGACTCTGAGCAGAGGGATTTGGGGTAGCAAATTGGGTCGTATCTTGAATTGAAGAAAAAAGGACGCTGTGGGGCTGTTGAAAAACCCTCCTTCAAGGAAATGTTTTCAAAAAGCCTCCTCTCCCCCTCCTTTGACTTCGCTCAGGACAGGCAGGGGGAGAGGAATGAGGTGAGGGGGATTTTATTTGAGATTCTTGATTGCAATTGTTCACTCCCACTCCTTCGACCCCGCCACAGGCGGGGCTCAGGACAGGCCTGGCCCTCCCCCATCCAAGGGGGAGGGAAGATATTTTTTCAACAGCCCCGCTGTCCCTATTTTCTATTTTCTCCAGGATAAAAGGGAATCTTTATGAAGCAGTGGAAGGTGTTGGTCATCGGGTTTGTGCTGGCGCTTTTTTTGTCCAGCGCCGCCTGGGGTACCCTCGTTCATGAAGCGGTAAAGAAAGGAGATCCGGAGAAGGTTAAATCGCTGCTGGGAAAAGAACCGGAGTTAGTAAATGCCCGGGACAACGACGGCTGGACTCTGTTGCACTGGGCGGCCCGAAAGGGCCACAAAGATATTATTGAGCTTCTATTAGCCAGAGGGGCGGAAGTCAGTGCTAAGGACAGGGATGGCTGGACCCCGTTGCACGAGGCGGTAGGGTGGGGCTACAACGATGCGGTTATCAAGCTTCTCCTGGCTAAGGGGGCGGAGGTAGATGCCCGGGATAAGGACGGCTGGACTCCCCTGCACTATGCGGCGGAAGAGGGTTACCGGTCGATCGTCGAGCTTCTCCTGGCTAAGGGGGCGGAGGTAAATGCCAAGGTCAATAATGGAGCTACTCCCCTGCACTATGCGGTGTTGACGGGTCATAAGGAGGTTATCGAGCTCCTGCTGACCAAGGGGGCGGAGGTTAATATAAGGGGTGACAAACTCGGGAGGACTCCGCTGCACCTGGCGGCGGCGGGTGGACGCCTGGAGGTTGTGGAGCTTCTGCTGGCCAGGAGAGCGGATGTCAATATCAAGGGCAACAAGTTCGGCAGGACTCCGCTGCACCTGGCGGCGAGTGGTGAGCACTTGGATATTGTTAAGCTTCTGTTGGCCAAGGGAGCGGACATCGATGCCAAGGATAGCTCTGGCGAGACAGCATTACATGATGCCGCGGAGAAGGGTAACCTGGAGACTTTCAGGCTTCTATTGGCCAAAGGGACAAAGGTGAATGCTAAGGACAATCAGGGTTTGACCCCCCTACACTATGCGGCATTGGAAGGCCGCTGGGTTGTCGTCGAGCTTCTGCTGGCGAAGGGGGCGGATATGAATGTCAAGGACAAGGACGGCGGGACTCCGCTGCACTATGCGGTAAATAAGGATACTGCTAAGCCCCTATTAGCCAAGGGGGGGGAGCTTAATGCCAAAGCCAGCAAGGGTAATTGGCTGCAAGATAAGTTGTTGGAGGGTCGCAGGAATGTTGCTGAGCTTCTGCTGGCTAAAGGGGCGGAGGTCAATACCCAGAACAAGCAGGGCTGGACCCCGTTACACGTGGCGGTTTTTGGGGGACACAGGGATGTTATCAGACTCCTATTGGCCGAAGAGGTGGAAGTCAATGTTAGGGACAAACAGGGCTGGGCTCCGTTGCACTTTGCGGCGTTGGGGGGCCACTGGGCTGCTGCTGAGCTTCTGTTGACCCGAGGGGCATACATCAACGCCAGGGACAAGGACGGCCGAACTCCGCTGCACTATGCAGTTGAAGTGGGCCATAAGGAAGTTGCCGAGCTTCTCCGCCAGCATGGCGGACGTAGATAGGGTCAGCTATTACCCACCCAAGACGGATGCGCTTTATAGATTAGCACTCATAGTGTTAGAAACATACCTTTCTTCTTGATTTGCTCTCCCCGCAATGATAGCATAGCAAGAATTGAGGGTAGGCAAAAAATTTGATTTTTAATATTATAAGAAATAAATATATAACTGGAATTATCAACTAATTACAATCAGGAGAGAACTATGACTATTATTGAAGAGGCAGTGAAGAAGGGACAGAAAACGCTTTCTGAGTATCAATCGAAAAAGATTCTGGCTTCCTACGAAATCCCCACGGTAAAAGAGGAACTGGCTACCAGTAAGGAGGAGGCAGTAACCATTGCCAAAGAAATCGGTTTTCCGGTAGTGCTCAAAGGTTGTGCACCCGAGATTACTCATAAGACCGAGCTGGATCTTATCAAACTGAACATAAGGGATGAGGAGGAGGTTGCCTCTGCCTATGAGTGGATTCAGACCAAGACTGATACTGCCCTCGAGGGGGTCTTAGTGCAAAAGATGATCAAGGCAACCCGGGAGCTGGTGATCGGATTGATCCGTGACCCTCAATTCGGCCCCTGTGTAATGTTTGGTCTGGGAGGAATCATGACTGAGATTCTCAAGGATGTTTCCTTCCGGGTTGCTCCGCTTGAGCTTAGGGATGCCCGGGAGATGATCAGGGAGATAAAGGCTCATAAGATCCTGGATGCCTTCCGGGGAGAGGGGGCGGTAGATCTTGATATTCTGTGCAACTGCCTAATATCGGTGGGGAAAATCGGGCTGGACTATGAGCAGGTCAAGGAGATTGATATTAATCCGTTAATGGTGGCTGAGGGTAAACCCGTGGCAGTTGATGCCCTGGTAGTGCTTCAGTAATCTGCTGAAGGGAGCTTTATTCTCCCCTCCATCCCCGCTGACATAATTATCCTTCCTTCCTGATCAATGATCAGAGCTTCTACCCCGGGGAGTCCCTCGATTAATTTTAACCCGGCTACCGGCCCCAGGACGAAGACCGCGGTTGAGAGGGCATCGGCCTGGAGGGCACTCGCGCAAATGATGGTAACGCTTCGGCATCCCTGCGCAGGAAAACCGGTCTTGGGATTAAGGAGATGGTGATACCTGATCCCGTCTTTGATAAAATACCTCTCGTAATCCCCGGAGCTGGCAAAGGATGTATCGGTAATCTCGAGGACTCCCAGGAGATTGCCTTTTCCCCGGGGATCTTGCACCCCGACCCGCCAGGGCTGCCCGTCCTTTTTGCCGATAACCCTTAGATCCCCTCCGGCATTGACGATGGCGTCTTTTACCCCTTCCTGCTGCAAGGCATGGATCGCCCGGTCCACTGCGTAGCCCTTGGCAATGCCTCCCAGTCCAATCCGCATCCCTTTAACTTGCAAGAAAACGGTAGAGCTTTCTCGATCAACTACTATATTCTGGTAATCTACCAACTTGAGAGCCTCAGCAACCTTCTCCTTCTGGGGAATTATCGGCTCTTCTCGGCTAAAATCCCAGAGCTCGGCCAGGACCGCCCAGGAGATATCAAATGCCCCCCGGGAGATTTGGGAGAACTTGATAGACTGAGTAATAATCTCTAATATCTCCTGGCTAACCTTTATTGCCTTTTTCCCGGCATTTCGATTGATCCGGGATAGTTCACTACCATCTTCCCACTCACTCATCATCTCCTCGATCCTTTTAATCTCGGCAAAGGCCATATTGACTGCTCGGTTTAGCCTCTTCGCATCTGCCCCCTGGGCGGTAATTTCTACCCGGGTTCCCATCAGGAACCGGATCTGCTTTATGGTCTTGAGCTCGGCATCTGCCTGTGCGTCACACGCAGACAGAGAGGAGATGGTTAAGGCCACTAAGATCCCGAATATCAAGCTAAGCAGGAGCTGAGGAGAGATTCTAAATCGGCGTACCATCATTTCAACCTAAATAATGCGTTAATGAAAGGGTTCAATTCTTTCGACAGACTCAGGATAAGTTGACTAAATTCCTATTGGTTATTCGTTATTCGTTTGCGCTGCTTGTCTCGTTTCTCGTCACCAGGTTGTGTTTACTCTTACATTATGGCTTTTTGATTTCGCCCCTAGCCGCTTTACGAATCCCGATACCAGCTGCGCAACCACAACCGTTTGACCTAACCGACCTTTCCACAGGCTTAGGACAAGAATTCGGAAGTTTACGCATAATCTGGGTTCAGGATTTGACAACATCATGATTGAGCAGCCTCTGTCCCTTCCCGAGATCAAGCCCATTTTCTATTGCCTTGGTCAGATACTGCTTGGCTTCTCTAACCGCTTTTTTCATACCCCATCCCTTAGTTAGTCCGGCAGCTATTGCCGAGGAGAGAGTGCAGCCGGTGCCGTGGAACTCACCTTTTATCTTATTAGCTTTGAACTGAGTAAAATTCCTTCCCTCATAAAAAAGGTCAGTTGCTGACTTCTGCAAATGACCCCCTTTAATCAGGACCGACATTGCCCCCAGTTTTTTAATCCTCCGGGCAGCCTCATTCATCGAAGGAAGGTCTCTGACCTCCATACCCGAAAGGATTGAGGCCTCGGTCAGGTTGGGGGTTATTATCCGGGCCAAGGGCACGAGCTTCCTTTTCATTAGCTCTATCCCCTCTTCTTCCAGCAATTCTTTCCCGGTAGAAGCCCTTAGAACTGGGTCGAGAACGATGTTTTTCTGATGCTCCGCCGCCAGCAATCGGCTGACTACCTCCACACATGTCTTTGTTCTCAGCATCCCGATCTTGACCGCATCAATCGTAAAATCCCGGTAAATGGTGAGCAGTTGCTTGCGGAGGAAATCGGGTGGTAGATCAATGATATCCCGGATGCCCCGGGTGTTCTGGACCGTCAGAGAGGTAATCGCCGAGAGGCCATAGACCCCAAAGGCAAAGAATGTTTTCAGGTCCGCCTGGATCCCGGCTCCTCCGCTGGGATCAGAACCAGCTATACTCAGCACCACCTTCATATCTTATTCAACCTCCATTATGTTTTTGTTTGAATCCCAACTATGACAGTTTAGAAAAAAAGTAGAGAAATATCAAGGGAAATAGGGGAGGTGTTACTTGTTGCATTGTTAGCCTTGTTTTGGTAAGGTGACGGTATGCTAAAATATACTGAGGTCCTGCAAAGCAGGGCAGGCTTGAAGGGCCTGTCCTGAGCCTGTCGAAAGATGAGATGGATATTGCACAGATACAAAAGCTTGTGGCAGAGGGTAAATATGAAGTTTCCAAGCACGCTGACAAGGAAAGAAGAGCTGACATGGTTAGTATATTAGAAATTGAGGAGGCGGTAAAAGGAGGGAAAATTATTGAGGACTACCCCGACGATCCTCGGGGTTCCAGTTGCTTGATTTTGGGTTGGGTAAAGAAAAGGCCAATTCATATTGTTTGTGGGATATTAAAAGAGCCAAGGGTATGCCGGGTCATTACAGTTTATGATCCTTCAAAAAAACCTCAGAAATGGACCGAAAGCTATGAAGAACGAAGGAGGTGAATTAAATGCAAAAATATAATAAATGCTCCCTTTGTAACGGGGAAGTAATTGAGGAAAGGGTTACCGTGGATTACCGATGGGGAGACAAGCTTTTAGCAGTTTTAGAAGAAGTACCTGCAGGGGTTTGTCAAAATTGTGGTGAGGAGTATTATCGTGCAGAGGTTGTAAAAGCGATGGAAGAATTGGCAAAGAGTAAAAAGAAATCAAAGGCGAAGATTATAGTCCCGATTTATAGCCTTAACAAGGTAGCTTAACTGTGCCAATCTACTGTGATAAATGCAGAAAAAGTAGATGTATTTGTTACTCTGAATCTCGAGCATATTGCGAATGAATGGACGATACGGAAAATAAATAGCGTCAATCTAAGAGAAGGATATTCGACAATTACAATACGAACCCCTGAGGAGGTGATAATATATGAAGATTGAGGGCCTGGAATTTATGGACTGGCTACATAAGATCAGGGAAGAATCAGAAAAGGAAAGAAAAAGCAGAAACCTTTCTGGCGTTGATTGGCTGAGGGAGATAGAGAAGGAGGCTGATCAAATTATACAAGAATTAAGTGTACAGAAGTAAATGTGAAAGGGGTCAGGGTCATTTTTCTTAAAAGGCTTGCAAAAAATGGGTAAAAGAGTCTATTCCGGAAGAAGAGCGGTTAATGATAAGGCAAATGGCAGTCACTCCGATCCCTTTTCTTACTCATATCTTATTCAACCTCCATTATGTTTTTATTTATATCTTATCCCAAATCTTTAATTAGCCCCAGTTTTTTTCTTTTGCTGATTATATATTATACCAAGTTGGCGAGCCAAGCTTTTTAAATTTATTGTCCTCTATTAATAAACTCCTTTGGCAAAAAGAAAAGGGGTAGGTTTTTTCCTACCCCTTTTCTACAAACAATTAAGATAATTCCAGAGGAATATAAAAAGTGAATTAAAACTATAAAGAGAAATCAACCATTACGGAGAGCTTGCACAGCGGGAGCCCACCTCATCATCTGCACCAGCAGGCCCTATGATGCATGGCCACCCTATAGTATTAGTTCGCGAAGCTACTCTATAATAGTATGTACCACCTAGGTAACTGCCTCCCCTAAAAACTTTTTCGATTCCCGATGCCGGTCCTACTGGATTGATAGATGGGCTTACACTGTAATAATTAGCAGCATACCAATCATTGACCCACTCCTCGACATTCCCGGCCATATCCAGGACACCATAAGGACTGGCCCCATCCGGATAGGTTCCTACCTCTGCGGTATTACCACAAGCACGCTTTTCGCACTCTGTATCAGGATTATCACCCCAGGGATAGTTACGCTCATCAGCAGACCCCCTGGCTGCCTTTTCCCATTCCGCCTCGGTGGGAAGCCTTTTGCCAACCCAGGTGCAATAATCCACTGCCTGATACCAATTAACACATGCTACCGGATGATTGGTTTTGGCAGGATCATCATACTTTACATCATAGTTTATACAGCAATTCGCTGGAAAAATCGTCGTCATAGGTGGAGTGCAGGCCCCGGCATCAACGCAAGCTTTATAATCCTCAATAGTAACCTCATAAATATCAATGAAGTAAGAATCGAGGTAAACTAAGTGTTCTGGCATTTCATTTGGACGACCTTCTTCTTCGTATGGCGTATCCCCACAATAATCGCTTCCCATAATAAACCAGCCGCCGGGGATATAAGCCATATTCGACACTACGCCCGACGGTGGTGAAGGCGGCGTGGTATCTATTGTCACATTAATGCTATCCGAAGCTGTATTCAAACCATCGGAAGCCGCGGCAACAACGGTTAGAGGACCATCGGCAATACCCGGAGCAAGAATACCGTCTCCAAAAATCTCAAACCTTTCATTTATTCCTTCACGGGCTTGCCCTCCACCGGATTGACCAACTTCAACGGTTACCGGGATAACCCCTGACAATGCGCTGACATCAGGAATGGTTGTGAAAGATGCCGGAAAGCATTTATCAGGTACTGTTTCACCATTTTCAGCGGTGATCTCCTGGGCTTCTAATACACCGTTTACAAGAATTTTGCCATATACTTTCTTACCCTCTACGCTTGTCCACAGATCCCAATTGATAAATAATTTGTCCAGGAAGGTAACATCCACATCAACCGTCTTGCTTGCCGGATTTCCCTGAATCAGGCTGTTATTGGAGCCGGAAAATGTAAAACTGGCAAGCCCACCTCCCTCTCCCAGAATTACCGTAAAAGCTCCTGAATGAGAATCCGTTGCACTGACAGAGGCAGTAAGCCCATTTACAACAACCTCCACCTGGCTTGAATCCGGAAAATTGTTGAAGATACCTTCCACACTAAAAACATTCGGAAGTGTCGAGCCGTCAGGCGGCGAAGTAATAGTGATCATTGGCAGCAAAAGGGTGCAAGTAATTTCTGCGGTTCCCGTGTTCCCGGCAGTATCGGTGGCGCTGACGGAGATAGTATTCGGACCCTCGATTAAATTTACCTCCTGACTGAATGCGCCTGAGCTCACACCAATAGTTATATCAGTACCATTGATTGTGAGTATCGCCGATGTTATTGATAAGTCGTCTATTGTTCCGTCAACTGTGATATTGCTCACATAGACGATAGAGCCATCAGCCGGACTTGTAATGGTTATTATCGGAGCAGTTGTATCCAAAGTTATAGTGACAATCTCTGAAGTTCCTGTATTGACAGCCGAGTCCGTTGCGCTAACCTGGATAGTGTTCGGACCTTCTGATAAGGTAATTGCCTGACTGAAGGAACCCAAAGATACCGCAATGCCTATATCAGCTCCATTAAGGGTAAGTATTGCGGAAGTGATTAAAAGATCATCAATTGTTCCGGCTACTGTAACGCTGGGGTTATTAGTGAGAGAGCCATCGGTCGGCGAGGTAATCGTAACAACGGGAGCGGTGGTATCTAAAGTTACTGAGATTGCTGTGCTTCCGGTATTTCCGGCAGCATCAGTAGCGCTGACTGAGATAGTATTCAGCCCTTCCACCAAGGTAACTGCTTGACTGAAAGAACCGGCACTTACCGGAATGCTTGTGTCTGCCCCATTAAGGGTGAGGATGGCTGAGGTAATTGTAAGGTCATCTATCGTTCCGGCTACTGTAATTGCGGCACTGTTAGTAAAAGCTCCATCAGTGGGTGAAGTGATAATAACTGCCGGAGGGGTGGTGTCCAGGGTTACATTGACGGTTTCCGAGGTTCCCGTGTTCCCAGCTAAATCCGTTGCACTGACTAAAATAGTGTTCAGCCCTTCTACTAAGGTAATTGCCTGACTGAATAAGCCAGCGTCTACATCAATAATAATCTCGGTTACCCAGTTAATGATAAGAATAGCCGAAGTAATAGAGAGGTCATCAACTGTTCCGCTGACTATGGCAGTGGGATCGTTAGTGAGGGAGTTATTGGTTGGCGATGTGATAATAACTACTGGAGCTTGAGCGCTGCTATTTAGGGTTACATTAATGATTTCTGAGGTTCCGGTATTCCCGGCTAAATCCGTGGCGCTGACCGAGATGGTATTCGGACCCTCCACCAGATTTACTTCCTGGTTAAAAGAGTTAGTATTTACCGGGATGGTGCTGTCAACCCCATTAAAGGTAAGGATAGCCGAGGTAACGAAAGGATCGTCTATACCGCCGGCAACTATAATGCTGCTGGTAGAAAAAACAGAACCATCAGCCGGATTAGTGATGGTAACAACGGGAGCAATGGTATCTAAAGTTACGGTGATAGTCTCCGAGGTTCCCGTGTTCCCATTAATATCCGTGGCCCTGACTGAAATAGTATTAAGTCCTTCTGATAAAGTAATTTCTTGACTGAAGGAACCCAAAGATACCGCGATAGCCATATCAACCCCATTGAGAGTAAGTATGGCTGAGGTGATCGAGGTATCATCAATTGTTCCAACTACTGTAATTGTAGGGTTATTAGTGAGAGCACCATCGCTCGGCGAAGTAATCGTAATTGCGGTTATGTTTATATTAATTGTATTTAGATCACTCAATCCACCCGAGTCGGTTGCAGTTAAAGTAATTGTATGGTAACCAACCGATAAACTTAAAACATTAATACTTTCGCCAGAACCAAGGTATCCATCTATATCAGAATACCATTGCAATGCTGTTCCTATTAAGCTTCCATCTTCCGGGTCAATTCCTGTCCCGGTAAATGTCATCAGGCATCCCTGTAAAAATATATCTCCGTTATCCGGTGCTGTGATTGTTGCCGTTGGAGCTCTGTTAACATCATTCACGGTAATAATAATATCCTCACTGTCTGTTAATTCACCATCGGTAACTTCAAAATGAACATTAGGATAAACTCCTGCCTGTTCATAAGTTGGGATCCAGCTAAATGTTTGTCCAACGAATGTTGCCCCGGCAGGCAGATTGGAAGCTGAATAGGTTAAGCTGTCTCCATCCGGGTCGGCAGCGGTGATTGTAAATTCTAACAGTGAATTTTCATCTACTGCTTTGTTTCCTACTGGGTCTAAAACAGGTGGGGTCTTGATAGTTATGCTAACAGTGTTTGTAAAATCTTTAATATCCGGGTTGGAAGCCAAATCAGCCAATGCAAGGAATGTATGCGTTGTTGATAGATCTCCGGTAGCATTGACCGACCAGGTTACAAGCTGTGACTCACCGGCATTCAGGTTTATTGTTATGGGATTGCTGGTGGTTGTGTAGAATGGTGTATTTCCCGGTATTGTTGAAACAAACTTTGCCCCGGTAGCGGCACTGGTGAGGACTTGAAATTCATCACAGTTACCATAGGCGCGGGCAGAAGTCTTTTCATAGAGCCTGACATAACGGCCAGTAATTTCAGTAAATGTTACTTCTTGCCAGGTGTCTCCCGTAGATACGGTCCAATCCGATACAACAGTAGTCCAGGAAGAGGCGTCATCTGAAACCTGAATATCCATAGTCATGGGGACATCAGGGCTGTAAATATCTACCTTTACACCACTGATACATTTTTCGCTTCCCAAATCCCCGTATATCCATTCTGGGAGACCAGACTCATCGCCATACCAGTGGTTTCCAGTATCCCCATCTATGGCATTTGAACAATCATAGCTAGCAGCATATTCTGAACTACAATTAGCGCTTACTGGTGTCTCATAACTTGCAGTAGTCCCTTCACAGGGCGGGTTCAGAGTGACATTGATTTCACCACAGTCAAAAATATTTAAGCAGGAAACATTCACTGTAAAGTCGAAAAATTGATTCTGGATTACATTTATGTCTTCTATAGGGGAGAAAAGGGAAATGGTTATTCCTGGCAGTAATGTTATACTTACCTCTGTGATTCCTATATTGCCGGCCAGGTCCGTTGCGCTAACAATGATGGTATTTGGCCCTTCTGATAAAGTAATTTCTTTGCTAAATGAACCCGAAAATACCGGGACAGCCATATCAACCAAAACCCCATTGACAGTAAGTATGACTAAGGTGATCGAGGTATCATCAATTACACCCGTCACCACTATTGCAGCCGTGTTGACGAAAGAGCCATCGGTCGGCGAGGTAATGGTAATAATAGGAGCAGTGGTATCTAAAGTTACCGAGATTACTGCACTTCCGGTATTCCCGGCAGCATCGGTGGCGCTGACCGAGATATTGTTAAGACCCTCTATTAAAGTAACTACTTGACTGAAAGAGCCGGCACTTACCGGGATGCTTGTGTCTGCCCCATTAAGGGTGAGAATGGCTGAGGTAATTGTAAGATCATCTATCGTTCCGGCTACTGTAATAGCGGCATTATTAGTAAGAGCTCCATCAGTGGGTGAAGTTATAATAACTGCCGGAGGGGTAGTGTCTAAGGTTACATTGACGGTTTCCGAGGTTCCGGTATTGCCAGCCAGGTCGGTTGCCCTAACTGAAATAGTATTCGGTCCTTCTGATAAACTAATTTCTTCACTAAAAGAACCTGATGAAACTGCGATATTTATATCTATACCATTAAGGGTAAGTATAGCTGAGGCGATTGAGGTGTCATCAATTACACCCATCACTACTATCGTAGTTGTGTTGACGAGAGAGCCATCGGTTGGCGAGGTAATCGTAACAGCAGGAGCAATGGTATCTAAAGTTATAGTGGTAATTTCTGAGGTTCCAGTATTACCAGCCAAATCCGTTGCACTAACCAGGATAGTATTTGATCCGTCTATTAGAGTAATT
>SDBT01010060.1_pt1 | contig 15308 bp, 19 predicted proteins | sample 2277101 | NCBI WGS metagenome assembly SDBT01 (sample SAMN10404973, study PRJNA504765) | marine sediment metagenome | isolation source: marine sediment core GS10_PC15, 103 cmbsf | place: Arctic Ocean: Southern Knipovich Ridge | collected 2010 | reverse complement strand
GAGATCCGTCCAGAGGTCCGGCTCGAGAAAGATAATTCCGGGCGCCACGTTCGGGAGTTCCGGACAGCAGGCGGACTTGATTGTCGACACGAGAACGGCCACGCCGGCCTTTGCCTCGGACGGATAGGGTCCCTTGACGAACGCCATCTTGCTTCCGCCGATAGGGTCGGCAAAGTAGGCGCAGGGCCGGTCGTTGCTGCAGGTGATCTGGGCGCGGAGCACGTTGGGCGCAAAGAGGCTGCTCTCCTTCATTTCTTTTGATTGTTTTTTTTGCCTGGTGTAGTTGCCTGCGGGTCTCCCTCTTTTATGCCCGCGGAGATCTATTTTTGGTACGATCCATTTTTAGAACCCGTGGATGGGGAATTTTTTTTTCAAAAAGATTTATCTCGGGGAGAAGTTTCGCGGTGGGGTGATTTCATTTTGTTCCCATCCAAAAAGAAATACACATGAAAATAAAAAAACAATAAATAATAAATCTTGTTTGTTCCTTCACTGCGTTTTCTGTTTCTTTGACACTGATTCCTATACTTTGGCTGCTTCGTAATTGCAATCCGCTTTAACACCTAGTTGGTCCATGTTGAAGAGGCATTCCCGTATCATGGTCACGATCTGGTTGTCGAACAACGGAGTCATTGCAATGCACTCGTGCTTGGGAGGAAGTTTCGATACGCAGAGTATCTCGATATCGCTCCCCCAGAATTCTGCAAAGTGGGACTTCTTCGCCTGTTTCAGGAAGCAGTCTCTGTACAGTGTATCCAGGCAAGTCTCTGTATCCTTGTAGCAAGGACAAAGAAACACTTTCGCGCCAGGCATATTTTTTTTTTGGTACCGCATTCTTGCGAGAAGCTCCCTCTTTTATGCCCTCTGTGTTCTATTTTTGGAAGAGTCCATTTTTAGAACATCGCAGAGCATTAAAAGGAAAGCACTATTACGGAAAAGATTTGGGTTTTTTTTGGGCAAGCGATCTTCCGCAAAAAAAAATGAAGAGATCCAAGTGCGATTCCCTTTCGGGGGCCGAGGACGAAAGGATTCCGGAAAACCGAGACGCCGCCGTCAAGAGGATCAAGAAGCTCCTACATCCCAATGCCATGAAATGGTCGCACAAGGAAGCGGCCGACCCGCGGGGCAGAGTGACGGACGTGGATCCGCCATCCGACGCGGACCTGCCGCAGGAGCTTCACTGTCCGGTGTGCCTGCTGATTCAGTGGGATCCGGTCTCCATACCGAAATGCGGGCACGAACTGTGCAGGTCTTGCGCCGAAAAGCTGACGACCGGCAAGGACAAGGAAAAGTGCCCCGTGTGCCGCAATACATTCCGCGTTTCCGGAGAGTGGACGCCCAATCGCACCCTCATGCGACTGGTGGACGATATACCGGTCCATTGCCCCGTCTCCGGAAAGATCAACGGCTGCGGACTTCTGGTGCAGTACGGACAACTGAAAGACCACGTCAGAACGTGTCCTTTTCGATGGGTGTTCTGCAACGCCGGCGGAAAGTGCGAGAAGTTGGTCTCGCTTTCCGTCCTGCGGGAGCACAGGGAAGGGGAATGCGATTTCCGCGCGGTCGATTGCCCCTCCTGCGGATCAAGGCACGTGGCGCGGGACCTGGGGCGACACAGGCGCGAAGAGTGCAGCCAGGAGAAGGTGAAATGCGAGGAACGGACTTGCGATTTCACGTGTCGCAGATGCGACATCGCGGAACACGAGAGGACGTGCCCGAAACGCTTCGTGGCGTGCGAGATGATCGGATGCGCTTGGCAAGGCACGCCGGAGACCATGCCGCGACACTTTCTGAAAGATCGGAAGGAGCACGGGGAGATACTGCTGAAGAGGTGGGAAACCAACCGTGCCATGGACCACCTTATCAGCAACAGGGGCGACAGAGCTCCCGTGCTGCTGCACGAAGGGAAGTTGATGCTGTCTCCGAGTGCAACACGCTGCACTTCGAACGGCCGTTCATTCGGAGGCGAATGCAACTTTACCTGCGCACGTGTCCATAGAACGGTCTTAAAATTTACGCGGGGAGACAGAATTGAAGACGATTTCAATATGGTATGGACCGTCTCTCAGGTCCTTGAATGCAAGCTGTCCAGAAACGGAGACCACGTGAGATTGGAATTGGAGACCCTCAACAATTCCCGCATCCTTCCCAGTTTTTGCGTTCATTCGGTTCCGTCCGGAAAACCGCTCTCCTTCCAGGGGAAATTTCGCTGCCACTACCACTCCAACAATCTACGAGTGGAGCGCGTGAGGTTCGACGAATTTGCCGCCTGGAAGGAATGGAACGAGTGGATAACTTCCCCCGGCGGTCGTCTGCAGAGGTGGAGCGGGCCGCCGGAAGACGCGCCCGTCGAAGTACACCGCCTGGTTGTCAATTTCTATTGGGCAAGCGAGCAACAGGCCGAAGCAGAAGGATGGAAAGTGTAAACCCATTTTTGCGGTGCGGAATGCGAAATAAATTGCGTTTTATCTTTGTAGAAAAAAATCTTGCTTTTGCCATTTTTTTGGTGCGGGGTTTTTTTACGCTTCCTTTTTCTCCGGTTCCTCTCCCTGGTGTTCGTACGGTTGAAGATGACAGACGGTCGCAAGAGCGGCGAGATGTCCGAGCTCGGATGCGGGCGAGCTGCTCTCTTTCTCGGGCGGAATGGTGTCGTCGTCGGGTTCTGGAGGTGACACGGGAGAATAAGGAGGAGTCGAATACCCTCCTTCGTCTTCGTCCGACGAAGAAAGCTTCTTCCTCTTCCCGCCTTTCTTGAGCGCGTGAATCCGGAGGCCTGTCGTCCCAAAAAGTCCGAGGTAGTTGCTATTTTCGTTCTCACTGACGTACTCCATAATCATCTGCTGCTTTTTAACAGCCAGCTCGAGTTCCATCCGAAAGATTTGTTGCAAACCTTCCGACGCATCCGAATCTCTGAGGAAATCGGTGAAGTTGGCGATCGCCAACTTCAAACTTTGGATCTGAAAACGCAATCGTGAGGGAAAAAAACCACACGTAATAGGACCCAAAAAAAACCTGTCGATGCGGCCACCGGTTGATACCGTGCTTCCTGCATGCCTTCTTAAAGATGCTGGGGCATACTCCGACTTTCCTAGCCGCCACGCGCAGGGGAAGGTGAAACCATCTCACCAAGTGGTTGCGCGTTATGGAATCGATGTTTCCCGGCATGCCTTGCATAGTGATAATGTGGCGCTCGGTTTTTCCTGGTCCAAAACGAAACCGCAGTCCCGAGAGGGGAAGCCGGCGCTCTTTATGCCCGCGCGTATTTATTTTTGGGGAGCTTCCATTTTTAGAACCGTGCACCGTATTTAAAAAGCAAAGTTCTACTTTCGTTGTGTTTCGGCAAAATATTTTTTTTTTTTTTTTGCTCGTTCTCTTTCTCAGACAAAAAAAAACACCAAAATCGCCCATGTCTGGCTCCAAAAAACCGCCGTACCAATCGATGGATTTCGTCGACGCCTTTCCGAGAGACGCGCCGCCCGGGTTCGCTGGCAAACCCAGCAACTCGCCGGAGAAGATTATGTTACAACTCCACGACTTCCTCAAGACCTTGAGAGATACCGTTGGGTTATCGGGACCTTCGGTGGGGACGATAGCGTCGCACAACAAGGAATCTTTGCTGATGCTGGACTACCGGGAGGGCATCGAGAAATCGCTCTCGGAGAAACCGAGCCACGTGTGCTTTCTGGGATGTTCTTGGTGCCTGTTCTACTCGGGCGCATATCGATGCTTCGACGTCTCCCTGTGCGCCGTCTGCCACCGGAAACTGGATCCGTACTCCGAAGACCTGTCGGTGCGAGCCTTGCTTCCTGCCGATTTCTTGGGCGTCGTTCACATCATGTTCGTAGCCGCGTGTTCCGCGGAGTGTTACCGGATCGTAAGCGACCGACAGCTCTTGAAGCACCTGTACGATCTGCTCTATCGCGGAGGCGGGGTCGAAAGCGCCGGGCGCTGCCGATTCCCGGGATGTCTCGAAGCTTCCCGCGTGGGGCGATCGCCGACGAAGAGGTGCAAGGGATGCCTGAGGACAGAGTACTGCGGAGCAGAGTGCCAGAAGAATGATCGGGCGCGACACAGGACGGCCTGCCGAATCCTGTCCGAGAGAAGCCATCCCATGCCTTCGATGGGAAGTCCGGTGAAGATCCGAGAGCATCCGCCGGGTATGATTATCGTCGACCCAGAACCGGCGGGGGAAAACATTCCGAAGGAATCGTTGGAAGGGGAGCTTGTGGGAATTTCTGCCGACCATTTCCTGTGCGAAATGCTGCGGGATATCGGGTTATCTCTGCCGGATTCCGCGAGATGGCTCGGACGGAGCGGAAGGTTCTCCGGGCCTTCCGTAGATTTTGCCGTGCGATACCCGACCCTGATGAACAGCTTCATCCATATGACGGACTCGGTGAAATTCTGGCTTCAGCACCACGAAGACGTTCGCGCGTGCTTCATGGGATGCTCTCGGTGCCGGAAGTTGCATCTGCGCCCTGCTCTACGAGGACCGGGCTGCCTGGTGTGCGGTCGCCTGATTGAATCCGGCGAGAAGATCTACATGATCCAGGAGCTGACCTGGACGGAGTACCGCGGAAGTTCCCACGCGCTCTTCGTCTCGGCGTGCTTTCCAAATTGCGCCAGAATCGCGAGAGAGGCCGCCGCGGAAGCAAAGTCCCTGATGTTTCCGGGGACGAAGAACCTGTGTTGCAACCGGGGGTGTTCGAACGGCGGACGCTCGCGCGTGCTGAAGTGCTCGGGATGCCAGTTGGCGACCTACTGCGACGAGAAGTGCATGAGAAAGGCCTGGAAGGGACACAAGGCCGCTTGCAGGATTCTGAAACCTTCCCAGTGGATGGAAGAGAACAAGGAAGGGAAGAAGAAGAAACGTCCCAAGTCTACTACCAAAAAGACGATCCGTTGAACTGATTAAACCCTAATTATTTTTTTTGGCGGGAGGGGGTTCGGAAGTGAAAAACACGAATAAAGAAAAAATAATAATCAGTTCTCGGCTACAAACACGGCATCCCGGGACGGTCCTACGGGAGTTTTGATCGATGCACCAAAGGGTTCATCCGGGTTCAGCTTGTAACGCCAAAACTTGCACTCTCCGTCCTCCCCGGTCGCGTTCTTGGGATCCGCGCACCACCGGAATATCGCGTACGCCGCCTTGGTCTTTTCGTCGACCATGTCCGAACCGTCCACTCCACCGCCCCTGGCAGCATCGAACGTGGCGTGCACTTCCCGCGTCAGCTCCGGCGCGGGAATCGTGAACACGCTCAATCCCGGATATTCCGTGTGATTCAGGACCAGCATCACCGGAAGGTCGTCGTACGCGGAGTCCTCGGTTCGGCTCCTCTTGGGAGAGGTTAAGGAAGGATCGGATCCCTCGGATCCCTCGACCTTGGCTACGACGCTATTGATCTTTCTCTTGGGAGACATTTCTGGCGGTAGTGTATGGTGCTTTCGGAATTGGGCCCCTCTTTTATGCCCGCGAAGATCTATTTTTGGAGTTCCAAAAAAAAATAGACCGCCTTTCGGATCCGGGATCCGGGTTCCGGGTTCCGGTCCCAAAGTTTCTCGTGAAAAGATAAAAAGATAAACATTTCACGAGAAATCGCCTTTGCGAAAAAACCAAACCATTTTTACTTCTTTTTTTTGGAAAAACGGGAACAGAAAGACTTGTTCACACCATGACCGCGGGAGAGTAATCCTCATCCTCATCCTCATCCTCCTCCTGACCATAGCTGGGGCTTGTGGGCGAGTAGCTGGGGCTTGCGGGCGAGTAGTCGGGGCTGGGAGGACGTTCCCTGCCCGCCGACTGACCGTACTGCGCCAACAGCGCCCTCTGTTGTTCCCTGTAGTGCTGCTCGGAGGCTAGGCGGTTCTCCTCGTTTTCCATGGAGGAAATCACCGGTTCCACGTACACGGGAACGGTCTCCGCGACGAACCGAACCTCGTGCCTGCAGAAGGGGCACCTCCACACGATCTCCTGGTCCCTCCCACACTTGGCGACCTTTGGGAAGCAAACGATGCAGCATATGGGCTGTTCCTTGCAGTGACAGTTCGGGATTTGGGACACGACGTTTCCTCTCTCCTTGCAGTAGGTGCACTTGGGCTTCTTGGGCTTCGGTTCTTCCTTGGCGAACATCTTCACGATCTCCTCCTCCGAGAGCCCCGTGCGCTTCAGGACCGATTCCCTCCTCAGCTCGCACTGAATGTCCTCAAGCATGGACAGCGTCTCCTGCGGCTTCTTGGACTTTGGCCTGAGCAGGGCATCGTAGAGCTCGTCGCTGAACGCCTTCGAGATCTTCTTGGTCAGCACGACTTTCATGCTCTTGAGAAAATCCCCCGCCTCCTTGGAGTCCTCGCCCAGGTTCAATTTCAGGAAGTCCGAGGCCGGCTTTCCCTCCAGTTCGCGCGGGTAGCACCACATGAACAGCTCCACCAACTCCCGTACCTTCTCCGAGCGCCTTCCGCTCTTATGAACGACTCCCTTGGAGTCCTTGGCTCCCTTGGAGTCCTTGGCTCCCTTGGAGATCTTGCTGCGGAGAGGACCGCCGGTCTGCCGGACGGTGGTGGTGGTGGTATGGGACATCGTAAAGATTCTGAAGGGAGTGAGGGGGGGGGGGGATGTGAGACAACCGGAAAGGAGGGAAAAAAATATATTACTAACATTTCGTACCGCGGTCGGGATCGGGGGGAAAAAACTTTGTAAAAAAGATTATCTTGGATGTCATCCTTTATAACCAAAATGTTCTATTTTTGGACGGTCCCGAAAATAGAACAGGTCGGATCCGGGTTCCGGGTGCTCTATTCCCGAACCGGTTTTCTCGAGAAACCCAAAAAATTTCACGTGAAATCGACTTGCGAAAAAAAAACAACTTTTACTGAACTTTTACTCTCGTAATAAAAAACAACCTGGTGGTCGAAAAAAAAAGAAGCTGACGTCCGTGTTACGTCTGCTCGAACGTCTGAGGTAGCTGCACGCGCAGGAGTTCCTTCACCAAGTCTTCCGGAATCCCCAGGGCCTCCGGAAGTCCGTCGATCTTGCGGTGCCGACCTTGCCTCCACTCCCTGCTCAGCACGATCGCGTGCTTGCAGAGGATCACCAGACTGGCCACCCGGGGAACACCTTTCGGGCGTTGAAACTTTTTGGGAAACGTGTTCTCCCTCCGAAAGTCCCCTGGGGTGCGCGGGGGCAAAAACCAATCGCCTCTCCCGCTCCCGGATTTCCAGCGCAGCTGGTTGTCGCAGATGTGGCATGCAAGAGGATCCGGCAAGCCGCGGAGCCAGACCTTCGCGGTGCGCAGAGTGTTTGCTTCTATCCTGTCGATGGTTAGCAACTTCTGGTCCCCTCCGCGGTGCCGGCTCTTCAGTTGGACGAGCTTTCCTGTTTCGGTTTGCTTTAGTCATATCGATCAAACAAGGGGCAGGGCTCGATTATTTTTTTTTTGCTTACTCTGGTACATGGCCAAGGTCAGGAGCTTCATGGTACTTTCCATCTCTCGCGCCTGGCGTTCCGCCACCGTTTCAACCCCCGACAGCCGAGCCGTTTCTAGGACCCGATCCTTCGAGCCCAACGCCTCCGTGAGCAAGTTCCACGCGTCCCCCATCTTGCATTGCAAGGTGCCGTTGTCGATTGCTTTGCGTAGCCGCTTCCCCTTGATTTTTTTGGCGATGATGACGGACAAGAGAAGCCGCAAAAGGCTCTTCTGCTGGAAGGGCGATTGAACCGGATCCTTAGACTTGGGCATTCTCGGATGTCGAAAACAGAAGGGGGGGGGGGAATGAAAATAAAAATGTTTGGCCATCTCGCGACCTTTATGCTTTCAAGGTCTATTTTTGGACCTTTCCCAGAATAGAGCATGTCGGGATCCGGGGTTCCGGATTCTCTATTCCCGAACCGGTTTTCACGACAAAAACAGAAATTTCACGAGAAATCGCCTTTGTGAAAAAAATCCCAGGTGTATTTGGCTTTTGGAAGAAAAAAACACACCCACACGCACAAGGGTGTTTGCCGGTGGGTTTCTTCTAAATCTTTGGTTTCTTCTGGTCGGGCTTTCCGGATTCTCCGCCATTTTCCTCGCCCAGTTTCCTCTTGCTGCCGGACCCAACGTCCAATTCTGTTGCCTCTTGATCGGAATCCTCGCATGCTGCGGATCTGGACTCGCAGTGCTCGCAAACGACCATGTGGTCGTAGAACGTCTCCCAGTGAGTGGGGTCGGTTTCGTCGACGTACCAGTGCGGGTAATGGTTTTTGTTGTTCCTGATGCAGCCGCAGCAGCGTTCTACTTCCTTTTCGTCGATCTCTAGCGCATTTTCCTGTGTGCCGAGATTCGAGCAGGGCTCCTTGCACTCTGGGCACGCGTTTCTCTCCTTGAATATCGTCTTGCAGGGATCGCACATATCTTCCCAATCAAGAGCATAGCACACGCAACAATATCGTGATATCGCCTCCAGGTGGTCACATTTTGCCCAAACCGAACCGAGCTGCGAACAAACACTGTTTTCGCAATCTTCTTCTACGCACTCCAACAACTTCTCGCACGCCTTTCGAATCGCCTCGGAATTCATTGGCTTGGAAGATTTTTTTTTATCTGTGTTGACTTTGAGAAAGTGGGCCTTTTTTTATGGTCCTTCTGATGCTATTTTTATCTTTTGGTAAAAATAGAACGCCTTTCGGTTCCGGTTTCCGGGATCCGGTTCCGGTTTCGGTTTCCGGAACCCAGAGTTTCTCGAGAAACCCAAAAAATTTCACGTGAAATCGCCTTTGTGAAATCGTATATTAGGATTTTGGAAAATAACAGGAGGGGGTTTTTTATGGCCCACTACTACTACTACTACTGTTTCCGCGGAAATCCTCGATAGGACGGATCAATATGGCAGGAAGCGAGGACAGTTCGTAACCATCGGGATCCGGTAAATCCGGATAGACATCTTCAAAGGATGCAACCTGGCAAGGAAAACGAACGCGTTAAAAAAAAGGGGGGGAACAGACAGAGTGCATGTAGCTTCTTTCTTACCGAACCCGAATCCGGCACCTGTCCATCTATGTCTGGACTAGTCGCGACGGATCCGTCGAGTCCGTAGAGGTTTTCCGACCCGTTGTCATTGTGGTCGCTGTCGGAGTGCTTATACTGCGGAGAAGGGGAGGAACACAAAAAAAAAAGAAACGCCGAGCGAGTTGGCGATTTTTGTTTTGGTTTGTTTTGGGGGGTTGGAAAAATTTGACTTACGTCTGTGTTCGTGAGGTGATCGCGGGGTTCGTCGCTTTGCGTGTACTCGAGGAGCATCTTGCTCATGTCCTGGGAACCGTAGGTAAACATCTTTCCTTTCGGACCGAATACGACGAGTGCAATGTTGCAATCGCAGAGGATGGAAAGCTCCATGGCCTTGTTGAACAATCCCTTCCTGCGCTTGTTGAAGGTTGTCTTTTTTTTTTTGGCGTACGCGTGTGTGAATCAAAATAGAGTGACGATTTTTTTTGGGGGGGGAGTCGAGACGGGGAATCACCTGTCTCTTTCTCCCGGGTGGGATCTTCACGATGGCTATCTTCTTGCGTCCCATTGTAAAAAATGTTGGGGGGGGGGGTTGCCTTTCCTATCGTGCGGATGTTGCTTGGCAAAAAAAAATTTTTTTTAAATATTGTTGATAATCCGACACACGCCCACCCCTTTTATAAACCAGATGTTCTATTTTTGGAAATTTCCAAAAATAGAACAGAAGTGGATCCGGGTTCCGGAAGAGAAATTTTCGGGCGTTCCGATCCGACCGAACTACTTTATGGACCGCACGATCTTTTTTTTGGAGGCGGTTATTTTTAGGAGCACAGGGCACATAAAGGGACGCGGTCGGAAAATCCGAACGACAAAAAAAACCGTAGCAGAATGGAATCGACCGATTCGCAGACGGAGGGGAAAGAGGCCAGAGGACAATCGGACCGGGAACGGCTACGCGATGCTCTGTTGCAGAAGCAAAAGCAGGACAAGGAGATGGCGGCCGCGATGCGCCATGCTGAGTCGGAGCAAAAGGCGACACGCGATTCTGTGTTGCAAAAGCAAGAGCGTCAGGACGATATGTCGGACGCCATGCACGATGCTCTGTTCTTGACGAAAATACCGTCTCCAAATGCGACCTGGTCCCACGGAACTAGGCTGAAATCACACCTGGAGTCCTTGCACACTCACCTGACCAACGCGGAGCGTGATACGAAGCAGATACTAAGTACCCGCTATCTCCTTTTTTCGGAGAAAGAGGCGTACGCAGCGTTGATCCGCGATTTCGTTGCCAAGGATAGAGAGATGTTCCGAGCGGGAGTCCGCAAATGGGTCGACATTCGCTTTGCCAAGGAGAAACAGACGCACGAAGCGGCACTCCGCCAAAAAGAGGTAAAGTGCCGCATTAAGAAACGATACCGCATCGGCGTTCACGTGCACATGTTTACCAGGACCAGGTGGCGTTGCTCGAAGCGGAGGTCGCGGAACTCAGCAAAGAGAGGGATGCGTGGAGGAATATGTACCACGAGAACACCAAGAACGATGGACTGCGGGAGGACTCCGGCCGATCGCGCAAGAGGAAACGCGTCGAGAGTGCGGAGGCGGTGGCGGCGGCGGCAGAGGCGTTGAGTTCTATCTCCGAGGGCGACCACGGATGCCAGGAGTGCGGCACCAGCGGCGCCAAATGCGACTGCGCCTCGGTGGAGGAAACGGACGTAGACGAATGAACGGGAAAATAAATAAATAAAAAGAAAAGGCATCTCGAGAAGGGAAAAAAAACCTCTGTTGCATTTTGCTTTTTTTCCCACAAGCCAAAGAGGCGATTCTCAATAGAACTGACGCCTCTTCCTTCTCCTCTTCTTTGCGGGAGCCGAATTCCCACCTCCCTCCGAGGAGACGAACGCCGCGCTCCGCTTGTTGGGGTACTTGTCCGGTTGCGCCGACCTGGGAAGCCCGTTCGAATCGAAGTACTGCTGCCTCCACGCGCAGAGAACGACCGCCTTGAGAGTCCGGTCCCCGCCCGCTTCGAACGACTCTCGGTCGAGGGGAATCGATGGGTTGCGGTCCCAAAGTAAGGACAACGGTGTACGTAATGCTGGCACGAGCGGTTCTACCGAAGGATGCAGGTGAAATCCCCTGATCAACACCATCCTCCCCTTGTGCTTGCGAACCACGGTGCACGGAAACTGACGTCCCCACAAGCGATGCGATAACATCGCATCGCCTTTCACGACGATGTGGAAGGAACCGTCCGGTCTGCTTTCCCAAAAATCGAATCCGGCCAACTGCCCGATCCATCCCTCGGAAATGACGAACCAATCCCCGGGTCTCAGGGACCTAATCTCGGAGATGCAGAAGCGACCCGTCGACCCGGCAACGAACCCCCAATACAACCCATTTCGGGAATTTTCCTTCAGGACGGCGAGGCATCGCTCGACGGCCCCGCGTTCCAACCTCTCCCTCTCCTTCCGAAACGCGTTCGCCAGGTGGGGATACCAGAGGTTCCTCCAGGCCTTGCACACCGCCTTGACCCTGCGAAAGTCCTCCGCCTCCAGAAGGTAGAAGGCCACGTCCGCGAGCACGTCCATGGCACCTTCAAGGTTTTCCGGAATTCCCCACACCGAAGTCATCCGACCGTTTTGCCTTTGCTCTGGTAGACGAATCCATCCCTCTTTTGAAATATCCTTTTTGTACACCGCGTGTTCTATTTTTGGCACGTGATATTTTTAGCGCAGGCGGAGCATAAAACGGGAATACCGCTACGAAAAAAAATTGCAAAATATAATAGGAAGGCCTCCAAAGGGGGTTTCGCAACGAGCAAGCAAACACAAGCCTCCCCCCCCCGAGAGTTCCGGATTCATGGCAACCATACCACCCGAATGTGCAGTATGCTTGGAGGAATTCGACCGCGGTGCTCACGAGCCTCGGATGTTGAGATGTGGACACAGCCACTGTATCACTTGCCTCTTAAAACTAGGTTTTAAAAAAAAATCCGACGTTGCTTCGATCGTAACTTCGTATTTTTTGGGGGTTCGCCTCTGCACAAAAAAAAACAGCGACGGATGCAATTCAGAGCGAAAAGCTCGAGCTGGCCTGTCCCACGTGCAGAAAGACGGCGCCATTCGGATTCGGATTCGACACGAGCTTCCCGAAGAACTTTGCCATGATCGGTACGCTCCAGGACAAACCGACCGATGCAAAGGATGCAAAGGCATTCGCGGAATCCAAAAGCGTCCTCTCCTCGGTAGAAAGATCCATCTTTCTCAAGCATCAGGTAAAGGGAAATCTCGCGAAAGCCTCCAACCGTACCTCCTAATCCCCCGAGGATCTCAATCCCAGGAAGAGGAGGACAGGCAGATGGCGTTCGGTATGGCTCGGCAGTGCAATTCCGGTTCGGCTCGGCAGATGGTGCTCGATATGGCTGAGCTGTATGCGGGCGGAGACATAAGTACCTCTGCGGATTACACTCCGGGGGTTGTCCCCGGAGGCCCCGGATGCACCGTTAGTGTTGGAGGCAGCGTAACCACCACAGGGACTGGGTCTCCGGGGGTGGTGATGGGCAACTACAGTGCAGGCCCGCGGCGGAAACCGGTGGTCGGTCCCCTACCACCGCGGTCGGTCCCCTACCCACACGACAGATTGTCTGTTGCAGGCACGATCGATGCCAAAAGGAGTGCGGCGATTGTTGAGGGCGACTACCATGAAAGCGAAGAGAAGACGCCGCCGCGGGTGTTCATCAGCTACGCGAGAGACTCGGACAAGCACGCGGAGCGGGTGGAAAACCTTGCAACTTCCCTGCGCAACAACGGGATCGATTCCAGGCTGGACCAGTGGTGTCAGACAGGCATCGCGGAGCTGGGGGTGGGCCCCTGGATCGAACTGCAGATACGGGAGGCAGACTTTGTCGTGGTGGTGTGCTCGCCGGCGTACAAGAAAAACTCCGAGGTGGATGAACAGCGGTGAGTTTCTGCGATCGTCCCATCCGCTGAAATGAAACTCACCTTCCTCTCCCCCCACAACTCTTCAGTGGAACCGGCGTCTCCTATGAATGGCGCCTGTTGGTCGAGAAGCTGAGGCAGGGAGGCATGAACTTCGGCAATTACGTCCCCGTACTGCTGGAGGGGTGCATCGACGAGAACATCCCAGTAGCCCTGCAAGGGACCTTTTACTACCGCGCGCCATTGGAGCTGAGAAAGATTGTGGCGAGGTTGCGTGGTATTAAAGCAGTGCAGCCTCCCGCCGTCGGCGGGTATCCGTCCTTGGAGCAGAGCATACCGGAGCCGTTTCCGGGGGTCTGAACGCACATGCGAACGTCGCCGGGGGGGGGGTTTAATATTTCTCGAAAGTTACATCGTTATTTGTTTTTCGAAATATTTTTCCGAGTATATCGTTCAACAACGATCTTCCATCGCCTTGCGGGTGTCCAGTTCCGCGCGGGTCCGCGCAATCGTTGCCTTTTCAGGCCTTCTCGACCGCATCCTTCAAGCGGGACAGATTCGCGTCCGAACATTCCCACGAAGTTGCCGATGATTACCAGACTCTGGGGAATGTCGTAGATGGTGACCGTCGGGACCCCGAAAGACCTGAGTTCGAGGGACTCCAGAACCATGGAAACGTGGATCAACTCGGAGATGCTACATCTATACTCCCGCCAGAATTGCGAAGATAGGTTTCCCGGTCCGTCGATCCAGATTCCGTCGAGAAATTGGAGTATGTTCCTCCTGGACGCGGAGACGTCGTACGGATCGAGGGCGGCCGCGGCCTTCGAGACGCAGGGGAACTCTTGGCCGGTGCGCGTGGTCCCCGTCTGCGCGTCTCGAGGCACGCTCTCCGTCAATTTCCTAACGGTGGCGTCTGCCACCAGACCCAGATAACGGTCGATGCATAGGGTAGAGAGAGACATCATGCGGAAGAATCGGTGTTTTTTCTTCTTCTTCTTCTTCTTCTTTCTCTACCGCCTCTCTACCAACTTGACGCGATCCCCCGCATTTTTATATGTTATTTTCTTTCTCCTTCTTCCTCCCGATATAAATACCTGCCATTTCCGCGCACGCGCATGGCCAAAACGCAGAAAAAGAGGCGATATCGGTTCTACTCCCACGGAACCATGACGAAGCGATTGAAACAGGGCAGATTCTACGGACGTCCGGTTCCTCTCCCGCGCGCGAGGAAACCGCGGAAGATCAACACCAGAAGCGATCCCGCAGGGAACTGCGGGACGAGCGTGACGGGTCGATTGGAGCAGGGTCGATTCTTCGGATATCCGGAGTGCTGCATCAAGAGATTCTGCTTCCCCAGGATCTACCGTCAACGAAACAGCTACTGGGATGCCCGAAGAAGAGCCACGAACGGATTCGTGCCCTGCGCACTGTGCACGAGCAAGCTGTACGGGGACCTGATCCTATGACGACGAAAGATGCAGGAAGGATTTTCCCTTTTATTTTTCTACTCTTTTATCCAAGACCTTTCTTCGTTATCATTGTTTTGCCCAGTGGCTCTCAGCGATGAGGCAGCCCCAGAAAAGAGTACCGACCATGCCGAACATTGAGCATCCCAAAGCAACCCAGGCAATCGTCTCGAGAGTCTGAAGCCGAGCGGCTTCACGGTGGCAGAATTGCAACTCGGTCGGCCTGGAGGCCTCGTAGACGCAGGGAAATTCTTTGCCCGTCGGAAACGCATCGTTCAACAGCGACTCCACCTCTTCTGTCGACCCGACCCTTTCTACCGCCGTAAGGCGCCCCACCAGCACCTCCTCCTCCGGTGGCACCGTTTCGACCGGGTACTCGACCGCGATCTCCCCGTAGAAGCAATCATAACTACAATTCGCACACGCCATCTCCAACGTTTCGAGATCCTCGGTGCAGTTGCAAGGATATCCGCATAGCGTGGCGTTGCTGGAATGGGAGACCGTCGTGCACGAAACTGGCATCAATCTGGAGGACCCGCGAGCGATCCACAATCTCGCGCCACATGCCGCGAAGATCACCGTTATTATCAAAATCATCGATGGCGCCCCAATCATATCGTCAGCAGGAGGCTTTTACTTTTTTTTATTTGCGATTTCCGGACAAGAGGCCCGTACTTATGCGCCAGGTCAATCCAAATTTGGATCCGGGCCAAAAATAGGGTACGTAGTTCATATATAAAAAAAGATCGGCCGGGAGGGAGGCGCGCGAACCCCTCTCCCCCCACCCCTCCAAACCAAAGCATGGATCTTTTCTGGGACGGAACGGGTTGGTCCGAAGACCTTCCCCCACTTCTTCCTAAATTACCGCCCATCCACGAGACTGCCTACGACCGCACTCTATGCGAAATGATGGAGAAATG
>SDBT01010059.1_pt1 | contig 15308 bp, 25 predicted proteins | sample 2277101 | NCBI WGS metagenome assembly SDBT01 (sample SAMN10404973, study PRJNA504765) | marine sediment metagenome | isolation source: marine sediment core GS10_PC15, 103 cmbsf | place: Arctic Ocean: Southern Knipovich Ridge | collected 2010 | reverse complement strand
CATGACTTCTTGCACAAGGTAGCCAACTCATACATCAAGAACTATGGCACATTAGTATTTGAGGACTTAAACATCAAGGGAATGGTTAGGAATCACAATCTAGCCAAGTCCATAAGCGATAGTTGTTGGGGAACATTCTACGGATTGTGTGAATACAAAGCGGAAGAAGCTGGTAGGCAGGTAATCCGAATACCTCGTTTTGAACCTAGTAGCAAAACCTGTAGTGAATGTGGCGCAATCAACCAGGAACTCAAACTCAGCGACAGGCAGTGGGTTTGCAAGTCCTGCGGAGTATTGCACGATAGAGACTACAATGCAGCCAAAAATATTCGTAGGGTCGGGCAGACCCTCCAGGAGTTAACGTATGCCAATAGGTAAAGCGTATCCTGAGAATCACTGCACTTTAGTGCTAGGGAGTGTCAATTGGGGATAAGTTTGAAGGGGGGAGGGTGTGAGGATGTTTTTTCGCAGGAAGAAGAGTAAGGTAGTTGATGAGAAACGGGCGAGTGAGATTGTTCAGGATAAATTAAGTGCCTATCTCAAACGGGATGAGTTAAAAAAGTATCTTGAGGATATTGAAAAGGATAAGGCAAAGAAGAAACTATGGGATTCCTTATCGCCCTCCAAGAAAATTAAAGTGTTGCGATATGCATTAGCAAAGAAGGGGAAACAATATGGCAAAAAATAAGGGAGACAAGAATCCAGCGACTCGTCAGAAACGCAAAAGAGATAGTGACACTAATAAGGTGTGGCTAAAGTCACGCCGTAGGGTTAGAAGGAAAGTGTTGAGGAGGGGATAAGATGCCGATATTTGAAGTTAGGGTGTTAGTCAAGAAAAAGGGGTCTAGGCATTTTTCTTCCCATATTGGGAAGTATATTGAGGAAACAGTGACCAAGATGTTTCATATAGATGCTAAGACACCTAACAAGGCTGGAGTACGAGCAGAAAAGTATGGTCGTCCACTAAGTGTTCGTAAAGCAGATGTTGAAAGGATGGGTGGTAACATAGAGAATTTGTTGTTGCCAGAGGTGTATGGAGCGGATAATCCATATCCCAATGCGATAGCTATGGACGGGATGATTTGGAAGCAAAAGAATAAAAGGGTAGAACGCAGGGAGAATTTTGCAAAAGACAAAGGAAACTATTGACTTGTTGAGGGATTTTTGCTATAATATATATATAAGTGTATATGGTAGGAGGGGAGAAAGTGAGTGGTTTAAGTGAAACAATTTGGATTAAGCATGTGCTAACCAATGATGAGGTTGTGGAGTTGGCTCAAAAGATGGCAATGGCTGAATCCTCAATAACTGAGAAGGCAGACCAGTTGAAGAGTGTATCAACAACTATCAAGGCGGAGATTGCTACGCAGGAGGGGATACTGCATAGTTGTGCCGAAAAGTTACGTTCTGGATATGAGATGAGACCGAGAGAAGCTGATGTGACTTATGAAAAGGGAATAGTGAAGTATGTTGATAAAGGCACAGGTGAGATATTGGATGAACGTCCCATGACACAAGAGGAACAGTTGAGGTTGAATAGTGCTGGGACTGATAGGGAAAAAGGGGATGAATCAGGGGAAGATGACTAGTAAACCAATGATAAGCGAACCAATCAAATGTCCCAAATGTAGGAGTGGGCATACTGTAAAGCATGGCTACAATGTCACCTTGAAAGGTAAGTTCCCAAGGCGAAAGTGCCAGCATTGTGGGACTACCTTCTATGAGAAAAAGGAGGAACAAGATGGGAAGGAAGTGGTATAAAGTTTACTTGGCAAACAATGATGTAAGATTGATGAGTAGGGGTTGGGGGGAGAGGTGGAGGTCAACCGATAAGTATCCTCGTTTTAGAGATGACAATGGGCATGAGGTTACCTTCCCTGCTGAGGCTCATTGGGTTCTGTTTTGGGAACATATCTCAAAGAATGAGGTTTCTCAAGTGAGGGAGGAACTTATTAGGATGAGGGAAGAACGGAGTAAGGTAGATGACTAGTATGCTTTCGTTTTTTGCTAGAATGATAAAACACCAAAAGGAATTGAGTGAGTTTAAGTTTGCTGTTGATGCAATTGCTCCAATAATGACTGACCCACAAGAGACAAGAGATAAAAAGCGAGCAACATTGAATATGATGGTCAATGAATTGACTGAGAGAACATTCAAACTTCTACCTATCGCCGAACAGATAATGGATATCATCAATATGAAGCAGGATGTGTGTATGGAATATGCCGATAGCGAGTCGCAGACTGATGGAATATTAAAGTGGCTTCCAAGAATGAAAGAGTTTCGGGATATTCTATCTGAAGAAGTGAAAAAGCACAGGGGAATCTATCAACTAAAGGTGTAAAAATAAGTTAGGGAGGATACAAAATGAAAAAGAGAGATGATGAGCTTGCGGACAAACCTCCAACCAATCCACTTGGTGGTATCAATCTACCAAGCCTAAATTTGGGTGGAAATACCCCCAAGACTGTCATTATATCATTCATTGTTACTTGCATAATCTTGTTGCTGATGACATTCGCAGGTGGCGTGAGTTTTGTAACCAAGCGTGATTTCACAGCAAATATAGAGGGTGTTGTCGCTACATATGACCAGGCAAAGGTAGATTTGGCAACAGTTAAGGGTGAAATTGCGAGTGCAGTGGCAGGTATACCAACCGCAATAACAAACCAGATTGGTTCTACTGTGACACAAGCTATAAGCCAATGGAGTAGCCAAATATCGTCATTATCAGATAGGGTGACTGCATTCAGCAACGACATCCAAGCTTTAGAAGCCGAGATGGAAAGTGTTCATTTGCAGATTGCCACCTTGGAAAATGAGATGGTTGAGTTAGAAGCACAAATTGAGGAATTAGAAGAGAGCCTCGGAGAATCTGATACATCCTCAGAGGATACCACTACTTTATGGACTATATCTGCTTACACTGATAGAGAAGATATATCAGTAAGTGGTGTTCGTAGTTCTCCTTATAGAATTGAGGAGCCAGGAGACTATAATATTACGCTAATCCTAACCAATAGCACAGGCGATGCCCAAAATGTAATAGCTTCTGTAATTTTTACCCCACGAAGAAATGACAGGATTTTTGTAGATGATAGTGACCTCTACCTAGATTCCTATTATTCTCCTATTCGGTGGTATGGAGATGTGGAAGTTAGAAGCGATGGAACCTGTAGGAGAATAAGGTTTGAAAGTGAGATAATTAATCTGCCAGATGAGACAGAACGGACTTTGGAGATGGATTTCACTTTAGATTATTAAGAGGTTTTGTAGAATAAAGAAGGGAGAATAAAATGCTTGATAAATTGTGGTGGTTTTGTAATCGTAAACCATCTCGTAGATTTGTGCCTTACCTAGGGCTTGTACTTTGTAATGTTGTATTCGGGGCACTAGCGTTGTTAGGGTTAGCTGTGATGAGTGTGCAGTTTTGGTTCGGTATTATAATTATAGCCTATACTTTCGTTTGGTTAGTAGTTTTTTATTGGTACGATAATAAGCATGGCTTTGTAGATGCGTATTATCGGGCATACCTAGCACAACGAGAACGCATTGGTAAGAAATTAGGGAAAATGTAAAGGTGGAGAATGAAGAAATATAAATGGAATGATGCCACACTGAGAAAGAAGTCTCAATTGTATAGCAGACTTAGTTGGGTCTTTACGACTATAGCCTTGATAGTGTGCTTATTATTGCGTGATGCATCTGTGTGGTGGCTTTTGTTGTTTCTTATCGGTGTAGTGGTATGTTATTTATTGTCAGGGCGAGTTCTAGCTAAAGACAAACAATTGAAACCAAAGCAAAAGGATTCTCCATTTTAACGTTGCCTCTCACATTGTTGCCTTGCTGTATCTGTCGAATAATAAAACTTCTTGCGTATCTTTTTCTTTCTTTTAACTGGCATATTGAAAACCCTCTTTATGTATATTATACTACCTTTGTACTAACTTTTTTGTAGTTTAGCCTGGTTCTTCCCTTTATTTATATTTTTAGTACGAGTTATTCCCATATTACCTAGTTGTTTCCTATATTCAGGTAAAAGATGCCATGCATTTATTACTGCGAATGACAGAAAGGTGGCAACTAATTGTGCTTCATTGGGATGCCATTGCCTACATGCACATACCCCTTCGTTTGTTTCGGGGTCATATGTCCTATCGCAGAAACGGATTATATCTAAGCCATCATCTTCGTGTAAAGTTATTCCCACACAAAAACCATGTGCGTGTTGATTGAAATTGTCTAGAACATTGTAACAAGGAACATCAGGACAAACACATTCAGGTGGGCGAACCTTATGGTCTCTGATCCATCGTTTAGTTGGTTTAAATTCTAAATTAGACATATTCCCTCCAATCAATTTCTGCGATTACTCATTCCTTTGTAGTAACTCTTGAATAAAGGAATGGTAGATACATCCACCATGTTCAAAAGTTATTCTGCCTTCATTGGGGCTATCTTGGTTGAAGCAAAACCCATAATCTCCATCTATGGCAGCATACCAGCGACAACCACCACATTGGGCACATCCAGCAGAAAGGTCGTATTGTTTATCTATTTCCTTTAACTTCTCGATATCTACTTCCACTGAGAACTTCTTTTTCAAGTAGGTATCTGCTCTAGTCTCATAAGACTGCTTTACCCACTTGTTGACAATATTACTTATATACTTTGCTGTCATCCACTTGCGTCCTATCATCCATCCGCCTTCGGTAACGCCAGTTCCTCCAAAGATAACAAATGAACGATACTTTCCACCAAATCCATCATCAGCATAACGGATGCGGTCTCTACCTCTCTCCTTATCCAATCGCTTCCCTATCTCAGCAAATTCCTTCCGCATCTTCTTTTGTTCTTCTGTGGGTTTAGGCATTATATCCTTTCCTTCTAGGCTTGCTCGCCCTAGTTATCAAACATAATACATTGGGCATCATTGACCTTTGGTTCTCCTTTGCGAGAACGCCACCAGTCCCACATAAGGTCTTTGGTTGCCCATCTTTTCGTACCTTCGCTACCCTTTTCCCAATATCTGAAACAAGCTCTCTTCCAAGCTTCTGCCAATTTGGGGAACATCTCTATTTCCAATAATGTTTGAGCAGGTGTTGTCATCGGACAAAGTACACAGCCGAGCCTTTTAAACATTGGTTTCCCATCTTGTCTTTTTAGGTCATAGAGAGAGCAGTAAGGGATGTTCTCCCGATGTATGAATTCCCATACTTCCTTGTTAGTCCAATCTATAATGGGGTGGACAAAGATTTTGGTTTTATCTGTACGGCAAACCTCAACCATTTGCCTAGTCTTACGTCTTGGGCTTTCCTGCCATCTAATACCCGTAACAACTCTTCTTCCTCCGCCGTGTTTCTCTTTAATCAATTCACAACACCACCTAGCTTGACGGCGTGGCATACCATGCAAATATATTCCTTGCCATATAGACATACTTGGGCGGTCAATGATTGTATCAGGATGGAATTCCCTCCCAAAGTATACTAATTGAGGTGGGTCTATTCCACCTTGTGAGTAATGGGCATCGTGTTTTACCCCAGCTATATCCAACAAACGGTCAGTAGCACTACTATCTTTGCCATAGCTATCAGCGAAGTAGTAGCCTTCTGGTGGCTCAAACTCTTTAAGTCTCATAATAGTTACCTCTACCTTATTAGCCACTTGTAATTTAATAGTTTTGGTGTCTATATTGGGAGCAAAGTTTAGTTGTTCTAATCCCATATGTTAAAACCTCTCAAATCAATCTCTGGGCTTATTCTCTCTTTTCCGTTATAGATATTGGCTCTCCGTAGTATTTATTTGCTAATAACTCCTTACCAGTGTTAATGTTGGTATTATTTGTCCTTTTTGAGCAAGATAGGATTACCACCGAGTTTACCCCATCTCTGATATGCATCCTCGCCATAGCGTTTCCTGATGTCCTCGGTACGTTTGGTGTAGCCGTCCCTATTCTTGCTCTTACTGCCCTTTGGTCTACCCATACGACTATTATACCTTAACCTATCAAAGAAGTCAAGGGCAACTAAGGCTTATAAGGTGATGGTAATATCATAATGAGTCGGGCGAGGAAAGTCTTGGTAGAGCCATTCAGTGCCGTATGTTGATAACTAGTCTATACCATCGGTAATTCGGTAGGCGATAGTTTCACCTTCGGGATAATGGAGGATTTGACAAGACGATTGTGTATATGATATTATCTATAGTATGAATTGCCCAGAGTGCAGTTACAAAATGGCAAAGTTCGGAAATATCTGGTCTGGTAGGAAAAAAGTCCAGAGATTCCGTTGTAATAAGTGCGGTAGGACTACAATAAAACGGAGTGCTAAATAATGGCAGTGGCGATAGCTCTGGTTAGTAGACCCATATTCCCTGAGTATAGGTCTAGGGCATGGTGGCTATGTCTGATAATGGCTGTGTTGCTTATGTTATCATTTAGTACGGTATCGGTCTATGCCTCTGGATTTGGTGGCTATATATCAGAGCAACTGATAGGTAGGAGCGGAGTGAGTGATTCCTCTTTGTTGATTGGTAGAAGTGGTGTGGCTAGTTCTGGTCTTGACGTGGCTATGGAGGGCGATGTGGTTGAAGAAGACAACCCTGGTACGCCAATATCTGTTGGAGTTAAATTGCTTAATGCCGTGGTTGTGTTGGCATATGTGGCTATGGTTTTATTTACTGTGGTAGCGATAGGTAGAGAATCAACAGTTATTGCTTTGTTATTAATGGTTGTCGCAATATATGTAGGCGAGGCATTCGTGGTTATAATACAAGAAGCAATCAGGGCATTATTTTAGATAGGAGGAAATGAGATATGTTAAAGTTTGTGAAAGGTATCACTAAAAAGAGAGCATGGACAGTCGGGCTGACAATCGTGTTGGCTGCCGTGTTTGCTTTGTCGGGCATTGTGGTAAGCGATAGACTTTCTCCGCAGTCGGATAGTGTGTTCCAAGTAGGCGTTGGGCAGAAGGTTATTACCATAGGGAATGTTGCCTACGCTGCTGGGACTGCGGATTACACCTGCGATGGCGTGGCTGATAATGTGCAGTTTCAGGCTGCGCTTGATGCCTTGCCTGCCAATGGTGGTAAAATCTCGGTTCTAACAGGCGATTATGTATTTACGGCGACTGTCACTAGGGCTATAGCCAATGTAACCATAGAGGGGAACGGGTATTCAACCAACTTTACCTATGACGGTGTAAACCCCATTTTTACGGCAGGTGGCAATAACTGGGTGTTTAGAGACTTTGTTACTGATGCTGGAAACATTAACACAGGGGCAACTACAGGTTGGACGAAAGAAAACTTGACAGAAGGCTCTAGCTATGTGGCTTTACAGGTGAGTGGGGATATTATAAGCACTGGCAGGATTAGCATCGGAACGGCAAACGCCTCAGAACTATTACACCTAGTCGGGAATAACGCAGCCATACAGCTAGAAGACGATAGTGGACACTGGGCAAAAATAAAGGTTGGTAACTCCCAATTAACTATTGAGGCAGACCCCGATAATGCGGTTGCAAGTACTGATATAGTATTCAGGATGGATGGAAGCGAGGTGGCAAGATTTTACCAAGGTGGCAATTTTGGTATTGGAGAGAACTCTCCGACAGCACTTTTGCATATAAAGCCTCCAACTACTTCAAAGGCACAATTAAGATTTGAAGCAAGTGCGGCGATTGACCCATCTACACCAAATTCGGGTGATTTATGGTTTAATGGGACAAATTTGAATTTTTATAATGGGAGTTTTACTAACGATTTATTGGTAAGTACCAGAGTAGATACGTTAACATATACGAGTGGTACACCTGGGGCTGGAGAATTTACACATTCTCTTACACAAGATCCATCAATAGGAAATGTCGTCATTGAGGACATTAAGGTTGTAAAAACAAATCTTGGTAATGGGCAAGCATATTCTAAAGTATTTATCAACATCTCATATTTGCAACAGGATAGTTCATTTTCAATTACTTTAGCACCGAATACATTAACAACTGCATCTATAGATAACATTAGGGCTTTTCGACCAACATTAAATGTGATTGCTTATGTGAGGGCAGGATGGACTTCTGCGGACATACTTTACATAGATAGGGATAATAATATTAATGGAGATTCGCCTTGTTACTTCATAATAGAAGGTCTAGGTACATATTAAATATTGACTGGGTAGCAATAGGAATAAAACCTTAATCATTGAAGGATGGGCAGAAACACAATGAGTAAGTGGAAGAAACGAATATTTATTGCGATTGTAGGATTATTGATAGCTATCGTTGTTGCTACTCCTACGACCCTCTTAATTTTAGAAAGGAGAGTTGACACTAAGGAAGTAGTGCTACAATCCTTTGCCATGAACTACGGAACCAAAGGAACCATAAAAATTATTAAAAGAGTAAAAGACATCTACCTTGTGCAATGGGAAGATGCTGAGGCTATCTATACCTCACTGTATATTGAGGGAGTATGGGTAGAATTAGGTTCAACCCCTAAGTAACATAAAAGAAAAACAGGGAGTGGGAGACATATTCAACAATCCATTTCTAAGTTTACCCACCCCGTTTCATTCTATACACAGCACTAGTCACAAGTGGTTTCTGGGTTTACTCTCCCTTTATTGATATGGGTTTTCCATAGTATTTATTAGCTATCAGTTCCTTGCCAGTTTTTGGAAAGTGGGGGAAGTCAAAATCCTGTGACAAACTGGCAGCAATCAAGTCAACTGATGTACTGAATTCATGCAATTCACCAATGGTATTCAGGTCATTCAGTTCTACAGCTTCACCTAATGTCACTCGTCTCGTTTTTGCTTTGGTGTAGTAACTTTCCTTCGGGTTCGCCTGAATCATGTCTATAATATCTTGATAGAATAGCCCTTGTGGGTTGTGAGATGGTGTGTGAATACGCCCAGGGGATAGAATAATACAGTGGTCTGGTTCGTTTAATTTCCATACTCCCATCCCCACCTTTTCGGGTATAGGGGTGTGACGGGTAGTTCTCACACCATCTGTGCCGATATGCAGAACTGAGTCTTGTAGATTATTGGCGTAAATGAAGTCTGCTACCTGTAGCCTAGCATTAGTTTTAACTTGAAGCCCAAATATAGGATTGTAAAACTTGTTTATGTCGTCTCCAAGATTACGCTGTATGCATTTTGCCCAGGCTGAAGCACCAATACGCTTCGCCAATTTATTTACTAGCCCACCTTGCTGTCTGTTGTTGAATATCCGCTCCATATGAATCTTGAATGGTTGGACTGGTGCAGTATATTTCCAGAAGTAGCCGTAGTCCAACTTAAACTCCCCAATCTTTTGTTTGTATATAAAACGGACTTCGGGTAGGGTAAGTTTGTCATGCCAAGAGCAACCTATGGGGTTGATTATCTGACCTTCCTTATTGTAACAAATGGGGCTACACTTCACATCAGGATAGATAGTCACCTTGCCTTTCAAGATTCCCCAATTAGCGTCCTTGATAGGGCTACTGCTTTTGGTAAATGTGGCATGTTTGAAATTATATAATTGGGACAAATGGAATGCATAAGATGATTGAACATCGTAGTCAAATGTCTCACCTTTATCCCATTTCCCCATAGCGAAGGCTGTAGTCCATTCACGGTGCATTATTTCCTCTGACCAATCAGCTAACTCATCACATTCTGACTCGGAAAGCGTTGATGGTAAGTCAGCAAGGGTGGGGAAGTCCATATGGTCTAATACATTGGATTGATAAACGGATATCGGGCTAGACATCTTAAGAGGATTCAATCCCATAGAGAAAAAGGCATCCACCAACTCCTTGGCTTTGGCTAGGATATCTGTGGGATTTGGTATCTCGGTGTCATCATCTTCAAAGAACTGGCATAGATTATAAAAGAAACTCTTACGGAAAGAACCCACTTGAAGCCCGAATGTAGTTTTGCGATGGTAGTATAGGTTATAATAGCCACTTGGTAGTGAAGGTAGCCTACCATCAGGTAATCGTTGAGGTTTATCTTTGAGGTCATAGATTGTTATACCATCATTAGTAAATTGCCATAGGCATTCACAGTTTGGCTCTTTTATAAGTTCCTTGCAGATGGATAGCCCTAGTCTTTTTAAGATGGGGGCGATAAATCTATCCAGATTCCAACACATCTTCCTATTCAAAGCATCAGAGTAGTTCCTTGCTAGGAAATCTAGGAGTTCACTTGGGTTATTACTAACTACCGTATCACCTTGCGAGTTTTTTATGAGAACCTTACCATCTACAATATCTGATGCGTAAGCGATTGTTAATATTGCCATTATTCTCCTGCACTTAAGAAATCTAAGTCTAGTTGGTAGGAATTGCGTTCTACCTCTAGTCTTCGGCGTAACTGTTGGTCACCTCTGAGAGAAGCCCTGCTGATTTGTTCATTTAAACCTTCTATCCTCTTCCTGAGCATTTGTCGCTTGGTATACTGAGCCTTGCGTTCACCCTTTATCCTTCTCACTGTCTTTTTCGGCTTTGGGGTTTCCCAAGTGGGGTCTGTTGGTGTGGTGTCTTTATAAAATAGGAAGTATTCTCGGTAAGCCCTCTGGAAGAATTTGGCATAGGTTTCATATTTACCTTTCACAAGTCCTGCTCTTGCGTAGTCCTCCATTATCCTATGAAGGTATTCCCGATTACTCCATCCATATCTTACCCTATTGGCGTTGAGACTTACCCTTTTACGTATCATTCGTCTTATGTAGGGGGCTTTGGAGCCAGCAGGACTTAACGCACTGAGCTTTATGGTTTCATATGGTAGGAATCCCCGTCTAGCCCAAGTTCTTCTAAAAGTTGGCACTGTTTCCTCCTAGTGATTTAGCTATTATAGTGTTTCTGGCTCAAAGGATGCCTCTTCTACCCTTAGTGTTAAGAGTTGTTGAAGCATCTTTTGATATTGTTGGTCTTCAGACAAACAGATGGTCAACTTTGCATCTCTAAGCCTTGACCTACTATTGTAGTCAATATTATTAAGTGGGTCGGCGAATATCTCTACTGTATGGGTTGCCCTTATAAGCTGAAGTTTATTTTCTAGCTCAGTTTTTTCTTTGTAAATTTGTCCCATTCGTTTATTTATGTCAGTCATCTCCCCATCCTTGCCATATTCTAATCATTATCTACCACCTTTCTTACCATTATACCACTACAATTACTTTTCAGGCTTACTCTCTAGCTGTTTTGAGTGGCATTACTTGTTGCATCAATCTCTTTGTAGTTAATCGGCAGTATTCCTCAGATATTTCATAACCTACTGCCCGTCTATTTAGATTCTTGGCTACCCATAATGTAGTGCCCGCACCAGCAAAAGGGTCTAATACTATACTCGGCACTTTATCAGCATTACATTTACAGGTGGGTTGCCAGCCGAGAGTTTCTGTTCGCCTTATGCCTCCGTGGTCGTGTATCTGATTGATATATTTTTGCTGTGCCACTGGGTCATTGGGAAACTTCTCTATGGCATCTTGCCTACTGGCAGAACGCTCATTCTCTATACTGGAGGTGCGGTGGAAGCCTTGAGGGGTTAGCCCCGTTGAAACTTCTGAAAACTTACTATTGTATTTAAACTTCCCATCACCTTCAGGTATCTGTTGTTTAGTTATCCTCTCCCACGGTGCCCCACACTTACTACAGCACCCTACTTCTGGCGTGGCTGCCTTAATACATAACTCAGGTAGCTTCTCAGGGAATACGGCAAAGTGGGCTTCTGGATATGGCTGTGTTGGGAACTCCCATACTGAACGGATGTTGCGACCACCATTAGGAGCAAACCTTTCTCCCATTCTGTCAGTATCTACTGGCGGGATACCGATACCTACATTATCAGGGTGTCTATGCTTCAAGCCATACTCTACTCTCTGTAATGTGCTTTCTGTATGTGGCTCTCTCACCGCATCAGCATCCCAGTAGTAGTCGTGCCCTCTCCATAAGTTTATCCGCTTCCACAATTGCGTTTCCTTCTTACCATTACAAGTAGAGCATTGTGTCTCCTGATAGACATCAAGACCCAGATGGACTGATACCTTACCTGTAGCCTCACAATTAGGGCATTTTATCTTCTGCTTCCAATCAGGAGGCTCAACAGCCACTTCGTCTTGCGTTAGTTGGTTTACCCACTTGTAATCGGCTTTCGGTTTTTCTCTGGTTCCCCCGCTATCTCGATGCGTCCAGTATTGTTTGGTTCCTGATTTAGTCAATAACAAGATATATTCGTGGCTCTCGGTAGGTCTATCAGTTACACTCTCAGGCATAGGATTGGGCTTGCTCCATATAATAACAGACCTCACCCACCAACCATCCTCTTGAGCAGCTATGGCTACTCTAAAGGGTATCAGGCAGAGGTCTTTGGGCTTGAGACTGTATGCTGCTTTGCGTCTTTGTACGCCTATCTCTGCTTTATCATCCTGGAAACTACCGCCACCACCACCTTGCCCACTACCCGAATAACTATCCCCTATATTCCAGAAAACCACGCCGTCTTTCCTGAGTACCCTTTTCACTTCACGTAGAATAGCTATTGTGTGGCACATATAGCAGGAACTACAAAGGGCGGGCTCAAAATACTGCCTCAGATGGTTCGGTATCTGGTATGGGCGTAATATCAATTCTTCTGTTGATGCGGACATACTCCCAAGTTCCCCTTCGCCATATTACAATTCATGCAAAGTAACTGGTATCTATCTTTAGGCCACCCTTGCTTCTTCAATTCAATGGCTAAAGAAAATCCACTCCCAGCCCCCCTTTTGCGTTTGCGATGTTCAGCACCATCATTATGAATGTGGTCTACAGTTAGAAAAGCTGGTTCTGACTCACCACAACATACACATTGCCCGCCGTATGCCTCAATCATCTCGGCTCTATATTTATCACGCCTAGCCTTAGACTGCTTCATCATTGTTTCTCTATGTCTCTCGTAGTAGCGTTTATCAATAAGCCTGATTTGCTCTCTATGCTTTTGCCTATAAGCAGGGTTAGAATATAGCCTGCGATGGCATCTTCGGCACAAACCCCTGCCATAATGTTCTTTAACTTCATTACACTCTGGGCAAGTAATTATTCTTTTCATACCACACCTAAACGCTTTAGTTCTTCAATGGTATCATATCTTTGCTTTGGTGTCAAATCATCTCGCAGTTTCATAAAGGGTCTACCGCAATCTGGTTGTGGCTCTAAGCCATAAGCACCTTTCCAAGCACCACAGAGGGAGCAGAAATTGCCTTGACTATGCTGTTGATACATACCTGCTTCTTGCTTTTTATCGCCACTTGGATTGCCCCATCTTTCATTAAATCCTTCATTGTAATTGGAGAATTTGCGAGTTAGTATTTGGTTTCCCCATTGATGCTCACAATCTTTATCACCCCATATCAACTCCTGCTCACCGCTATACTTCCTGAGTCCCCAATAAGGCGGGCTAGTCGGCACACATTGAACCGACTCGTCAGACATTTCAGACATATCCACGCAGGACTTATTGTATAGAGTGGTGTGGTTATCGGAGTAAATCATTTCTTATTCCTCTTCTTCCCTTTGTCAAGGTTTATCGGGTTTATCAGTCTTCGGAGGTTTTGGAGGGTGGGGTGACTTAGGAGGGTGTGGAGGTTTTCCATTATTACCCTCATCTCTGTCATCATCGTCATCAAGATTGTTTGGTGAGGTAGCCTTGTCAAGATGATAGCCGAGCCAAACCTCCTTAAATTTTCTGTCTAGTGCGCCGTTTGGAGTTGCTTCAATATAATACATACTGTTTCCTATTGGTGTGGCAGCTACCATGTGTGCATCTCTTACGATATTCTGAACTACCATAAGATAGCCGTCTTCTGCTGCTGCTATGACCATAGAAAAGAGGACAAAATCCTCACAGTCTATAATATTAAACCTTGTTGAACCCCAGAAATGTAAGTTCGTCTTGTAGTCCTCAAGCCACTTGTTTAGTTCATACAGCGAGGTAAAGGGTCTAATCTTAACAGGAATGAAGACTCTTTCAGTTGTTACTTTCTCCACTTCCACAAAAACTGTTTTTTCTACCTCAATTGGTACTTTGACAATCTTCTCTACAACTTCAATTTTGGTCAACTCAATAAACTTAGCCTTTGCAGGGTATAGTCGAGATTGAGTAAAATAACCTAAACCCCAAATACCTATTACTAAGCATACTGTTAGTAGTCCAATAATTAATTTAGTTATTTTGTTCATAGTTCTATATTACGCCCCCTTATAAGGTCTAGCTGGTATTCCAAATGCCACAGTATCATTTGGAATATCCTGATTCACAAAACTAAAAGCTCCAACTACTGCGTTTTCTCCAATAATAACTCCTGGCATAATAACACTATGGCTACCTACTTTGGCGTTCTTTTTAATCACTACCATATCCTTCTTGCCATCAATTGTTGACTCAGAATAGATAGAACAATGAGAGCCAATTTGAACATTCTTCTGTATCACTACTCTATACTTTGCATTTATGTAGGTAAATGCTCCTATGTCTGTATTCTTGCCTAGTATCAAGTTCTCGTGGTGTTGGCACATCCAGTTCCATTTGGTCATACCGCCTGCATCAAATTGTGGATAGTCCCAATCTTTAAATCGCTCCATTATTTGCCTCCGTATATTATCTGTTTACTCATTATCCCTCTTTTACAAACCACCAATCGCCCTCTGTTCCACAATGAACAGGCAAGCCAAACTCGTTCACTGCCTTAATCACACCAGGATGAAGAGGGATGTAATCGTGCCCCCCAAGCAATCCCCCTTCCCTTACTTTAGGGTAGTAGTTCGCAATGTCCTGCTTAACAAACTCGTAATTATGGTTGCCATCTATATATACAAAATCCAAGTTGTTGGGTATCTCATCCACAGCCTCACTCGCCTGCTTAAATATGAAAGTAACATTGTAAGGTTCTAATGACTTCGCTGCACATTGCCTAGCGTGCTTCCAGGCACCCCTTTTATCTATCCCTTTGTAGAACTGATACGGGTCAACTAAAAACAAGCGAGACAAGGAAAACATCTTTAGCATAGTTAAAGCATTAACACCAGTGCTTATCCCTATCTCCACCCCTACTTGAGGGTGTAACCTGTAAAGCTCCTTTAACATTCCCCTTCCTGTTCTCATAGTAGGAACCACCTTTAATAATATACTAGCAAGCCATTGTATTGGCTTTGGACACATTGCATATAACTCTACCCACTGCCGATGCTCCATACTATTCTATCTCCTTACCAGACGCTCTAGGATTAGATTCCAGCCTACCCTCTTGTCGTTTGATAATTCTATATACAGCAGAGG
>SDBT01010058.1_pt1 | contig 15309 bp, 23 predicted proteins | sample 2277101 | NCBI WGS metagenome assembly SDBT01 (sample SAMN10404973, study PRJNA504765) | marine sediment metagenome | isolation source: marine sediment core GS10_PC15, 103 cmbsf | place: Arctic Ocean: Southern Knipovich Ridge | collected 2010 | reverse complement strand
CTGTTAGGATTAACAATTCTTACAAGAACTAACACTCTGCCTGCTTCTCCTAACGTGCTCGTTCCTAACACCCCATTAACAGGATGACCTAAAATAAAGCTAGTTCCTATGCTGTTCGTTTCTGTTTTAGTAGGTCCTTCCTCCAGGGCTAAGGTCTCATCAAACCCACTAACTAACGTAGGAAACACAGGTGGGTTTCTTCCTAGTTGATCTCTTATTGCTGCTGCATCTTTAGTCATAATTCATACGCTCTTGTAAAAGTATCTTTTAGTAAACAGTAAGTCTTGAGTTCCATTCTTAACAAAAGCTATTCCCGTGAACACTATCCTGTCATAACTTGTAACATCACTATTACCTACCAACTCAAATTCTTTGTATGTAACAGTTGTTCCACCTGTGCTAGGTAAACGATAGTCCCATTTGGTTTGTTTGTCTGAATTAGTTTTCTTAAGTAAGGCTAGTAAACTTGTGGCATCTGCCACGTTTAATCCTGTATCACTAGGTGTTGATGCTGTTCCACCAGTACCGAGTTGTCCTTTAGTTATATCTGCAAAAAGCAAATCTCTAGTCCTGTTTAATCCTAAATCTAATAGTGTCATGTTTAAGTACCCGTTTGTATTATTGCTTCTGCATCTTGTTCTACATTATACTGAGTGAACCAACCAACAGCACTAATTGTTTGTCTTATGTCATTCACTCTAACTTTCTCATTAATTATTCCTGCTGCTAAATCTGTAAACTCGAATAATGTTCCTGCAGGTATGTGATGTCCTTTAAGTTCTATAGGTCCTTTAAATCTTGGACTGCTTAACCCTGACATTAACTTTCTTGCTCTTTGATCAGCCCTTTTCTTAATTTCAGTTATAAGTGAATCATTATAGTTATCATCAGTACTAACACTAACATTAGTCCAAGCAGGAGTCACAGTTGTAGTGCCACGATCATACCTGTTACCTGAAAACGTGAAAGCACCGTCAGATACCAGAACTAAATTAGCGTCTACTATTTCAGTTTCTATTAAGTTCTTAGCAATATCAGTCATTGCCACAACCCTCATCTTACTAAGCTTAGTTCCTGTGCTTTCATCAACTTGATAATCAAGCGTTCCATTACCAAAAAGATCCTCTCCTCCCCTGTACACTATGAAGTTAACAACTTCAAAAACACTCTCACCTAACTTATGACTGAACACATTCTTAGTGGTTCCTATAGTTATGTTAAACGCAGCGTTAACTTCTTTGCTTGTTCTTTGAGTCCAGTGGAAACGATTATCTTCATCAATATAAAAAAAGAATGGCAAACCATAAACTAAATTACCTTCAAGTTCAGCAGTAGTGTTTAAGTCTTCTAACTCACTTAACTCACCAATCCACTCATATACTGGTTTCCAAACTTTAGAAAGTGTAGTTTCAGGGAATGTTAAGTCAGTGTTTGCAAGTCCTGACTCATTCTCATCACGTCTTTCATCTTGAATGAAACCTGCCACGCCATCTGCATCTACTCCTTCACTTTCCATTCTAGCATCAATATCATAAAAAGCTCCAGCATCCCCGCCAGTTCCTTTAAACCTAGCAGTACTAGAACCTTGAGTGGTCTCTCTAATAACCTTTTGAATAATAGAAGGTGCAGTCCAACGCAAACTATAGTTCTCTCCGCTAGTAAATATGTCTTCTGCAACACTGAGTTGCGTATCACTATCGATATTAGTAATTCTAGTAACGGTGCTGTCAGTGGTGTTTTCAATTCTCATACCTACATTAGCCACATTGCTGTTCAAAAACTTAGCACTACTATCAACAAGCTTGCCTGAAGCAGTGCTTGTGGTCGTTCCATTAGTTGTTTCAAAAACGAAAGCTCTAGCTAACATCTTATTAAATAAAAGAAAACTTTTATCAGCACACTTAACCTTCACACTATTTTGGCTAATACTATGAGCTACAGTTGTGTCCATAATAAAGAAGACTCCTTCTAAAAAATCATTCTCAGGAGTAACAGTAGGATCAGTACCCCACTCTGCACTTTCAACATCAGCCATGTCATCAGTATACTTTAAATAAATTTTAATCTGGTCATTCTCTTGAAACTTAAGCGTTCCATCAGCATTAACCCATCTATAAACTAAATTTCCGTTCACATCAAAACTTTGAGGACTATTCTTAAACGTCATTTCTAAAACATTATTTTTAATATCTAAACCCCTACCTGCTTTAGTATCAAAACTGTCAGTAATGTTCTGAGCAGCAGTAAGGTTATCTACAGGAAAATAAATAAACTTCTTAAGCAAAACACTCATATCGTACTAGCCTCCACTTTTAAAATAGTGCCGCTAAACTCATAAAATATTAGTTCAGTAGTTCCACTATGTATTGGTTGAATGTTATCAAAGATTACATGTAAAGTAACAAACTGAGTTGTAAGCCCGAAGTTAGTTAGCTCTCCTGCTGTAAGTTGATCTCCAAACAAAGCATTGCTAGCAATACGAAAGATCAATTGACCATTATTCTTCTCAGTAGTTGCATTAGTAAAGTCATACCACAAAAGCTTATACCCATTAGTTCTCACACAGTCAATCAAGTCAGCTATCTTTGCAGTGTCAGCATCAGTATTTGAGTCAACCAAACACCTAAGCCTAAACTTCATATTCTCTAAACTACCCAAGTTAACTTCACTAGGTACTATTGATGACAAGTCAGGATTATTACTAATATTCCTTTTAAGGTTAGGAATGAAACTAGCTGTTTTAAGAGTTATTGAAGTACCACCTGCAGCTCTGTTAGCAGTGCTAGCTTGAGTGCCTTCATTAGTTGATATTACAAAACCTGTATCTAGTATTACTATTTCTCCCATTGTTTAATCCCCCGATGCGCTTACTGAACTAAGATTAATAAGTTGTTCAAAACTAACATCTTGTCCAGCTTCCAACTGTGCGCCTAGTTGTAAGACTTCATTAAGCTTTTGTGTTGCAGCAGCATTAGATTCTTTAGCTGCAGTGTTAGCTTGTAACGCTTCTGTTTCTGCTTCTATAGGTGGTTGTGTTGACTCAAAACTAGCTGTTACTTGAGCATTACTACTAGCTAACATATTTGAAGCATCTGCATTTAAAAAAGGACTAGTGTCAGTAGTTGCAAGTCCTGGTTCTGTTGATTGTAATGCTGGAGGGTTGGTTGCTAGCTTGTTTGATTCATCTCCGAACTTAATTAAATTTGCAATAGCACCAAGAGACTCTTTTTCGAAATCTTTAAACACCTTAACTGAATCACCAAACTTCTGAACATCAGCTGTTGTATCTGAGAAAGCTTCTGAAGCAGTATTTTTAAAATCAACAAAAGTCTGCTTTAAATCTTCTATTGCTGCTCCAACACCTTTACCTCTTCTTAATGCAGCAAGGAAGTTAATCACTGATCTTGACACTAAGGTCACTGCTTCAGCAAGTATGAACATACTTCTAATTATTGCTTTACCTACAGTCGTTAATAATTGAAATCCAAGAATAGCACCAAAGACAGCATTGCCTAACAGTACCATAACACCTAAACCTACTGCACCGAAAAGTCTCATTGCAACTTCTGTAGCTTCAATATCTACAAATAAGTCTCCGAACAAACTTGCAAAGTTCTTAGCGATCTTTCCAAAATTACTTAAGAAACTATCTTTAATTGTGTTTGCAGTATTAGGAAACTTGTTGAATGCAGCAACAACTAAACCTATAGCAAGCAAGAGCAAACCTATCGGTCCTAACATAGTTATAAATGCACCTCTGATTTTACTGCCTGCAGCAACAGCACCACCAGTTCCTAAGATAGCATCCCACGCAAGCTTAAGCTGAGCTATCAAAACAAGTGCTGTTCCTATAAGAGCCAGACCAGCAATCACACCAAGTATAGCAAGCCTAGCAGCAGGGCTAAGTCTTGCAAAGAAGTTAAGCAGTCTTACAACACCATCAATAATAAATATAAAAAACGGAGTGTTTAAAGCATCAAAAATACTGAACTTCAAAAACTCCCAAGCTGCAGTAAGTCTTACTGTTGCCTGACTTAACGCACTCGTATCACCTTCAGCTTTAGAGAACGTATTCTTTATGCTTCTAAGTATTCCTCCAAACGCTCTCTGCAAGGCCATGCCTGCAAACAGTAATGTTAGCATTCTAGCATCGAACTGACTAGCAGCTCTAGTCCCAGTATTAAACGCATTCTTCAAAGCACTACCTGTAACACCTGCTTGAGTAGCAAGCTTCTTGAACTGTTCAGTCTGAGGTCCAACCTCAAAACCTTGAGCTTGAAGCCTACCCAGTTGTGTAGCTCTCTTTTGTATGACATCCAGTTGGTTAACTACATCATTCTTCCCAATAACTATATTAAACAATAAATTTGTTTCTGCTGTTGCAACCATGTTAACCTATCAACCCCTTCTTTTTAAAAGTGGGCTTCTTCCTTTTTTCACTATCAACTTCTTCTTTCATTTTATACTTACCATCTTTCACACACAACGTTTTGAATGCTTGAATCTTTGCTGAAGGAAAGTGTTCATTAACTTCAACACCTGTTTCTTGCATGTAACGATAAGCCCATAAAGCTTCCACTTCAATGAACTCATCAGGTGTTAGTTTCTGTGCTTTTCGTTGTTGTGATATTACGTTTGCTCTGACTTCTCTTGCTCGTTCTTCTTGAGTTTTTGGTCTGGGGTTTTCTCCTCCCCAACTAACTTTTTTATTTCTTCTAGTCTAGCTTTCTCTAATGCTTCCAAGGCATCTTTGTTAACCCATCCGAAAGCCATGTATAATTCTATTAATAATTCATTATCATACCTGACCATTATTGCTGAGATAAACTCAGCACTCTGAGTGGGATAAGAGTCTTTAACTATTTCTTTAATTACTGCATTTTGTTCAGCATGTAACTTTGTACTCTTCTTATCATGCGTCTCTAAAAAGTCTTCAGTGAGCTTATTATCTTTTAACAGTTTTTCGTACCGAGCACTAAGTTCTTGAACCAACTTATAATTAAACATCAGCTTACCTTTCTGTCCTTCAGTAGGTTTCAACTCAAACTCACTGTCATCTTTCAAGGTTATCTTAAATATTCCTTCAACTAATTCTGCATGCTTATCCTCAATCTTTACCATCTTTCTCTTCCTCCACTTCTTCCTTTAAGTGACGCTTACCTAGCAACCCTAAAGGATTCTTATTCTTCTCTTCTTTTTTATCTTTCACTTCCATTTTGTTCACTTCCTTCTCCATCTTGTCTGCTTTCAACTCTTTCAGTTCTAACTCTAGTTCATCTAGTCTAGTGTTAACATTCCAAAACACTTGATAACTCCATAACAGTTCATCAATTGCATTAGAGTAATCCCACGCACCAGTGAAACTAGTTCTTTTCTTAGCGAAAGCAACTAGTTTTGCTTTCACATCTTTTCTCATCATTGTGTGAAATCCTTCAAATCCCACTACTGTTCTGCTAGTCATCTTCTCCTCCTAAACAAAAAAAGTAAAGAACAGCTTTTATGCTGTTCTGAATTCTTCTGCGTAATTTCCACCAATTACTTTGTACCAGTTCTCTGCAGGAGAACTTTGAACAACATTAGTTACGCTGTTAGTTCCTCCTAAACAACTGAACTTAACTGTTTGCTCAACTAACCCTTCAGGTGTCAAACTTAACTGTCCTGCTGTAAGCACAGTAATATCGTTAAACCCCCAGTTAGCAAGTCCTGACGTGCTAGTTTCTTCATTGTCTAATTGCATTAAACAACATTTAGTAGTATCACTAAAAAGACTTGTTGGCGTTGGATTTCGATAAACTAAAGTCATAGTAACTTCTAACAAACTTGCAGGTTCAATATTTGCTTCCTGATTCTGAGCACCAGTAGTATCTGTTCCTAACAAGTTTTCTTCTGTAACACTTCGTTCATTACCGCTGTAACTAATTTCTTTAGCCCAAGCTTCACTAATTACTGGTATTTCTGTTGCAGGACTACCACTTCTTGCTCCAACCAAATCAGCTAGTACTGTAGCGTTATTAGTGTCAAAAGTTGTGTCTAATGCTAAAAGTGCACTTTGAAACTCTGTATCACTCCAACGTGTACCTCCAAATTTAATTCCATCAACATGCGTAGGTCTGTACGCTGTAAATCCTGTTATTGCTGTCATAATTAATCACTCTCCGTATATGTTTTTGTTTTTTTAAATTTGTTAATCTTTTTCACTTCTTCAATTACTTCTTCACTTACTTCTCTGATCACTTCCCAATCACTCCTGTTAAAGGATGTGCCTTCAGGAACTATTACTGTTCTGTCTCTTCTAGCTTTCTTGCCATCAACTACTCTTATTCCATTTGATATGTTTTTTAAAATCATTCTTCTTCCTCCTTCTAATTAAACTTCCTACCCATATTCTGATTAATTGCTTGTTGAGATATTTGCGGAAACTTACGCAAAGTTCTTTGTGCAGCAATTAAGAAGAATCTTGGTTTTCCACTCCAACTCCAGTCAGGCTCACTACCATAAGTAGCTACAGCCCCAGGACTCAAAACTCTGTTACCTGTAGGAAATGTAAGTGTTTCAAAACCTTCACTTTGGTTAACCCAAGCAGGATAAGGAAAGCCATCATTACCTACTGCATTAACACTTACTTGTTTACCTTTCTTAATTCTTCTTATCTTAATGCTACCTATCAGTCTTCCTGACAGTTTAGGTGCGAGCAGTTTAGCTTGTAACTTATCAAACTTAGCAGCTCTCGTTATAATGTCTTTAACTGATTTGTTAAGAGCAGCAATCTCTGCCAGTATTCCTTTTCTGAACTGAGCTACATTAGTTTTTACTGTGACTAAAACCATTTTAAGTAACAACCTCACCTCTTAACACTAACTCAAACTCAGTAACCACAACATCCTTTTGAGCAATGCTTGTGACTTCAGGAGGGGTAACTAAGTTAGTTCTTTTAAACTCATAACCATTAGCCCTAAAAGTACTACTAGCAGCTCTTAGAGTAGTGAGGATTGCATTACTAAAACTTCTTACTTTACTTCTTGCATCATACTCAACAGTTAAAGTAATAGGAATTATGAACTCTTCCTCAATAGTTAACACATCTCCTAAGAAATTATCTATATCTTCTGTTACAGGAATTTCAATAAGGATAAACGGATAACCATTAAAGTTGGATTGTCCCACACTCTTCACTTTTGGTTCTATTTCATAATAATCCTTACTGCTAAACTTAGCATTCAAAGTGCTATCTGTTAAAAGAATATCTCTAACTATAGTAAACGTACTTACTTGTTCTGTGTTTGTAATACTAGTCATTAGTTCAACCCTCAGGTCTTACACTTCTTAAACGCCTCGGTGTTTTAAGTGTTTCTACTATCGTGATTTCTGTAACGATCTACAGTCATATCAATCCATCTTTCATCAACATTAATTATTCTTGGTTTAAAATCATTATTACCGTCCATAACAGCTTTCCTAACTGCCATGTGCATTAAGTCAGTGCTAGCAATCATTAAAGTCAGTCTAGTAATATCTGCTGGAATGGTGCTTTCCCCACTTAAGTAACTAACCCTGAAACGATTAGGAAGTAATCTTGGAGGACTGTCCCTATCAAGTATGCTTAATGGAACAAAACCATCTCTGTAAAGGTGGACTCTACCTGTTTCAATATCAAAATCGTAATCAGAATCTTTCGTAAGCGTAACGTAAGCAGGTTCCGTGCCTGATTGTGTTGTGCTTATTTCAACAACAAAACTGTCCACAACAACACCAACTGCGTGTGTTTCTGTAATTCCTGTGCCACCAGTAAATGCAGTACCACCACTATTCTTACCAGTATATGTTACTTTATCACTGCCTAAAGTAAGAGTTCCACTCACCAAAAAACCGTTAGTACTACTAACTGCTATTGTTGTGGTTGCAGTTCCAGCCGCAGCAGTCAAAGTTGTTTTCACGTCAGGAGTAGGCAAGTTATCAGCGTAATACCCCCTATCATAAAATCCTTTACCATCTTGAATTTCTTCTGCATTCTGAATCCAATCAGGAGTCACATCAGTGCTAACTGCAAAATGATTATTAGTTCGTATATCAACATCACGCTGAGCTCTATCAAGCGCATCTTGTAATTGAGTGTTAGTAAGACTAATCCTTACAAAACTATACTCAGCAAAAATAACATCAGTACCAACTGCAGTAACACCTGCAGCAGTAAGCGTAATATTACCTTTATCAATATCAATCGTGAAATCTAAAATTTCTGTAAGAGTTGTAGCAGCACTTTCTGTAGCACCACTAGACAAAATATAACTGCCATTAATTACAAAAGCATTATCTAAAAAGAACAAAGTATTACTGTTATCACCAGTACCAACATTCTCTCTGCTTCTAGCACTTCCAGCATCACCAATATCAGGAACAGTACTTTCAATAGCAAGATAACTAGCAAGTTGCAAAGGTGTTGCGTAAGTAGTGGTTATAGCGGTAGTTGCAGTCAAGTCAAATCCTCCGCTATACTGTCACTTTAAAGAAAGCCACCTTAGTACCATTAGTTTTAACAAAGCCAAACTTATCTGTAGCAGCAGGAGCTAAAGTTTCCAAAGCTGTTACGATAGCTGCACTATCATCACTGTCAGCAAAAACTACTGTTGCAGTCATCTCTTACCTCTCTTCTTATTTCTAGCGCCAGCTAAAACTTTAGCTGCCAAACTTCTATCCTTACTATCAACTACACCATCATTGTTTAAGTCAAAACTATCACGTGTTGAAACAGTTTCAACTCTTCCAACTTCTTCTTTGACTTGAACAGTAGCGCCACAATTAGGGCAATGGTTGTGTGGCTGTTTAAGCTCACTTTCCTCTCCTTTCCAAATACAATTTGTACAATTAACTACCATAATTTAACCTCCGTTAAAAATAAATTGAAGGAAGAACTTTAAAGTCTTCCTACAATATCTGCAAAAACTTTCACTCCTGTCACTGCTGAAGTTCCTCTGTTCTCATGGAACGTAAAGGTTCTTCCTGACAAAGTGTAGTTAACTACAGAGTCATTATCTTCCACCATTGTGAGTGAAGCTCCAAAAGGATTAGATAATTTAGTTACATATGTGAATGCTTCATCAATATCTAATAAAACATACTCATGTGCTTCTACTCCTTCAAACGTATCATCTACTGTTACTGCTGTCATGTTTCAATCACTCTCCTTATGTTAGGAATATTGTCCCTTCAAGTATGGTAACTCCAGTACTTGTGTGTCCTGCAAAAGTAATTATGTTTCCACTCCAAGTTACTCGAGTAGCTGCATCTGCTGCCGCAATAGATTCTAGACTGAATCCTTCAATGCCTGATATATCAGCGATTGTGGTTGATAAGTCTAGTGTGTCTCCTGCTCCTCCGCTTGTAGCTCGAATCATTACTTTTAGTCTTCTTCTCCCAGTACCTGACAATACATTATATGGCATGTCTTCTGTTGAGATTTCTGTTATTGTGCTTATTGCTGTCATATTAATTTTCCTCCTATTTGTTTATTTATTTTAAGTTTTCCAAAAAAAAAATAAAAACAACCAGATTTAACTGGTTGCATTATCAAAGATTTGTATCATTCTTCTAGGTGCCCTATTGAATGTTGCAAAGTATGTTTTAATGAATCCTTTTTGGGAATCACTATCTTTACCAAGCATTTCCAATGTTGGCGGTACCCAGATTGCTATTCGATGAGTTTCTAAGTCCACTAAGAACCAGTCATCATCATTACAATCTTTATCTTCCCATACAGGAATTCCATCAAACTCAGGTCTTCCTTCAAAACCAAACCTACTGCTTGTTGGCACTGTTCTTTGGGATGCGTCGAAGATTCCTCTAAACTTATCTCCTTGAATGAAACTAGTAATAAATACCATGTTGTTCAAGTCAGCACCTTCTACTCCTACAGCTTTACGCTTAGCAGCTCTTAAGTTAGCTAGCGTGATGTCATTGCTGTTTCCGTTAATGAAGTTATCTCCTGTAGTTGTGCTTGAAAGTCCATTCGCTTGAGTTCTTGTCAAGTTGTATAACGTTGTGTTACCTGCTTGGTCAGTTATGTACTCAAATCCTATAACTGCAGCTGCTGTTTCCAGTCCTACTTCTGCGAACAAGTCTGCATTAATTACTGCCATTAAGTCTTCCGTTGAGTCGCTTACTTCTTTAGCGAACACATCTCCAACTGGACCGCCTCTAGCTGCCGCAATCATGTCACCATCAATTTCAACACCAACTTGGTATTTTTTGAATTTGGTTTGGAACTTCAGTCTTGTAACATTACCAAGAATTACTGCGTTACCTGTGAAAGCTGCTGCTGTTGTGTTAGCTGCAATCTTTAAGGTGAACTGTACTTGGTTGTTTCCTTTAGTACTAAAGTCTTCTTTATTCAACAAGTTCCATGTAGTTGTCTTTTGGTTAAGAATGTTAAAGATCATAGGATCGAACACATCACTAAGTTCAGCTGCACTAAGCAAGTAATCTGTGTCTGTGTTTTGATTAGTTGTAAGTCCTAAACCTTTATACTCTAACTTTGCTCCATTAACTGCAAAGTTTTTGTACTCTCTAGCTTCAGCACTTTTAGAATCCATCTTAAGCATTCCAGCACTTGTAAGACCAAGATTATCAGCTAGCTTTCCAGCCACTGCAATCATTGCTTCTTTACTGTACTCATCCTTTTTCTCAAAGAGTCTTTCTTTGTACTCTTTCATCTCGATAGATTCATTAACATCTTTGTTCATTCTCGTTTTAGTCTCCACTTTGATTTCGTTAAGACTCTCTTTTAAGTCTTCCTTAATTTTATCAATAATAACTTTTCTTTCCTTTTCTTTAGCTTCTTTAGCTCTTACTTCTTTAAATTCTTTAAGTAGTGCTAAGTCATCTTTACTAATTTCTTTTTCTTTACCTTTAGGTTCATCATCTGTTTTAACAGTTTGAATCTCTTTTTTTGGAGCTTCAGTAGCTGCTGTTTTACCTGAACTTATAGGTTTATCTTGTAGTTTTGTTTCTACCATAATTTTTTCCTCCTTCTTATTATGTTTGATTGATTCAGAAATCTTATTTTTGATTTCTTTAATCATAACTGCGTGTTCATTCATTGGTTGACTGGCTAAAGTCCACCCTTCGAGTTCAGTTCCTGGCAATAACGTTCTAATTATTCCTTTATCAACTTCTTCTTCAACCACTGAATTCTCTAAATACTCATGACTTATTAAGTTGTGAGTGTTGAATTCTATGCTGAATGAATCTAATAAATTGTTATCAATACGATAACTTGTTTCTTCATAATTATCCTTAGTCTTATCAACCAAAGTATCCACATATAAACCGTATTCTCCATCGCCAAGCTCATCAACTCTTGCAGTTCCTTTAACTCCTACTCCTGCAACGTGAGGCTCACGATTATGATTAACACTTACCTTGTTAACTCGAGGGTTACCATCATTGATTTGGTCAGCCCAAACATCCAAAGTTACTTTGTCAAGTTGATCTCTTATGAATAAGTCTCTTGTTTCATCATAAAAACCACTGTCTAAATGTGTGGTTGCAATGTAACCGCCTTTAATAAGTTCTCCTTCGCTTCCTTCTTTAGTCTCAAAACCTCTAACTGTAGAGAATCTTGATTCTTTCTTACCTTTTGTGAATTGAGAGAAACAAATTCCTAGCCTTTGTTTTTGGTCAGAGAACTCTTTTCTGACTGTTTCATTACTCATACAACTAGCTACAAATTCGTCACGTGACTGTTTAGGACTGGGTGTAGGTAGTACCATTAAGATAAATATGAAGATTAAGTTTTTTAAATGTTTCTATGTTTTAGGTTTAAAATATCGGTCTATTGTTAGTTTAGTGACTTTATCAGTCTCTTTCTCAGATAAGATAATTCCCTTAGTCTCGTAGTAAGCATGAGCTAACTCGTGAAGTATTGTTTTAGTCTGATCATTCCCACCTAACTCATTATCTATATAGATCTGTTTCTTATTAAAATCTACCACTCCAGAAGAATAGCCTTTATCTGTTACGTTAAATGGAAACTCACAATGCTTAAGATTATAATATTTTAAAGTCTGCACGACATCATTTAACGTTAAAGCTTTCAGCTCATTCATTGTCTCTCCTTTCATTCCTTTGCCACACACCGAATATAAAGTTATGTATGTAAGGAACAACCAAGACCATAATTTCTCTTTCATTATCCAAAGCATTCATACGCACAATATTCACAATGCCATTTACCTCTCTTGTCTATTACATCAATCCAATAATCAGGCCAGTCTTTGCCACAATGACAATCTGTACATCCTCTAACTTTACTCATAAACACCATTGATTATATGGATCAATTGCTGAGTTCCATTAGGGTAAACAAAACTATGCGCATGAGTCCAATTACTCAATCCCCTGTTATACTTCAGTTCTAACTTAGTGCTTGTACCAACACCCACAACACCTCTAAAGATCTTACTGTTATGAGTGTGCCCTTTAATGATAGCTCTGAACGCATCCTCACTACTCTTCTCACTAGCTCTTGCCCCATTCAATCCCAAATCACCATGCATCCCTAACTCCCAACCTAAAAGTTTGTACGTTTGATTACGTTCAATAAACTTAACCTTCTTCCTAAAGTCATTATATTTTTGTAGTCCTTGTTCTAAAACATTCTGTTCTCTAATATATGCAAGAGACAACTCAAGAGCGATCTCAATATTGTTTGGGTCATCTTTAAATCTCATCTCTTTAAGGTATCTGTCTAAGAACTCATCATGATTACCTTTAACAATGTTAATCTCACAATCCTCAGGAGTGTTATCTATAAAGAATTTTAATTCCTCACTACATTGCATTAATTCTTTTTCTAGTGTTAAGGTTTGATCTTTATATGTTATTGCTCTATCTAAAGGCTTGTTACTTTCATGATGCGTAATACTATGGCCATTAAAGAAGTCATGTAAGAATATTCTTTTAGGCTTATATGTCTTGATTAACTCAAACGTCTTCTCTCTCACAACAGTATCTGTATCTCCTACATGCCAGTCTCCTAATATCATTGCTTCAGGTCTTACCGTAATAACTTTTCCATCAGCTGTGTATTGATCACACATATCAGTCAAGCTACCGTTTTTTAAAGAACGAATAATTCTACTAACATAAGTTATCCCATCTTTTACGTCAACAAACACCCCACCATACACATGATCTTGTAACGCAATCTTTCCCACTCGGTTATCTTTATAATTAGGAACAGTCAACGCACCAGTAGTCATAACCATCTTAGGATACTGCCCCACAGGAGTTCCTATGTTACTCATTTGTTGTTTAGTAGCTCCAACTATTGTACTACCATCTCTACTCACAAAACGATTAAGCCCAGTTAGTGGAATGATTTGTTGGGGTAATATGTTTGCATTCTTAACCATGATGTTATCATTTAACTTTACATCCCTGTCCAACATTTTGTAATCTCTGAAGAAAGGATGAATTTGATCATCATCATTAGTATGCTTTGCTTTTAGCACAATCAGTATTAGTTCTACATCATTCGCACTACAGTATTGTTCAAACACTTTTAATACATCTTTGTTAGGAATTGTTTCTTTTTGAATAGAAGTAATCAAGTATTTTTTGAAAGGATTTTCTTTAATACTATCTCTTCCTTCGTTACTGATTGGAATAACAATCTTCTCTTCTCTGGATATATATGGTCTTCCAACTGCTCTTGCTTTAATACCGTAACGTCTCATAGAAGCACTTATAGTACCTTGGAAAACGTTAAATCGTCGAGCAATTTCGTGTTGGGTAATACCTTCTGCTGCAAGCTTTTCTAAAGTAGGTTTATCTACTATGGGTTTTCTGCTCATGGTGGTTTATCCTCCTGTAAAAAGTTTAAAAGCTGATATCACTCCAGGTGTAGATAACAACCCTATAATGATCTTAGCCGTCCAACTCATTCCTCTTATTTGTTCAACTAAACCTTCTAGTTTCTCAATTCTTGTTTCGTGATTAGGAATTTGTTTAAGTATAGGTTTATTCTCGTGTTGGTAAGTAAGCATATCTGGAACTCTTTTTGCTTGTTGTTCAGTCCAAAATAATCGTTCAGCTATACCGTCTTTTCCGTTACCATAAATAAGTTTGCTGTGCCTGTCTACTTCAGCATTTATTGTAGTTAAAGAAGAATCTATTTTGGCTACAGCTTTTATTACTTCTACTGTGTCTCTGTCTATTACGTTTTTAGTCATTGTGTTAATAATCTACCACAATACCTGCAGTATAAGCAGTTCCACCAACTCCACTGCTTTTTTTGAACTGAAATTCCCAAATAGCAGCACCAGCAGAAAGATTGCTTAACGTGCCTAGATCAACAAGTGTGACTGTGGTGTTTCCTGTTTGGTCTGCCACTTCTGCAATAGTTGTATCATTAGTTATATCAATTAATTTACATCCTATTCCTTTACCTTCATCAGCCCACATCAAAATCATAACATCTACAGGTGATATAATGTCTGTACCTCGAAAAGAAAAACAAACAAACGTTTTGTAAGCATCATTTGTTATGTCAATATGCGCATCACCATCTCTAAGTTCTAAAACATCTCTAATTGGTTTTTGTGGTTGTGTCAATCCCATTTTATCTTGGCACCTCAAGTATTCTTACATCAGCATTAGCACCATCAGCAATAACAAACCAATTACTATCCTCAGTAACATCTAACTCAATACTACCACCGTTCTTAATAATCAAAATGCCATTAACTGTTGTGACCGCACTACCTCCCACGTACACATTTCTGTTAGCGCTATCGTTTTGAATGAACAACTTTCGTCTGTTAGCTAATGCTGTGGTTGGAGCTGCAAGAGCTGTAACGCCCACAGTTAATGCGGTGTTTAAAGGGTTACCGCCAAGTATTTGCATAGGCACAATTATGGCCTTGTTGTCTTCAATTGCACTAGAAAAAACTTTCTGAAAGGTATCGCTATTTCCTCCAGGTATGAATGTTGCTGACGTCATATTTTGTGAATGTTCCCTTGCAAGTTCATTAACAAAATCTGGTTTTGTTCCAGGGCTGAATTAGTAATTATTACTTTGTAAATGAAATCGCTGCTTTTAAACTTAAAAGTTGTGAAGTCACTGTTTTCTGTCATGAACACTCTAGGAGACATTCCAGGACTAAACGCTCTGTCCTCATTGTATAAGTGAATAAATTCTGGTAGTGGAACTATTTGGGTTTCGCCACCAATCATTTGTTTATATTCTATTTGTGCTTCGAGGTCGAACTCTTTAATTTCTTTACCTACACCTGTAGGTTTCATTCCTTGACT
>SDBT01010057.1_pt1 | contig 15311 bp, 18 predicted proteins | sample 2277101 | NCBI WGS metagenome assembly SDBT01 (sample SAMN10404973, study PRJNA504765) | marine sediment metagenome | isolation source: marine sediment core GS10_PC15, 103 cmbsf | place: Arctic Ocean: Southern Knipovich Ridge | collected 2010 | reverse complement strand
TGTACAGGCTGTGGCAGCGGTAGTCATCCAATCCCTGACACAACCGCGCCGCTTGAAGACGATGGGACCGGAAATGATTTGTTTTTCCAGCTAAGCGCCCTGTCTACCGCGCGGACTCTGACAGTCCAAAACGCCGACTACATTCTTGCTGGAACAAACATTACCAATAGCTTCAGTACGGGACAAAACTTTACCTCGATTGCAATGACCTCCATATTGGAGATCTCGGGGTCGGGGCTGGACTATTTCATTGACCGCTCGGCTGCTGAAGGTCTAATCTTCGGCAGAACCGGCGGCGACGACATCATAGAAATCGAAGAGCTTTCCACGGTCCTGAACGAGATACGATTCCAATCCGGCAGTGGCACGTCCGACGACGTACAAATTGCTCTGGTGAGCAACACGGGCAGTGACGGCTTCAACATCATCAATGACCGCTCTGCGGACCAGCTCGTGTTTGAGAGGGCCGCGAGTGACAATGAAATTCTAATTATCGAAGAAGAGAGCGCGTCACTCAATGGAGTATGGCTTCTCACAGACACTACCGCTACTGACGATGTACGGCTAAGATTTCTCAATTCTGCCGCCAGTAACGGCTACAATCTTCAATTTGATCAGTCTCTGGATCTGTTCATCCTGGAAACCCACAGCGGCACTGACATCCTCACGGTCCAGGATCTCGCGGTGGAGGTTGTCGACGCGAACTTCACGGTTCAGCAGATAGCCAACACGCAACTTGACATCCAATTCGAGGCAGGCGACAACACAGACGACGACGTTCGTGTTCGCTGGGCAAACGCGACCGGCACGGGCGGGTATCAGATCTTCTTCGATCAGTCCGCGAACGATCTGTTCATCGAGACGGCTGGTGGAACTGACATTATCCAGCTCGACATTGTAACGGCAGTGTTTCAATCCCAAATCTGGAGTCAGGACTCACTGCCGATTCGCGCTGATGCTGGCTACCAGGACGGCGCAAACGTGGGCATCGATCTAACCTGCTCTGGCGGAGACAGCATCATCAACGCGCAGGTTTCTGGCGGCATCATCGTGGCAGGAAGCTGTGGACCATGACTAAACTGGAAGACATTCAGGAGGAGGATCTATGACTTGGTTTCTCAATTTTGTTAGTTTCTTTCAAAGCTGGTTTCATTGGGCTCCGGTAATTGACTTCTTCGGTTAAAGGAGAGACATGATAAGAACAAACGTTTTAGCAATCACCCTTATGGCATTCTCGGGGCTGGCATGGGCCCAAGACGGCAAACCTACTCCAAACCTGGAGCCTCTGCCGCAAGCCCAAAAACTGTCCTGTCCAGCCCACGTGGAGCTTCTCGGCTCGGCCATTCAAAATCTCCAGGCCCAAATCGCCGAGCTGCAGAGACGGCTTCAGACTCTATTAGCCACGAACGAGCAGCTACGTCTTAACTCGGCCCTAAAGGCCCCGCAGAAGGAGTTCGTCTCCTCCGTTCAATGGGCTATCGCTAGCTCTGGCGCGGACCCGAACAATTGCTGGGTGGCCCTTTTAACGGGAGAGATTACCTGTGATCCATTGACTACCTCTTCCATTCCGTGATAGACTGGGGCTGACGAACCTCTACTGTCCTGGGGAGGGAGAATAACGCGGCCTCGTTTCTCCCTCCTCCATCCTCTTCCTTCCTCCTCATCTCTCTTTACCCTCTCCACCCCTTTCAATTCCCACCGTACTTGGTGTAGAATTTAGGAATGGCAACCTCGGTTGCGCCCATTCGTCCATCCGGGATAGTCGACCCGGACTATTTCTGGAACCTCAACCAGAATCCTCCCTCTGCTGGAGATCCCTATCTCACCCCTCAAAACCAGTTCAAGGAGAATATCGACGACGGTTCTAATCAGACGCGCCGAAGGGCTATTGACTTTGGCTATGGTCAGGAGCAGGAGTTCTCTCAGCGCGGACTTCCCTACTACCGCGATGAACGCCGCTATGGTCAAGCCGGAGATGTAGCCTATGCCCCTCTGGGAATGGGTCAGGCCGGATACTCTCCCGAGGAACAGGCCCGAATTCAGCCGGACCTGGGATATCTTCAGCAAACTTCCGGGGAACGTGATCGAGTTGGAATGTCTCCCGATGAGCAAAGGGCCATCGTCGGCGATCCTTACGCGGCCGGAGCCTACTTCAATCCTCAGCTCATGAGTGGAATGGCGGAGTCCGCCGGAGCCAGACAGTATGAACGATTCAACGAGGGGTCTGGAGGAGTCCGTGGCGCGGCCTATGATCCAAGTCTTACCATCGATCCCAGGTTCGCGGGATCTCAACAGGGAGCCCTATCCACTCTAGAGGCTGGAACCAGCGAGGCTATTGATCCCGCGAGACTCAGGCTGGATCCCGGGTTTGCCGAGAACTATCCCATCTCGGATGAGGAGATTCAATCCCTCTCCACTTTAGCCAGCCAAACCGCTGGAGCCCGTTATGGCGCGGACGAACAGGATATCCAGCGTCAGGCCAGGGCCTCTGGAATGGTTACTCCCCTGGCCCGCGCGGCCATGGGCCAGAGATTGCGCCGCTATGGGGCCCAAGAGGCCTCCGACGCCGCCTCCAGGGCCAGACTGGGGGGATTATCCCAACAGCGTGAGCAGATGCGTCAGGCCGAGGGAATGCGTCTTGGAGCTGAGCAGGGATTGACCGACCGGCAGCTTGAGACAGCGTTTGGCGTGGCCGGCCAGAGAATAGGAACTCAATCCGACACTGAACGGCTTCGCTCTGGCCTGGCTGGAAACGCGGCCGGTCTTCGTACTGGAGCTGAGCAGTATCTCCTTGGAACCGGTCTTGGCACGGAACGGGATGTCTTCAACCGTAAGTTGGACGTAGGACGGTACAACCAGGAGACTGGAATGGGCCAGGCCCGCTATGCCGAATCCGAGTCTGCACGAAGAAACCAGAACCGTTACGGCCTGCGTCAGGACGCCGAGAGATACAATCAGGCCCAGCGTTATGGCCGAGGCATGGATATTGGAGATCGCTATTCTCAAAGGGGCCAGGGAGTAGCAGACGCTCGGCGCGGGGATGAAAGGGAATACCGGGATTATCTGGAACGGTCTCGGGACTACTCTGGTGGTCAGGCTGGCAGGGCCTCCGATCGGCGACAACGTGGATTTGGTCTGTCTCAGAACGCCGAGAATCAGGCCATGCAGACCCGATTGGGCCGTAGGAACTCTCCAGGGTTCTTTGAACGTTCTGTTCTTCCTTCCCTACTTAGTGGAAGTAAGAGTGCCGCCGGTGGATTCGGAAAATAATGGCTAACGGACCTTCAGCTTACGACTACATGGATCCAAGGTATGGATCTCGTCCGAGGATCCCCACGCCTGCGTTCAATCCCAACGCCGGATCGGCCCTGGACTATTTGGATCCAAGATTCCGGGCAGCTCCAGCACCTTCTTCGGCCTCTCCGCCATCATTGGGATTGCCTCCAGAGGACTTACCGCAACGGCCTTCGACTCCGGCTGTTCCTCAAGGCCAGTCCATGGACCAGTTCTACGATCCATTTGGCATGGAGGCTTCGGCACGGGATTCGTCCTTGACTCCTGATCCTTATGGACAGTCCATAGACCGTGTACAGACTACCCTGGAGACTGCGCCAACGGCCGTTCCCGGACAGCCGCCATGGTGGAAGCAGATCCTGGGCTATGCCGCCGAGAGCTTTCGGCCTACCTCGGGAATGGGAATCGGAGATCGTTTACATGGCGTGGCCGGGGCCAAACAGGAGGCTGCGGGAAGAGCCGGGAGATTGGAAGAGGAGATGGACTTGGCCAAGTTAAGGGGAGACCAGGCCAGGCTCCAGTTTGACAAAGACAAGCTTATGCGGGAGGGAGAACAAAAGACACTAACAGAGGAACGTCTTACTCGCGGCACGGGTACTTGGATAAAGGTGGATGAGGACGAGAACGACACTAGAAAGTTTAGCATTTTCACAACGACCTCGGATGGCACTAGGCTGGGAAAGCAGAGGACCCCAGCCGAGACAAAGTACACGGTAAGCGCTAAGTTCGCGGCCGAGCGGGGCTTTATTGATCCAGATACTGGACGGCCTCCCACAGAACCCGTGGAAATAGGCGAGGGTCTCTACAAGGACTGGACTGGTCCTCCATCCAAGCCTCCAGCTCCCCTAGCTCCGGTTCGCATGGGAAGAAGTATGGTGCCCCCTATTCAAGGCGAGGGTGGCGCGGTAACAGGTTATGGACCTCCTCTACCTGGTTTCGATGTCCCGCCCAAAGAGCCGACACCCATCTCAACCGAGCTGAGTCCAGCCTCCGATGCGTCCAACAGACGACTGATAGATAACGCCTATAACGTGGACATTCAAGGGGCGCGTGACGAGTATATAGTCAATACCCTGGGCAGCGAGTTGAAACCCGCCACTTCTAGTTGGTATTGGGACAGCGAAAATCAACAGGCAGGTATAGACACGGCCAAGCGTCTCTGGAGAGAGAGGATTGAAGCCGCCAACAAGCGGTACGTCGAGGGCTACCGTGACGTTCTTGGCGAGATAGCTCCAACACGAGAGGACCCGGATCTTCCCTCCGTCTATCCAGAATCGGGCCTGGAGGCTCCTCCAGAAGACCCTGACCCGGAGAATCTGCTTTCCCTTGAGTAACATGCACAATGCCCGATGTTGTTTCCATTGAAGAGCTGGGACGCAGGTACAAACAAAAGTACCCGGCGTATGCTCCCCACTCAGACGCCAAAATAGGCGGACTAGTCCTAAAGAAGTATCCACAGTATCAAAAGAGCATAGCACCGTCTCCAGTAGTTTCCACGGCAGGTCAGCCACCTTCCGAGATTCAACCTAAGCCCCAGAAACTCTCTTCTGGCGTTCTCCCGCGCGGGACCGGACCTGGAGCCTTCGATACTGTTCGAGACAGGCCATCTCCATCACGCGCGTCTATTGTCCCCCCGGAGATTATTCAAGGAGTTAGGAATAGAATCCCTTCCCCGGACTTCGCGACACAGCCTGGAGACGGAAGGCCCTACGTCGACCGCGTGCCTCCGCCTGATTCTTCAAGGGCCATGCATCGAGGAGCTGGAGCGGGGTTGTCAGAGAAAACAGTTCGATCTACTTTACCCTACGTTCCTATTGTTGGTGGGGCTGTTCAGGCTGCTCAGGGAGTTGGCCAAATAGCCGAGGACTACAAAGATCCCAGAGGGTACACCGAACTTGTTCATGGAGGAACCATGGCAGCCCTCGGCATGGCGGGTGGTCCTTTAGCAGCTACCCTCAGGACAGCCTTCAAAGCTGCTCCACTAGCGGCTGGACTTGAGCTTGCAGCCAGTATCCCAGTAGGACTGGCGGGAGGAGAAATCGCCGCGCGCGGGGGCGAGTTCATGGGAGTTGGACCAGCCGGACAGGAACTGCTCCGTACTGGGGGGGAATTCCTGGGAACTGGAGGCCTATTGACAAAGGCTGCCCAACGAGGACGTCGTCCAGCCATACAGGCCTTGGACCTGAGAACCCCATCTTCCGCGCAACGTCTGTTATCCTCTGGACCTGAACGTCGTCTGTTAACAGCTCCACCGGAAGCTCCCAAGGCAGCTCCAGAGCCTTCTTTTCCTCCGGGATATCTAGAGGGAAGACAGCCCAAAAATGGAGGGCAACAGGCTCCAGCCGATCTCCCTCCCACCAGGGAGATTCTTTACCCCGAGAGATTACGACAGGACGTACCAAGGAACGTACCAGAGCCTGTTCGCTGGAAGTATCCGGAACCACCGGAACCGCCAACGCCAACAGTTCCGGAGCCTGCCTTTCCTCCAGGGCTGTTAGAGGGACGACAACCTAGAAAGGTAGGGAAACAGGCTCCGACTAGTCTTCCTCTCGCTAGAGAGATTCTCTATCCTGAAAGGTTACGAACAAAAGCGCCAGAACCCGTTCGTTGGAAGTATCCACCACCGCCAGAACCAACTCCCAAGGAAGCTCTAGGACCTCTCTACCCTTCAGGATATCTAGAAGGACGACGACCCAAAAAGACCGTAGCTGCCGAGCTGGAGGTTCCTCCCCCGGATCTGCCTGGTGCTAGGGCTCCTGAACCTGGTCTCGAACCCATTTCAGCATCGGTCCTTGGCGAACCTCCACGGCCATTAAGGACTCCTCAAGATCCCATCTCCTCCAGGGCGCACCGAAAGATCTTCGCTCTAGCCAAAAGCGATAAGACGCTGGTTGACTCCACGATCTATAGCCTTACCGGTAAGTCCTCCATTAGAAATCTTAATCGGGCCGAGGCCTCGAAAGTAATAACCGAGCTGGAGGGAAGACCTAAGGTGGACCTGGAACCTCCTCCCTTGGAGACTCCCCCAATAGAGGCGTATGAACGTCCTAGGTACGAGAGGGTTCCCAGGGACCCAGAAGGTCCGGTTCCTCCCGAAGGGCCTCCTTCAACCCCGCCTGGAGAGGGTCCGCCATCAAAGCCTCCCGGACCTCCTGATCCCGAGACTAAAGAAATCGTGGGGTCGACCCGTCTGTTCTTCCGAAGGGCCTTCGCTGATCACTACCACAACATCAAGAAGGAAGGAGCCGCCGGAAAGGATATACAACGCCGTCTAGAGGAGACCCAAACAGCCACCGAGGTACGATCTCAGGGAGATCATGAGGATCTTATCTATCCACGGGGAGAGAAGAAGAACGGACTCCTCAAGATCACCGAAGAGGAAAAGATTAACCTCAAGGACTCCATCGAGGGCCGGGCGGAGCCATTGAACCCGCGAGTAGCCGTTCTGCGGGACAACTTCAACACCATCGCTGACCGTCTAGCTACTCGGGCCGAAGAGCTCGGAGTTATGGTAAACGATGACGGAGTCTGGCGTCCCTTCCAGCGCCAAAAGGGGTGGGTTCCGCACTCCTTCGCCAGTCCCGAGGAGCTGGCAAAGACCGGGGGTATTCGCAAGCGTATCATCCAAAACATGGTCGACAACCGGGGGTTTACCAAGGAAAGGGCCGAGAGCTTTATCCAGGAGTGGATCCTTTTCCAGACCTCCAAGTCCAAGGATTACCGTCCCGAGCAGTTGATCACTTGGCTGAAGGATACACGTCAGGCTAAATCCACGGCCGAAGCGCTAAAACTCCTGGAGAGGTTCAAGGCCGGGGATGTTCCCCGTTCGGGGTCCTTGGAATACCCGCGAAAGCTGGACCTTCCACTCGATGATCCTGATCCTAGCCGGGCCATGCTTCGCTCCATCACCAAGGAGTGGGAACGCCTGGGCTGGATCGAGCAGTTTGGGCAAGAACTCCCATCCAACGTGGCCAAGAAGGTTAAGGGTCCTATTCCAGCCAACCAGTTGGACGATCTTCTCAAGCAGGCCTCCTCCGAGGGCGCTGACGTGGATGAGATACGTGATCGTCTTAGCATCATTCTGCGTACGAAGACTCGCAGACAGTGGCTACAGACCTTCTCTACCCGTGCTCGTCTACTAAATGTATCTCTGTTGGGCCAGATGGCCGAGCTAAACGTCTTCCAGGGAATGCAGGGAACCCTCATTCGTGGCGGGCCCAAGGCTGCCGCCTATGGTCTTGGCAAGATGTTCACCAAGTCCGGCCGGGAGTTCGCCCGCCGTTCCGGCTCCATGGTCCGCACCGAGGCCGCCATGGCCCTAGGCGAGGAGATGCCGTCCACGGGATCACTGGCTTGGGCGGCGGACAAGTTCCTCAAGGTAACCGGCGGCAGCGGGTCGGAGATGGCCAACCGCTGGACGGCCTCAAACGGAGGTCACATCTTCACCAAGGACATGGTACGTTGGATGAAGGCCGATCCAGAGACTATTATTGGGGGGATGAAGGTCAAACATGCCAGGCGTCAGCTCGAACGGCTCGGTCTGGATCCCAATCGCGAGCCCACCATGGAAGAGTTCTACAAGGCTGCTAATCGATTTGATAGAGAGGTTAACTTCTCCTCCAAGGAAGGACATACCCCACTTGTTGGGAGTGGTCCAGTAGGTAAGATGTTTTGGCAGTTCAAGAACTTCATCTATAACCAGAGCCGGTTGATCTTCAACGAGGCCATCAAGCCCCTTGGAAGCCCCAAAGAGGACCCAATAGGGGTTCTCAAGGCAGGCAGAAATCTGATTATACTGTCAACTCTCTATCCCTTTGTTGGAGATCGTGTACGCTGGTGGCGCTCCAAGAAGAAAGGTCAAGCCTACATGGACAGGTTCGAAATGGAAAGCGCCTTCGAACGGTATCTCAAGGGTGCCACGGCTACGGGTGCTCTGGGCATGGGCGGAGAGTTCTACGAGGCGGCGGTGGCGGGAAGACTGGAATCCGAAATTCTAGGTCCTACCTTTGGAGGAGTGGCCGAGATCGGAGAACGTACCATTCGAGGAGGCCCAGGAGCTGGAGCCGAAGCCGTGGCCCGAAGGCTTCCAATGGGACAGCCTATCGTGTCGAGGTTGAAGGAGCCTTCCCAGAGAAGGCGAAACCGCTACAAGGTCAAGAGACAATAGAGGTCTATCTATACGTTCTCCTGGGCCCCGCTCAATAACCTTCTTCGCAACTCGCGCACGATCTTCCCTGAAGGAAGTCTTGGGCTGCTCAAACTCTCCCAGCGAGGAACCACCGTGGTAGCCGAGCCTTCGGTCAGGCCCATTAGGATTCCAAACTCCTTCTGTGACACTCCCAAGTGGACGGTACGATAGGCTCTCAACCCCAGCTTGAACCGGACTTGTCCCTCTGTTAAATCCGGGTGATGCCGAACCTCTTGAATCTTGATGGAAAGCACCAGGGAACTACCGACCTCGCTAGCCAGTTGACGACTGGCCAATCGGGTTCCTCCCAGGCTCTGATTGTTTATCATGGAGTCTTCTCCTCTAGGGACTTCAAATAGATACCGGTAGCCTCAGGGCCAAACTGCACGCGGCATTGAATCCGTCCCCCGCAGCTCAGACAGCGTTGGTAATCTCCATCTTCGTCATGGAATGGATGGGTCAACTTCGCATGGGAGCATGAGGCTAGCCAAGACAGGATTCCATTCCACGGGCCCGTCAGGATATTTCTCACTTGCCTTCCCCCTCCTTCGAAGTCTCCTCGCGCCGACCTTCAATGAACCCCCTCATTGGCGGATAGGTTCCATCCTCCATGGGATCCAATCTCTTGGGAGGGGCCATAATAAAGGCCTGGTTCATGGTGAAACTCGTCTCGCCCTTATCCAGCAGCGGAGAATCAACAGTTATTCCGAGACTGACCCCTACTACCTTGAAGGCCTCTATCTGCGCCTGGATCAACGCGGCCAGGAATTTAAACTCCCCCGCCGCCTGACACTTATCAACGGCCTCGCTTACCTCCATCCAGAGGCTCCTGCCCATCTCGCGCCATTCCTCGGCCGTGGTCTCGGTAGCTGCTTCGGCCAGGAAGCGGATATTCTCCTTCTTGTGGGCAAGCATGTGCTTGGCGTAGGTGGCCATGGGACCCGGGAGCATGTCCCACTTGGCTCCAATGTCCTTGTAGGAGGACAGTTTTGCCAGGCATCCCACGAGATCTCTTTCGATCTCCTTCCGTTTTGGGTGAAGCGCTATCTGACCCGCCGTTGGTCGAATTACCGCCATGGGTCTATTCTACACTATTTGGTGGGGATGTGGTGGTATCTTTACCTAGGCCCCTGTCTGGATGCATTTCCAAGAATCTCTGAGTACACCACTCTTGGAACATGTCCGCGCCCTGTTTATACGCCATTTGGGCCTGTGCTCTAATAGTCAGGCCTACAAAGCTTGCGTGGCTATTGGCGCAGTATCCATTGAGAGCCGCTACCGTGAATATGAACTGCATCAAACGTTTGATCATTAGGGCCTCCCAAGAGGTGGGCCAAATTCGAAGTATTTACCATCTAAGACGATAAATACAAGTAAGAATATATACACAACAGATAAGACACTCAGAAATAAAGTTCCCACAATCATTAAGAATTTTATCATGGTCTCCACTCGTCCCGGTCATCGGATGGATGTAAAGGAGGCCGAAACTCCGGTTCCATGAGCCGGTCTATTGCCTCTAGACGCTCCTTGTGATCCTTGTGTCCCCCGGCGTGCAGGAGACCTACTCCATACCCCACGCCGAAGATCACCAAGGCACTCAACAGGTCAGCCATTCTCTTTCTCCTTCTCCCGAAACTGACAACACGAAAAACGGGCATGGGTCTGCAGCACGGCGAACATCTTCTCGTTGTCCCTTGCCCAGGCCTTTGTCTGTGCTATGTGCCGAAGGTTTGGTTCATCATCCTCGGATATGGTTAGTAGGCAGTGTCCCCAACTTGGTGACATATTATCTCCCAACAAGTCCCACCGTAAATTTCCACCTTCGATTTCGTGTGTGCAGCCATCTGCATCCAGCTTCTCTTGGCTCCAGAATCTGCAGTTCTCACAGACGGGAAGAGTCACGCGCTTAAATGGAATTCTGTATTGATACCGTAGAGACTCTTTATCAAAATCAACCATATCCCCCTCCCCGAACATCCCAATCCCTCATTCCTCCAGAGTTCTCTCCGTTGAACTTGCCCCAGTTCCGTCCTGCCTCAACGTCCACTCCGACCTGCAGGCCTTCTGGAGCTATCTCCTTATCAATCAGAACCTCGCTGGGCGCGCTCATGATCTCGTGTATCCTATGGATCCGCTCCGGGAGCCTGGCGTCATCCGGCATTTCCATCTTCGCCGAGTCGTGGATCAGGTTAATGATCCACCTATCCAATCTCTCCTCGCGCAGCCTCAACACGGCGTCTCTCAAGTGTCCATGACCATCATTGGCTGGAAGGTAGGCAATGGCCGCCTCGTGATCGGCCCCGTGGCCCCAGTCTCCTCGTTTCGAGTTCCAGTCGAATACGCAGTAGAACCATCGGATATATCCATGAGAGGTCAACAGAAAGGTTTGGTCGTGGGCCTTTTGGGTTATCTCCGGCATCCAGGCCATATGGCGCGAGAACAACTCGGCCATTACCGCGAACATACTTTTGACCTCGGCCTCGTTCTCGAAGTCGTCTTCATATCGTTTGTAACATCCATGGGGTCTAAGCCCGAACTGACGTCCATGGACAATGTGTTTGGCCTTGGTATCACGTTCATGTTTGAAATTCTTATGGACCCATCTTAGCTCCTCGGCCAAGGCATCATCGGACTGTCTAGGGTCAACAGGCTTCAATCCCTCCCTCTTCAGGTAATGGCTTAGCAGGAAGGAGTGAATGTCTATCTTGGAGATCCTGATATAATCCAGATCCCTGGCCTCAAATCCCGTGGTCACCGAGTGAAGACCTTTGAAGTCCATCTCCACCAGGACATATCCCGGCCGGGCCTCGATCATCCTCCGCCAGCTCTGGGCAATCTCTCTATGCTTGGGGCCGTTTTGGATATTAGGCCTCTTGGAGGTTAACTGGCCAGAACCAGTGTTATACCCAAACGTGGTATGGACCCTGCCATCGAGGCCTGGCTTCCAGCCCGTGACATAGGTGGACTTCATCTTTACCACTTCACGATGCTCGATGGTTCCCTTGAGAACTGGATCCTTGGTCCTGGAGATCAACCGTTCCAGCTCTCGTCTCTCGGTGGTCTCCCGGTCGCCGCGAATGGTCTTGGGAACCTTCCATTTCCTCTTGCGCGGGTTGGAGATCTCCTTCCGCTCCTGCTCGGTACGATATTTGATATAGGCCAGGACTTGCTGCCAGGCGGTTGGCTTGAAGGGGAGGATTTTGCACCATCTCCAAGTCTTCAACTCGACGGGAGAGAACACCTGCTTCTCCAGCGGTTCTGAAAAGGGACGGAAGTCCCACTTGACCTCTACCATCTCCTTCGTGGTGGGATTACGATGCAAGGCCGGAGGCATTAGCTCGACTACTTCGGATGCCAGCGGTGCGTGTCCAAGGGATAATTCCATCCTCTCCCGGACCTCTACTACTTCCTTCGGCTCCTTCTTATATCCCTGGGGAGGATGGACCTTCTGCAATTCATCTGGAACTTCCTCCCTGATCTTGGCCAGGACCTTAACCTCTTGCTGGGAGAGATCTTCTCCTAACTTCTCCCTGCGTTTAAGGTTAATGGGAACTCCCCGGATCTCGGTCTCCCTTAGGAAGGGATCGAATTCCCTCTTGTGCTTCACATACGAACGAGTTACCTTTCTGGCCTCCAAATACTTCCAGATCTTCTCGTCAATCCAATGCAGAACATCCACATCCGCGCAGCCATACCGCTGTTTATCTCGTCCGCCCAGACGGGACCAGTGCTTCCAGGGAAAGGGAAAGCCAAAGTGCGAGGCTACCGACTGTAACCCCATGGGGAGATCCGGCTGGAGGGAGTGGAAGGCCCACATGAGATCGTCACTTTTGCCCTCAATTCTAACTCCGGCCGCAGCCAGGACCTTATCGTCAAAGCACCAATTGTTGAATCCTATCTTCCTATGAGGAAAAGCTAAGACCGTCTTGGCCATGCCAATAAAGGGTTCGCGCCAGGGCCATATTACTCCACACTCCTTAGCCCAAGAAAATTGAATGGACTGAATGATGTCCTCTCCAGGCGCTCCGGCCAGTAACTCGTCCTCGGCTACGTCAGCGGAAACGTTGGTCTCGATGTCATAGGCTATAACGTCACTGGAGGCCATCCAGGCCAAAAATGCGTTGGCTCTTACTGCATCATGTTCCACGTGATAGTTAGGCTGATACTCTTCAAAGTCCCACCCCGTCCGGGCAACCTCCACGGCCTTCCTCAGATCCTGATACAACACTCCTAACTCGGCCGTACTCGCCCCAGCCCCGCCCGGCCCGGAAGCCCTTCTCAGATACGCCGGATGGGTAGCGCCAATAACGGGAATGGGTCTTCCTTCCTCATCCTTATAGTCCAGCGCGGGCAATACATACCCTCTTAAGTCGGTGATACCCTGCTTCCACCCGGCCATTCCAGTCAGGACTCTTAGCGCAATCCCTCCCAGCGCCACGATGCACTTAGGCTTATACCTAGCCACGATCTGATCCCGGTGGACTCTACAAGAGTTGATGGCATCCAGCTCCCATGGAGCGCCTTCGAGCCAGTTTCTCGCGGCTGGATTAGGAGCCGAGGAATTCGGCCGACAGTTTACGATATTGGCCAGGGCCCACTGCTGACGGTCATAGCCAAGACGTTTAAACGCCCTTTCCAATACCGACCCGGCATCGGCTCCAGGACGGAATGGCAACCCTTCGCGATATTCTCTCTCGCCTCCACCCTCACCAAGGGCTAGAACGCCAAGGGAACCGGTTCCCTCGGGACGTACGAAGCCATTTGGATCCTTGACGTAAAGAGAGCAGTTATAGCACTCTGGAGGTTTAGGAACCACTGTTAACCTCTTCTGGCTCCCAACCCAGCCTCTTCAGCTCCTCCACGGCCTTGAACATCTCATCCGGCCCTTCGCTCATCATCCAGAGAGCTAGAGTTCCACTTTCCATGGTGGTATGGAACCTGGCTGTTAGGGCTAGGACCTTTTGCTTTGTCCACTCAATGCTATATCTGTTGTCTTGCGTGGGGGGATGATGAACTTTACAAAGCCATTTCCCGTTCCATTCATATCTACCTTTGTTAGAACATCCTCTTCCTCCCACACGCCAACCACAGGGATCCAAACGGTTCTTTCCCATCTATCTCGCCCTCTCCCAACTTCGAATAACCCTTCCCGCCCAGGTCTTTGGAGGATCCGTTGGAAACCTCTTGTCATACTCCTTGTGGGCTATCCAAATCCAGTCCAGGTTATAGAGACTCCAGGCCCAGCCATAACCGTTCACCGTGCGGACCAGCCAGTAGCGGTCGAATTGCCAAGTGGGACCCTTGCCGGTCCAGATTGGCTCAGTCATCTAATCCGCCTGGAGCAGTCTCTTGAAAGTCGCGCACCAGACCAAGAAGAAAGCCAGCCGCCCATAGGATCATGACGATCCCCACGGCTATGTCATCCCTATCATGTCCAAGAGACTGACAGTAGTCATACGAGGCCGATAAGGCGGCAAGGGCCAGCATGGAAATAGAAGTTCTCATACTTGCTCTCCCTTCCGCCCAAGATAGGCCTTCCAGGCGGCCGTTCGAAAGCCTCGATCGAACTCTTTCAGCGCCCGAGCAAGGGCCAGCTTTCTACCCGTCTCCTTGGAGAACTGATCATTTTGATGACACCAAGAGCGGCCAAATGACAAACCACCCGAGTCTGCGGCAATAACACATCGAACACTACGAACCTCCACGGAAGAGTTTGGCGGCGGCTTCCGATCATACCGAAAGTTAATCCAGTATGGAACACAGTGTGGAGCAGCACCATATGAGAACTCCATCTCAATTCTCCTCTCTCAAATCCAGATAGGGAGTCTCCAGATATCTCGGCATCAGGACCTCCTCTCTACTCCATCGCTGAACTCCACGCCAGAGCCCATTCCCTCGATCTTTCCATTCAGCGAGACAATTAGAATCGTTCTCCTTCCTCCTCCCATGGCCTCCTCCGTCTCCTTCTTCCGCATGGACGCCGTATGGCTCTTAACGGAGAACATCGTGTCCCACTCCATCAATCCATGGGGGATCTTCCTCAGGTCCCTTCTCAGGCCCATTACGAACTCCATTCCATGGGCGGCGATGACCTTTCTCAGGACCTTGTCCCGGGGACTCTCTCGGCCACCGTTCGTCATGAACCTGTCTATTCTGGACTTGATCCAGCCTACTCCAGTCCTGGAAGATATCCTATTCGCCGTGACCAGATAGACCTTCCCGGCCTTGAAGGCGAACGTTATCTTGTCTTCGTGATGAAGGGCCTGGGGAACTCCTTTCATTCCCTGGGCCGCTCCAAGAGACAGCTTCCATTTTCCTTGCATGATCAGCTCCCTAACAGTGCCCCTGGAGAGGCATGTCCACTAATTTCCTTCTCACTCTCGGCCTTGACCTCTTTCGGCTTACTCGTCTTCCTCTTCTTCGGCTGGCGTTTTGCCATCTCCGACTTGACCAGGCCGAACATCAAACCGGCCTTGGACAACTCCTCCTCGCGGAAGTAACTGATGATTTTCGATTCGGTTGATTCACGTTTTGGCATATTGTTATTTCTCCTTGTGTTGTTGTAGTATCTTCTCCACTTCTGTAACCTCATACAGTCGTTGCAATGTTTTCCAGGCCGCTGTCCAACCTAACACGAACAGCGCCTGATCACAATCGTCCATATTTGGCAGAGTAAGAAGAATTTGCTCTCTGAATACCTTTTTACATGCTTTCAGAGAAAGATCAGACGGCAAGACTTCCCATTCTATTTTCTCTATGTCAGTCGCCTCTCTAAATTGTCTCTCGGTCCACTCTTTCATAACCACCTCTCAACCTTCGGGTCCGT
>SDBT01010056.1_pt1 | contig 15312 bp, 28 predicted proteins | sample 2277101 | NCBI WGS metagenome assembly SDBT01 (sample SAMN10404973, study PRJNA504765) | marine sediment metagenome | isolation source: marine sediment core GS10_PC15, 103 cmbsf | place: Arctic Ocean: Southern Knipovich Ridge | collected 2010 | reverse complement strand
GCCTATTGCAACAGCCTAAACAAGGTGTGCGACCTAAACCTGACACACACTTCTGAGCCTAGCACAACAGCATACACCAGGCGTGGGACGTCGTACAATCATAGCTTTGCGACGTGTTGTAGGCGTGAATGGTGTGCAACGGTGGTAGTCTTGCTTTGCCTAATAGTTTCTATAGCCTAGCGTGAGATATATTTATACTTCTCCACGCACACACACAGCCTATTCTAATAGGCTAACTACCAAGGCTAGAAAAGACTAATAAGGTACCATTCAGAATAATTTTAGGTGGAAACCAAGAGGTTAATACATCATTTTGATGATTGACAGATGGTAGCTACATGGTTATAATGTAGCTACATATGAAGAAGATAACCATTAGGGAGTTTCAACAGAATATATACAAGGCCCTAGAGGGTGTTCCACTCCTGATTACGAAGCGTGGGGTGCCTGAGTTCATTATTGAGAGATATACGAAAACAGATGGAATGTTACGTAAGAAGAAGGTAGCTACATCCAATGTAGCTACACCTAATGTAGCTACAAAGATAAAGGGATTCTGTAAGCATGGGTCTAGTATAGGGTTATGTAAGTATGGGTGTATAAAATGAGCAAACGATTCTATAAAAGTATTTGTAAAGAGTGTAAGAAGAAAATCAATGGGACAGATTACACTTTACGTAAAAAAGACAGTGTTTATGAGTTTCATCTTTGTGGTAAGTGTTTTGACAAGGGTTGGGATATAGTTTCATCAAACGAAACATCTGATACCTATATCCCTCCCAATAAAGGTAAATAAAAATGATTATGAAATATCTATTGTTAGCACCATTTTTAATTTTTGTATTGCTAATGGTTCACAGTCTTGCCTTGATGATTATTCGTGCGATGGGTGGAGATTTAGACTCCATAGAAACGTTAATTGGTTGGGGCGTTTTACTTTTTGTAATTATAGGTGCATTGGGTGTCATTTTGTTTTTTTCACTATGAAACAACACAAGAAAAAGGTGAAGGAGTATTTGGAGGTAGCGGCAGAAATAGTAGGTGAATTATTTCCTGATTCTCTTGATAATATAACAAGCGCTATGAAAATTGGTGTTGAAATAGCCAAGATGTTACAGGCTGAGGAGCATAGAGGTAAGTGATATGAGAGATATAAAATATAGGGTTTGGGATAAGAAAAATAAAAAGTGGTGTAAAATTATATCAATAGACCTAGAGGGAAATATGTATTTTATGGTGGCTCCTCAAGGAAGAAATGGTACTGAATTAATAGGGCCACTAAAAAAGGAGTCTTTTGAAATAGTGCTATACACAGACTTGAAGGACAAGAATGGGGTGGAGATTTATGAGGGGGATATAGTGAAAATAGAGGGAGCAAAGCCATTGTGTGAGGTTGTTTGGAGAAAACATGGGTTTGCTTTTTGGAGTTTAGATAAAAATGCTGATTTTAGAATACCGTTGGTAGGAATGACTGAGGTCATTAGTAATATATACGAGAACTCAGAGTTGATGGAGAAATAATGGGAGTTGTAATTCTAATCAATGTTATTATCCTTGCCTGGATGTTTTACCTGTCAATGGGTATGGCATTTGGAGAGAAGGACTTTGGAATGTTCGTAGTATCTATTCTTTTGTTTGGACTTCCACTGTTTGTAATTCTTTTTTTAAGTATGAATCAATGAAACAGAACACAACACAAAAACAGGTAGATGAGTTGAGCAAAAAAGGGAAAGAGGTTTTGTTTCGATATGGAGTAAAAAAAGGATTTATTAGTGAATCTGTAGTAATTGATGATGTTTACGAAAATGGTGTTTCTTTTGAGAAATACTTACCCTTCCTCTCCATCGGTCAGATGATAGAGTTTCTATATGAAAAGAAAACGATTAATAATTTTCATACTCTCAGTTCGTGTTATGGGGAAAAATCTGATGGTTGGCATGTTAGTGTAAGAGATATTTTTAGGAAGGATGAACACATGACCTATGATGAAGATGAACTCTGTGACGCCCTGTGGAAGCCATGTAAGGAGATTCTTGAACAGTAGGGTATACTATATATATGAGGGGTCCGAATCACAAAGAGGATTCATCTGAGCCGGAGATAGATAGGCAAACCATTTTGCGATTATGTCGTGTTACGTATGATTTGATTTATAGGTTGGACCCAGAAGAAAAAAAAGAATTGTTAGAATTTGTTAATACAGTAGTGGAGAAAATGCAGTATGAATGGAAAAGCAGCAAGACTGATCAGGAAGTATAGAAGTCAGATGGCCCAAAACGGAAAACACCTCAGTATGAGGGTGCTGAAGCGAGCGTACAATACAATTCCCCGTCCTGAAAGATCGAAGTTCAAAAAAGAGGTATTAACGGTCCACTCGTAGTATAAAACCCCCGTACAGGGCATCTCAGAGCCTCGCAGTCACGAACAATCATCCCTTTTTTGGTTGACAAGGGTACATTTTACAGTTATCATCAAATTGGTGTAAATAGACATCAGGTTAATGATATGTCTGGAAGAAGTACATGGAAACCATGTGATTTGTGTAAAAAGGACTTTTTGTCCCAAACTGCTATTCTTTGTATTCCTTGTAGGGCGAATTTGGGAAAGTATAGAAAATATATAGATGTTACAAAATACGACAAGCCTAAAAAAACATGAGGACAACGGTAACAGTTCCAGATGAGTTCTACAAAGATGTAAAGGCTAGTTTGCTTCCCAATGGCTATGCGACATTCAATGAGTTGATATTAGACCTACTTCGTCATCACCAGGGACAAGAGAAAGATATTCCACAGGTAAAGGGAAAAAGACTAGAGAGTAAGGGAATGCGAGTCGTGATGGGGAAGAGTGGTTCGTCAAATGAGTGTAGGCATGGGTTTACAGATGGTTTTTGTAAATACGGATGTTAAAAAAAGGCAAGAAGACAAAATCATGGGAACGTGCAAGGAGAAAACTTAAAAAGATATATGCTGACATTGGGATAACGACATGTGAGATTCGTTTCCCAGGGTGCAAGAACAATAATTTTTTAACATTTGCACACAGATACAAGCGGAGAGACCCTAGATGCAAGCATGACCTTAATGGGACAGTGCTTGCCTGTATCTATTGTCATAATAAAATAGAGTACAATAGAGAGCTAAGTGAGAAAATGTTTGAAAGACTGCGAGGAATAGATGAGTAGAGACCAAAAAGACATAACTAGCATATCTGACATGAAGGATTTTGTGTTCCCAGAGCCTAGCTTTTTCAAGAAACCCAAAACAGAGCAACAGAAAGTGTATAAGATGAAGGCAAAGCATGAGAATTCATATAAGGCGTTCATTAAGTGGTCTGCTACCCCAAAGCCTATACGTGAACCAAAAACGCGTTTAGAGTTTGAACGTAAATGGAAATTACCCACCAGATATACAAGTACCGTATTCCAAACAAGGGCAGACTTTCATCAAAGGAAGATGAATGCGTTTTGGGAATGGGTATTCGATAAGATGCCAGAGGTAGTTTACGCCTCATACAGACGTGCTATTACAAATTCCGTAGCAGATACAAAGATATTTCTTGACTTGGTTGGAAAACGATTGGATCAAGGTCAAGAACAGAAAAAGATGCAGACGTTCAAGATAATTGGTGTTTCCAAGGAGAAGATGGATGCTCTCTTTGAGCCAGAGGCATATGAGGAAGCAAAGATAATTGAATCTAAGGAGGTGAAGAAAGATAAAGAAACACAAACACTCCCACTGCAAACACTCTAATCTTTCATATTGTCGAGATTGTGATGTAGTTTATTGTGAAGACTGTGAAAAAGAGTGGGGAGCTGATAATTATGTCATAACCTCTGACCATACTTATTGGCAAGGCCCTGGTCTTGATTCTAGCAATACAATGTTATGCAGTCACAAGACGAAGTAAGCCGTTTTAGCATAGAACCAACGGCTAAACAATCAGAATTTATATTTTCAACTAATAAGTTCTCCTGTTTTTCGGGGGGATTTGGTAATGGGAAAACGACAGCTGGTTGTTTGAAGGCAATTCTTCTTTCCCAGTTTCCAAAGAATTTTGGTTTAATAGGTAGGTTGACGTATCCCGAGCTTCGAGACACTACTCAACGGACTTTTTTTGAATTATGTCCACCTGAGTATTATGCAAAGGAGAATGGTGGGGAGTGGCGCAAGTCAGACAACCTAGTGCGTTTTGCCAATGGGTCGGAGATCATGTTTCGCCACATGGATACAATAAGTGAAAAAGAGCTTTTGTCACTTAATATAGGTTGGTTTTTCATAGATCAGGCAGAAGAGATAGGGGAAAAAGTATTTCTTATTTTAATGTCTCGTTTGCGTTTGGCTCATATTCCAAGAAGGTTTGGTTTTCTAGCGTGTAATCCTGCTCCAGGAAATTGGATATACAACCGTTTTGTGCTTCCTACAGAGGATGGGTCAATCAGTAAGAACTATTTTTATGTGACTGCCACTACAAAAGAGAATCCCCATCTTCCTGCTGACTATATTCCAACACTTCTTGAGTCATATCCAGATGAGTTAATTAAACGGTATATGGAGGGTAAGTGGGAGGTATACGAAGGACAGATATACCCAGAGTTTAACAGAAAAACTCATGTGATAAAGCCATTTATGGTTCCTAAGTCATGGGAACACATAGTTGCGATTGATCACGGAATGGTTAACCCAACATGTGCGTTGTGGGCAGCAATTGACTACGATGGAAATGTATATATATATGATGAGTATTATCAGCCTGGAATTGTTAGTCAACATGCCAAGGCGATATTGGAAAAATCTAGGAATATAGAGGTTTCGCTTTGGCTGATAGACCCCTCTACGGGAACAAAGAGTCGAGAGAAGGATGGGATGCCCTGGTCTGTTACGGAGGAGTATGAGGATCATGGTATATATGCTATTCCGGCAAATGACCAGAAGCTTGCTGGGATAAATCGAGTAAAGGAATTTTTGAAGGTCAATCCCAAAAAGAGGAATCCAAGGAATGAAGACATGGGGAGTCCCAGGCTATTTATATTTTCTAATTGTAAGAATCTACAATGGGAAATTACTCAATACCAATGGAAACAGTTGAGGAGTTTGTCTGTTCGAAATGCTCCAGAACAGCCAAGAGATTTTAACGATCATGCCATGGATGCATTGAGGTATATGATAATGAGTAGGTTCCCGCCACCTGCTAGAAGGGATAGCCGTCCAGGGGTTCCTATGGTTGCCCCAGGGAGAACAAGGAATAACAATATAATAACTCGACCAACACACGATAGTGGTGAGAATCTATTTGGTGGAGGGGAGGTAGACGAATGGACACAAAGATGAATGTGGACGAAAAAAGAACCTTTCTTGAAACGGGCTTTTGGTTAAAGATGATAGAGATAATGGACATCAAGACAAGGTATATAGCAGAAGCTCATGGATTTGGAAAGATTAGAATGGAATTTATTGTCCAGGATGGAAAGGTAATTGATGTTGTTTTTAATGATGAATTTCGAGTTAGGGCTAACTTAATTAAGAGTTCTACCAAGGGGCAGGCTTGACAGTGGCCCCTTGTACGTGATATTAATTAGATAGAATACGTTCACGACGGAAAAACCGAGTGGGCAGGTCTAATGGACCTGTCCTTTTTTTATGGAACTATTTGCGGTAATACTACAGGTAATAACAGTTATATTGTTGATAACATCCATTTTTGTGTATGAACGGATGGCTAAACAACATAGGGAAGAGTTGAAGAAGAGTAGGGGAGTGTTTGCGGAAGAATTACGGGAATTGCGGGAAAAGCTAGACAATGTGCAGGTTAAGGAGATCGTAGTTGGTTCACCAAATACAGTTACAAAAACAGACGATGAAACAATTCCGCTTTCAGAAAATATGCCTTGGGCTATTCCTCCAGACGTAAAGATTGAGGTTGAAGGTGGAGACATGCTTGCTCCAGCAGGATATGAGGCAACATAATGGCTACTAAAACAAAAAGGAAAATTGCATACAAAAAAGATAAAAAACCTGAAAAACCTTCCGTGGAAATGACAAAGGAGGACCAAGAGGATGATGAGGGAAGAAAGCGCGTTCGATCTGGTAAATTAAAATTTAGTCAAGCCAGAGAGGTTCGAAGAAAGCATGATTGGGAGTGGCTTGTTCGAACACTTTACGTAAGGGGGTATCACTACGCTAGATATAGTAGAGGCGCTAACGTAGTTACGTTTGCAACGCGTACTGGGGTTCGGATACCAATCAACCTCGTATGGGCGCATATGCGGGCAGTACGTAATCAAATTACTTCGTTTAGGCCCAAGTGGGAAGTTCTTCCAGCGGTTACGACAGAAACAGCCATAGACAATGCTAGATACTCAGTTAGCGCCCTAGACTACCTCTACAAGAAGCTTCGTATCAAAATGAAGATCAAGGAGGTAATCACTCACGGATTGCTTTATTCTATCGGTATTTGGCAATTTGGTATCAAAGACAAGGACAAGATATTTATTAACACCATTGACCCGTTTGACTTCTATGTAGACCCAAAGTGCCAGTCTTCTGACATAAACGATGAGGAGTATGGAGCTCAATATGTCATAAAGGTTGTATCTCATCCAATAGAGGCAATCAAGAATAACAAGCTATACAAGAATACAGAAAATCTTACATCTGACAATGAGGTGACTTCAGCAGAATACAAGCGATTTCTTCTACAAATAACAAAACACCATTTTCGACAGGAACAGTCAGAGTCTCCAACTAAACTTCTTTATGAGGTGTGGCAGAGGGAGTATCAGGATAATGGAAAATTTAAGATTCGGATACTAACCTATTGTGACGACGTAGAGCTTCCATTACGTGACGAGCTTACCGACGAGACAGACTATCCGTTTGAGATATTTCAGGGAGAAGTAACTCCATTATCACTATATGGGGAGGCATGGATCAAACACATTATTCCAATTAACCGCGTAATTGACGCACTTGAGTCCCATGTCTTTGAATATAATCACTTTTTCGCAAAGGGTAGATTCATTATAGACAAGAACTCTGGAGTTCGAATTATCGTTAATCAGCATGGTCAAATCATAGAGAAAAACAGAGGCTCACAGGTAAGTAGTATGGACATCTCTCCATTGCCAGAAGCACCATTTACTCAAATACAAAACTTCCGAAGATATTTGGAAGACCTATCTGGAGCACACGACGTTTCTCTTGGGCGCATCCCTACTGGTATCCGCAGCGGTAAGGGTATAGCAGAACTGAGGCAGGCAGATGCTACTAATCAAGATGATTTGGTAGATAACCTGGAGAGTTTCTTAGAGAGATCGGGTGCAAGGATTCTCAGGCTTATCGCTGAAAACTGGACGACCAGTAAGCTGATTAGCGTAACAGGAATTGGTGGTAAGCCTGATTATTTCATGGCTGTAGGAGAGGGAGCAGACAGATTAAACAAGAAAAAAGAATACACGTTTGGAACTATGAAATTGCCACTTGCCGTTATAGGTAAAGAAAACGAGGTTCATGTACGAGTTGGAAGTTGGCTTGCATATACAAAGGCAGCTCGTAAAGAAGAATTGAAGGAATTGTATAAACTTGGAGCGATAGATCAGAAGGCGCTCTTAGAGCATCTTGAGTTCGGGGATATTAAGGGAATACTTGACAGGACACGCACAGAAAGACTTTTGGAGCAAAGGGCTGCATCTCCTTCTGCATCGGTTATGAGGCTTTCTGGAAATGAGTTGTCTGACGAAGAGTTAGCGTTATCGGAAAACGAGCTAATGCTAGAAGGAAAAGATCAGCCAGTGGAACCAGACGATGATCACGAGGTTCATGTTTCCATTCATAGAGAAATACAAGATGACAAAACACACGGAGATCTAATAAGAGCACATATTAATGAACATGCAAGCATGGCTAGGTGGTTGAATACAAACGCAGCTCAGGGGGCTCCACCAGTGGAAGAGGGTGGACCACCTACGTCAGCGCCACCTGGGGGAGCACCACCAACTATGGGAGGATTATAGGTGGCTAAAAATACAAAGAATCCTACGAAAAAGAGATTCAAGACCAAGAAAACTGTAAGGGGAAGAGTTGTTAGAACATCAAGATCTACGCGAAGGCGATCAACGAGAGAAAGAGGCAGGAAGGGAAGAACTGACAGGACAAAAAGAAAATATTAACTTCGAAGGGAGGTGAAAAGAGAATATGAACGCAACATACATAGCAGCTGATAATTCTGCTGGAGATGGCCAAGTTCTTGGTGCATCAGGGCAGGATATTTATATCAGAGCAATCCATTTTGGTGCTGCTACTGGAGGTAAGATTACTTATATCCACAATGCAAGAGTTTCAACGGGTCACGCATCAGGAATGGGAAGCGTAGCAACTAATAATTTGATTTGGGTTTTCACGCAGCCAACTTTTGCTGCTGGACTAGATCAGGTTAATCAAATCGAATTTGCTACTCCACTTCAAGTTGATGGGGGTTCTGTTCACACTGACGACGACCAAGTAACTATTATTTGGGAGCCAGTGGATGAGGCCACTCAATAATATGAAGTCTTATGGAGGAGAAGGAAAAATGGCATACAGAAAAAGTTCTAGTGACTCAGGACTACCTCAACATGGAGGAGAAGGAAGTGTGCTTAAAAAAAAGTCAGACACAAAACTTTTACATTTTAATACTGTGAAATATTGTGGACCTGGACGCTACCTAGGAGTAAAAAGCTCAAGTGGGATGTCATCTCACAAAGGAAGCAAAATGGCTTACTGACCACAAACGGTCCGCCCACGTTAGAGGCGAGTGGCCCTTGGGAGCCACAGACGTAAAAATACATAGTGTAAGGAGGTGAAAACCTATGAACTATATGGATGACGATACATCCACGCACCCGTCAGGCGAAACAGAAACAACTGAAGAGAATCCAGAGGCAGGCACCTCAGAAGAGGATGCTAAGTCTGGAGGAAGCTCAGGGGAACAAAAGGGTAAACCAAATGCTGAAGAGAGAATAGCCGAGCTGGTTAAGCGACAGAAAGATTTAGAAGCAAAACTCGAACAGCAAGGAAAAAGGAATGCTCCTGTTCCAGGTACCAAGGATCAACCAAGTCCGCAGGTACAAAAGGCGATTGACAATCTGAAGGAAATTGGATTTGTAACCGAGGAAGATGTCGAGGCAAGGATCCAAAAACTAGAAGATAGGGTCATTTTAGATGCTGAACATAATCGGATGGAAACATCGGTTGATGGATCAGATGGTCGCCCAGCGTACGTTAGGGCCAAAGTTGAAGCTCATATGAGGTCTAAGAGTATTTATGACCCAGAGGCAGCATATGACAACTTGTATAAAACCGAGTTAATGGATTGGAACCTGAAACAAAGCAAGCCAAACCCGAAAGCTCCAAAATCTGATTTTACATCAGAAACAGGAGCAACACGCAAGCGAGAGGGTGTAATAACCAGGGATGAGATTCGAGCCAAGATGTCTACTCCAGATTGGAGAAGCTATTACGAGAAGAATCGGGAAAAGATCCTCTCTGCAATGCAGAAGAAACAACTTTGATGAAGGGAGGTGAAATAAAATATGGCATTAGGAGCAGATCACATAACGACCACCACTGGAGCGGTTTTCATTCCAGAGGTATGGTCGGCAGAAGTTCTACGTGCTACAGAAGCAGCGCTTGTTATGGCGCCTATGGTGAAGAGATATGATGCTTTGGTCTCTAATAGAGGCGATACCATTCATATACCAAATCTTTCCAATTTGAGTGCAAATGATAAGTCTGCCAATGCACAAGTAACCCTACAAACAATTACGGAAACTGAAACAACTATCAATATTGACAAACACAAGGAAACTTCTTTCTTGGTTGAAGATCTTGAAAGAACTCAGTCACAGTATGACTTGATGGGTGAATACACAGAAAAGTCAGGATACGCCATCGCTAAACAGGTGGACGATGATCTTTTGGCTTTGTATTCTTCATTAACAAGTACAGATGTAGGTACTTATGGCACTGATATGTCAGACGCTATTATATTGTCAGCTATTGAGTCTCTTGACTTAGTAGAGGCACCTTTGGAAAATAGAGCGTTTGTCATTTACCCAACTCAGAAAACAGCTATTGCAAAACTAGATAAGTTTGTGAAAGCTGACTATTTGGGAGAATATGATAGGCCAACCCCAGTAAAGGTTGGACCGAATAGTAGATATTTGTGGGGAGACATTTATGGTGTACCTGTGTACTACACTACACAAGTTAACCAAACAGCTGCGTCACCAACGCAGACTCACAATCTCCTATTTCATAAGGAAGCATTCGCACTTGCTATGCAGCAAGCGCCAAGAACACAGTCAGACTACATATTGGAATTCCTAGGTAATCTAATAGTGGTTGACGTAATTTATGGAGTAAAAGTTCTCCGAGCAACATTTGGAGTTGAGGTACGAAGCTAGTTTTTTATTAAGCTGGTTTAGCACATTTACAATCAATAGGATACATAGTAGGCTATTTTTAGTTAAAAAGATGCAGGTGAAATCCCTGTCCATCTAAAGGATAAAAGGTGTCGTCTAAAACAGACCAATAGAGTGATCCTCGCTCTGTGTGATATATAAGGACATTTTAACTGTAAAGCTACTACTCCCAGTGATTGTATTTTAGAATATCCATACGCGCCTGGTTAGGTCAAACTAAGCCAGGCAACAAATGAATGACGCACAAGTAGAACAGGCATTTCGTAGGGGGATACTAAAGACAACTCGTGAGAATATACGAGGCATTAGATCGCGTGCTCTTGACTCTAGGGGGGTGGTTCGCACTGGTGAAGATGGAAGAAATATACAAGAAAAGAAACAGGCCAAGAGAGATTATTATGAACGGAACAAACGCAAATAGTCATAGAGCACCACTACGTCGGAATGGACTATCTTTAATGTTTTCTCGTGCCAAGAGCACTATGGAGGACGTTTTGTCTAGTTTTGTAAAAAAGTCTAAGTTCAAAGTGGAGTTGCAGAATGATTCTAGCAAACAATCATTGAGAGTGCTAAGTGTAGAGTTCGAAAAGATACGTTCTCTTTTGACGAAGATTAGCGAAAAAGAGTATCTGGATACCAGTGACAAGATAGTAGAGTCATTTAGGGCCAATACAGCGACTCTGGAGGGTGGTCTACGAGAGACTGTTGCCGAGCTTGAGAGGATACGAAGCATACAAGAAAACACAAAGCATCCAGAGCTTCAGATGGTTGAGGGTGAAATGACAGTTACTTCTATGCCAGACAGCTCTCAGCTGGATGGTGTTATTGCTAGGCTTGAGGACATTAGCAAGGGAATAGGTAAGATAAAGCTAGATATTCCACCGTATCCAAAACAGGAGAAGGTTGTTATCCCTCCATATCCCAAATTTCCATCTTCTATAGAGATAACTGACGGAAAAAGAATATTGAGGGAACTTCAATCATTAAATTTGGCAATAAAGAATATTCCAAAGTCTATGCCGGAGGTGGTAATACCCAAGGAAGTAACAATTTCTAATTTCCCAGTTCCAGAGGAATTTCCAACTAGAATAACTGTTGACAATTTTCCCATACAGAAATATCCAAATCCAGTAACTAATATAAATATTAATTCTTTGAGGGGGCCAGTTTTGGCTACGAGTGTTAACGTCAAGGACACTGCTACAAAAATGCCAGACGAGGCAATAGAGAATAGACGATCTATTATCGTATTTAATAATGATGATGAGGAAACTTTATATATTGGTGGGTCAGGGGTGAATGTTGCGACAGGGCTTCCAGTGCCATCTAAAACCTTTTCTCCATCTGTTGACCTTGGGGAGCTACAAGATCTATATGGATGTGTTCAAGATGGAAGTATAAACGTACGGGTGTTTGAAGCATCAACATTAGCTGTGGGAGCCTAATATGGGAAGACTAGGAACTGGATTTTCTGGAGAAAAGGTAGTACCAAAAGTAAAAAGAGGAACTGCGGAGGTTGCATTGGTATCAGATGCTAAGATCCACTATTTATTAACTGATTTATTAACGCAAGTAAAAATTATGAATTTACATCTATCCAGAATAACAGGAGAGGAATTAGTAGAGGAAGATACTGAAGGAGGTGAAAACTAATATATGACACAAATTAAAGACGGAAAAGGAAGAGGATATAAGGCAGAAGTAAACGAAGAACAAGAATTAGTTGTTCGAGCTATTTCTGAAGAAGAGATTGAACACGCATCTGGAATCTTGGGTTCTGCATACGCTTGGGACTCAACAGAGCTAAATATAGATGCTGCTGGAACTATGCTTTTTGTGAAGAACACTGATGACATACCTCTTATTCTTGACAGAATAACAGTAAACGGTTCAAACGTGGTTTGTACGTGGACTATTTTGATTGGTGCTGCAACAACAACTCCTTCAGGAACTACCGTTACGGGGGTAAATATGAATGAGAAGTTTTCAAGCACGCTTGCAGCAGTTACAGCGGTTTCAAACGAAACAGCAGTTGCAGATGGAGGTATTGTTGATAGGGTGAAGACACCAGTTAATAATACCCTTCAACACAATTTGCATGGAATTATTCTTGGTAAAAATCACTATGTACAAATCAATCAAATAACATCGTCTAACTCGGGATCAGTGGTATTGATTGGACATTTTGAAAACCCATCATGAGTGTACCTGTAAAAATACAAGATGGAAATGGAACTGGAACAGAAGCACATGTTCATTTCTTTGATACGGCAAATGGAAAACATGCCGGTGTTGTTGCGCTTACGCATCCTTTTATAGAAACAGAGCCGTCAACGAAGTTTTTTTTGAATGATACTGTTGGTGGTGCAATGAATCAAAATGTAACATTTGGTGGATCTACAGAACTTATCTTTGTTGGTGGTTCTGGTGGAACCGAATGGACAGGAACAATTAACGCTGGAACATGGGATCTTGCTGACTCTGGTCAAGCAACAATCACGTCTGCTGATGATTCAGATTCAGTAACATTTGATGATGCAGGAACCATAGACATGAGCACTCATACGGCTATTACGGGAAAAGTGGATTTGGATACATATAATTCTGCAAATCATTCAATGACCGTTCAATTCGGTCTTGCTGGAGCTCCTCTTGGGAATAGTGTTAATTTGAATGACTATATTGATACAAGTGATTTTACAGAGCAATCATTTGTTATACCAAAGGCAGATTTGGCAATAGACACACTAACAGTAGACGAAATGACTCTTACAATGGGACGAGGCGGAGGGGCTAAACCCACAGTGAAGTTTGATGATTTTCAAATAGAGCAAACAGGTACACCATTGATATTTGCTGTTAATGTAGATTTTGGTGATAGATTTCATATAGAGGAGATAGTTTTTGCTTACAGAGACAATATTGATAGTATCAGTACTGTTACTGGAGCGACAGAAAATGTTACAAATATGGCAGTAGACGCCAATACGATACTTGGTCTCAGCGCTTTGGTAAATGGATTTGTTATTACTAGATCAAAAAATGGAAAAACTATTTTTAGCGCTACTATAAAAACATTGGGAGCACATATATCAGCAGGGGCTTTAATGGATATTCCAGTAACAGCTCCAGATGGATCAAGTACGCTTGTGGTTTTGAGAGCAATATTTACAAAACCACTAATATTAACAGGTGATATAGAAGATACATTGACAATACAAATAAACGATAACATGTCTGGTCTTCTGCAATTTACAGCAGCAGCCAGAGGAGGTTTGGAGGTTAGAAAAACATGAAACAAAATGAAAAAATAGCGGTACTACTACCAAGTAGAGGACTTATTCATTCTCGTACCATTGAGGCTGTACAGGCCAATTTAACAAATGCAGGCAAAAGCTTCTCAGGACCACATTATGTTTTTTATTCGCATGACAAGCCCATTCCAGAGGCCCAAAACTATCTAGTAGAACGTGCGATGGGAACGGATGCTACCATATTTTGGTTTGTAGAAGAGGACAATATATTCGAAGAGGATGTTTTGTTTAAGATGATAGTAGAACAAAGACCCGTTATCGCAATAGACTATCCAGTCGGTCCAAGTAGCTATTCTTGCATAATGAAAAAAGATGGTGAGGTGTACTGGTGTGGGTTTGGGTGTACGTTAATAAGAAGAGAGGTATTTGACGCGATGAACAAACCATGGTTTACTGTAGATGTAAGTTATAGGGTGAAAAACTTCCGAACAATGGAAGTAGAAAAACAAGACGTACCTAGTAAGTACGGAGGACATGATATTAATTTTGGATTCGCTCTTCGGGAAATAAATATTCCCATATATCATCTTCAATCTGCTTCTTCGGGACACCTATTCGTTGACCAGCTTGGTCCTAGGCAATACAACGATGGAACACACCAGATTAGAGAAGCGAGAGAAATTTTGCATAAGCAAGAATACGAAGGAGGTGAATGATATATGGCAGAAGATAAAAAGGTAGAAACTAGATTGTTAGCGGTTACGACAACATGTAAAACAGTTGATTTTGGAAATCCACCTATCAATCATATGTATTTTCATTCTGACACAGATGACAAGGTGCAGGTTGATTTTGACCAGCCATGTGACAACTCATCATTCCTTCTGGGAAAAGAGCCTGTTGAAATTGATGTACGGTGCAACAAGCTTTACGTTCAAACAACAGATGGTACTGCAAATCTATACATATTAGCGATCAGGTAAAGGAAAATCTATGGCACAAAGCAAAACGGGTAAGCAAATAACCAGATCAGCAAATGATAGGAAGTTTGAAGCATATGCTGAAAATGGTAAGTGGGGAGTGGTGAGACTGGTTCAAAATGTCACAATGGGTGAAACCTATGAGGCAGCTACTTTTAATGTATCAACAGGAACCACTGACTATGATGTTGACGCTCAACAGTCTGCCCTATTTAACGATAGGACATACGCAAACTATATCAATATAAGGACAGATCAAGTAATAACGGTTAAGTTCAACTCAACCGACAACGCCTCAATTACTATCGAGACAACAGATAGTCCCTATATTGTGGACTTTTTGGAGACTCATGCGATTTTTATAAGTAATAGTTCGGGGAACACTGCAAGCGTACAGGTATTATTGGTATAACAATATGGTTCAGACTACTTGGAAAAAAGAAAATGGAGGAAAAGCTGTATGGAGAGATTCCAACGGACAGCTTCTTCATTCCCCAAAGACTAGTAGGTCATTCTCGACCCTGTATGAAAAAAACCTTCTTGCACTGGAGGCCAGCTTAAATAAAAAGGCTCTCTTGTTGAGGGACGAGGTTCATAAATTGGCTGTAAAGGAAAGCGA
>SDBT01010055.1_pt1 | contig 15313 bp, 11 predicted proteins | sample 2277101 | NCBI WGS metagenome assembly SDBT01 (sample SAMN10404973, study PRJNA504765) | marine sediment metagenome | isolation source: marine sediment core GS10_PC15, 103 cmbsf | place: Arctic Ocean: Southern Knipovich Ridge | collected 2010 | reverse complement strand
GCACTTTCTGGATATTTGCCAATGTTTTCACAGGCTTTTGCTCCAATTAGCCCCTGACCATATGCTGGTGAAATACTACCAATGCCCATAGCTATAGCTGCACCTAAAAATGCTGCTGCCTTAACAATTACAGGACCTTCCATGAAAAACTCCTTTCACATAAAGTTTAAATTTTAAAGAACCACCATTTTCTCAATATAGCTCTTTTTAACTTTTTTTATAGAGTATCACCAAAAAAATACCTTTTACAAGGATAATGACGACGTTTTTACAATTTCTCTTCTTAATGACCAATGAACATCAAAAAATGAACAAATTTGTTCCAAATGTCTTTCTTGCTCAACCTTATTATTTTCAAAATCCTCATTACATTCGAGTACCAATACTGGGACATGTTGTAGATAAGAAGCAACACATTTGCGTTCAATTAACCACCCTTCATGTTTATTGTGCAGTAATTGAAGATAATCAAAAGTAACATCAATTTCTTCCGAACGATTTCTTTTACGCAAACGAGCATGACATACCTGTGGATTGGTACGAAGATAAATAAATCCATCCGGTTTTACCGTATAATTATCTACAAGCCATGTAAACCATTCTTTGTACAACTTCCATTCAAGAGCATTCATAGTTCCAAGCTCATGTGCTGTTTTGGCAAAACAATAGCGATCAGAATAGACTGAACGTTCAAGAATCTGTACAGGATTAGTACATTTTTTTGCATGTATTTCTTGCGCTACAACTCTAGTAACGAAAGCATATGTTTGAAAAGTATATGCCCAACGTTGTGTATCTTTATAAAACATATCGAGTAAATTTTGCGTTCCACCAATATTTTGCCATTTTTCATGCGGTTCATACACTACTTGAACATTCAATGAATCTTTCAAAATATTCAAAAAAGTCGACTTGCCAGCACCAATATTACCTTCTACTACTAAGCTTTTTATTTGTTTATCGGTTGTATGCATATACTTCCTTTCAAATATAAATGTATGGTTTTCAGCTCGAAGGCTTTCATTCTTTGTCAGAGTAAATAAAATTCGCTAGTATAAAAAGTACTTTATTTTCTATATTCATACCGTAATATTCAAGTTACGTGAACTATTTTAGCACATGTAGATATAAAAGGACTTTGAAACTTATGAAAAGACATTGGAATAAAAATCTTATTTATTATATCGTATTACTAATTTCACTACCAACGCTTTATGCCATAGATGAGATTGATTTTGACAAATATCTTGATAACTTTGACTTAATTGAACAAGATTTTGGCACACTTGATATAGGTGAAATTAATCGAGTATTCTCTCCTCAAGACAGTATCACACAGCTTATAGATGTTTTAAAAGCACATATTATTTTGCAAGAAGATTTATATAAACGTACACACCCTATCAACACTCGGGCAATTCATGATTTTCCTCATTTTTATATAGATACTTGCTGCTTATTTCCTTGTTCTTGGCGTTTTAGCGTGCAGCCTTTTTTCCATTTTACTTTGCGAGGAAATTTTACTAAAAATAGCAAATTTATTCGTTCATATATTGCCCTTGACAACCCTAATATCTTGCAACAACTTGATGAACTCAATAGAGATTCCGACACAGGTGAAAAACAGTTTGATATTCCAGAAATACTTGGACTTTTTGAACCATTAAAAATACAAGAACGTCGTGCTGGCTTTATGTTTAGTGGTGAAAAAAATTTGGGATGTTGGAGCTTTTGGATCAAAGCTCCGATTATTTATCTTGAACGAAATGTATTTTTAACTGACTCTGAAAAAAAAGCTATTGAAGATGCAGATATTTTTGATGATAATGATCCTACAACAGATCTTGAAGAACAACAAATGAAATTTGCTCGTAAACATTTTATTGGTGATAAGATAGGCATTGGTGATACTCGTTTTCGTTTTGGTTATAATATTATCGATAAATCAGAAAATTCTCTTACTCTGGGTGGTGAAATAACATTACCAACAGCATTTGCCTTTGCAAAAGGATTATATGGATTACATTTTTCAAAAAATACTCCTAATCCTGAGTTTAATATTTTTGAAAATCTTCAACTCATTTTCTGCCTAGATTCAAACTTAAATAAAGTCAAAAAAAATGTAGAAGAATTTCTCTTAGGTGCGATTGATCGACTTTCAGCAATTGTTATTGAACAAAAACTAGGCAATGGAGGGCATATTGGCCTTGCAGGATTTGCACGTTCAGATTTACAGGTAACAGACTGTCTTTGGTTTGCAAGTTATGGTGCACTTGAATATCTTTTACCAGCATCAGAAAGAAGATTTTATATTAAGAAAAAAAAGCAATCAGATTTTATAGACCGAAACTATCAATGTGAAGGTATTGATGATGAACAATGTGAAAAGCTCTCGGAAGCAAATCTTGCGTTTATTAATCAACAGTTGATCGATACCCTTTTTCCGAAAATGTATGAAACAACTATTTTCCCTGGATTTGTTTTCAAACTTGGAGCATGGCTTAATTACCAAACAAAATTCATTGATTTTACATTCGGATATGATTTATGGTGGCAAGAACAAGAAAAACTAGGAAAAATTAAAGCCCCAAAAAATGTCAAAAATATATTACGTACAGATATTGCCCAAAAGCCAGGCGCTATGCAACATAAGATATTTAGTGGAATCAATTATATACACAAAAGGGAAAACTATGAATGGTGTTTAGGTATATTTGCTGATACTACATTTTTCCAATTTGGAATAGGTAAAGACTTTGGCATATCACTCAAATATGAAATGAGTGTTTAACCCTTCAAAAAAAGAGAGTATCATGAATACAATCCATCAAAAAAGTAGGAGCTATACTTTAGTTATTCTGGCATTCTGTAACGTACTTATCAGTAGTCTGCTTATAAATAATGTACTCTATGCAAAAGGTGATTTATCGCATATTGATCATATTAAGCTAACCAACCCTGCACTACGTTTTATTGATGGCATACCTTTTGGTGTTGATGCTAAAGCGATTCAAAATATGTTAAGTATTCGTCAAAAAATACGTAAAATGCAATATGGCATCTATAATAAAAAGAAAAAAAAATATATAGGCCATTATACTCTTAATGGTAAAAATCATACACTTAAATCTCTGGTTGCAATAGAAAAGGAATACGAAAGCGATTTTTGTCGTAAAAAAACAGAACTTTATAAAAATCATTTAAATACTAGAACGTTTAGATACGCATGGACCTTGCATGAAGAAAAACTAGAAAAAGAGTTAGAAGAAAAACTTTTTGAACAGGAAGCACTATCAATTCGTCGTCATAGTAATGATGAACAACAACTTCTTGAGGCTAAAAAATTAAAACGAAAAGTTAAACGTGAATATACCAGTAGGCTAAAAAAAGAACGAGAAAAAATACAACGTGAGCATATGATAAATGTTCAAGAATATGATAAAAAACTACAAACATTTCAAAATGAACACACAAAAAAAATGGCTTTATTACAGTCATTATTAAAAGACATAAAAAAAGAATTAATGATAATTACAGGACCCTTTTTAGAGCAAGCCCGCTCAGCAAAAGAATTTTTGTTACCACTGATGGAAGAATGGGCTGAAAAAGTAGGCCGGCCGTTTAGCCCTCTTTTGCGGTGGCATGAAGAGAATGATGGCACAGAAAGGGAAATTTTTGAACAAGACGCAAACTCACTTGAACGTGTTGATAGATTCTGCACTGATTTAGTAGATTTTAATGAATCAATTGTTTATAGTTGTCCACGTGCTTATAAACAATTTATGAAACTTCTTAGTGGGCTTAAACAAAGTATATGAGTCTACAGGAAGAACTATCTGGTGTTATAGACCGATTTATTTTTCAAAGTATAGATACTGCCTTTTCTGTATTTATACTTACTTTGCCAAATAAAAAAACGATTACCGTTACAGGGACAATTGTCAATATCCATGAAGGTCAGCAAGTTAACTTACAGGGAATCTGGATACGACATCCTAAATATGGACGTCAGTTTGAAGTTCAACAATGTACTGCTTCAATACCAACAAGTATCATTGGACTTAAAAAGTATTTAGCCTCAGGCCTTATCAAAGGAATTGGGCCCATCTATGCTACAAAACTTGTCAATCATTTTGGTACAAGTGTTTTAGATATTATCGAACATAATCCTGAACGGTTATCAGAAGTACTGGGTATCGGCCCTAAGCGTATTGCAACAATCTCGACCGCTTGGAAAAGTCAAAAAGAAATTGCAGAAATAATGATATTTTTGCAAGAACGTGATATTTCTCCAGTTTTTGCTACAAAAATTTTTAAACAATATGGTAAAGAATCTATTGCTGTTGTGCAAGAAAATCCCTATCGTCTTGCTGAAGATATTTGGGGCATCGGCTTTAAAACAGCTGATCAATTAGCGCAAAAATTAGGTTTTACCCATGATTCTACAAAACGTATTCGTGCTGGCATTCAATATGCCATTCAAAACGCAACAAATAATGGCCATTTATATCTTGAAATTAATGAGCTTAAAAAACATATTTGCAACTTGCTTAGTCTAGAACTAAATACACATGCCACCGTACTTAAAACTGCTCTGCATGAATTATATGAGCAAAATACAATTAAACTGATTACCTATAATGAACACCATTTTATTACCTTAAGTAAGTTTTATTTTTCTGAGAAAGGTGTTGCTTCATTGCTGCAAAAACTTATTTCACATCCATCACCGTATACCTTTGATTTCGATTCTATTTGCCATTCTATTTCGCAAAAATCTGATACAAATACTGTACTCAATGAAAAACAACAAAAAGGAATTCTAACAACTCTACAATACAAAGTTACTATCATAACCGGTGGCCCAGGAACAGGAAAAACAACGCTTATTAAAAAATTACTTTATATTCTTGATGCAGCACAACTGACTTATAAGCTCGCCGCTCCTACTGGACGAGCAGCAAAACGTATAACAGAAGGAACAGGAAAGCATGCTCTTACTATTCACCGTTTGCTTGAATTTGATCCAGCAACAATGAGCTTTAAACATAATAAACAGCGTGTTTTAAAACTTGATTTTTTAATCATTGATGAAGCATCAATGATTGACGTTTTCATTGCTCATGCTCTTTTAAAAGCAATTCCTCATAATGCTCATGTTGTTTTTATCGGTGATATTGATCAATTACCTTCTGTTGGTGCTGGCAATGTGCTGGGTGACATGATAGCAAGTGGCGCAATTCCAAGTATTCAGTTACAACATATTTTTCGCCAAACTCAAGATAGTCTCATTATCGTAAATGCCCACCGTATCAATAACGGTAAATTTCCTCTTTCACAGGTACCGGATACAAAAAAAGATTATATCTTTATTAAAGAACAACATGCTGAAAATTTGCCTGAGCATTTATATACTATATTTCAACGTATATTGCCTAGCCATCATATTAGTATTAATGATGCAATTATACTTACACCTATGAATCGTGGTCTTGCGGGAACACAAAAAATAAATGACGATTTACAAATATTGTTAAACCCACAACCCAAACCATCTATCATGCGTAGAGGAACGCTATTTAAGGTTGGTGACCGCGTTATGCAAATTCGTAATAACTATGACAAACTCGTATTTAATGGCGATATGGGCATTATCGAAGAAATTGACCCTGAGGAACACAGTATGATTGTTCGCTTTCAAAAACTGCAACTTACCTATGAAAATTCTGAACTTGATGAACTGGTACTTGCATATGCAATCTCAGTACACAAAAGCCAAGGCTCAGAATATGCCGCAGCCATCATTCCAATATTTATGCAACATTTTATATTATTGCAGCGTAATTTACTTTATACAGCTATTACTCGCGCAAAACATCTCTGTATTGTTATAGGAGAACCACGAGCCCTTGCAATTGCTATTAACAATAATAAAAGTATTACTCGAACTACTTTTTTACCGCAATTTTTAACCTCTGATCTAGAAAGCCGATAAAAATTGTTTTTTTACAGTCAAGATTTTTATGGGTTGGAATTTAAAATAGTTTTAGCGTTCGATAGAATTAATTGTATTTCACACTTATTTATCTTATTACTAAAAACCACAAATTCCTCTTTATTTTCTTGTATGATTTCTTTAAACACATTGACGATACCGGCAAAAGTGATAGCACCGGGAATTAATATTTGTTCTGAATCATTACAAAAAAGAGCAACACCAGCGAATACAATGCCTATAGACAGAAGTTTAGACTTTATTCTTTTACTCAAAAAACCTCTTGGTTTTTCGTATTCGCATTCGGTTATAATTAACTTATTGTGTGCTATCATACTTTCTATACGTGAAGAAGCTTGTTTATAGTTTTTAACATCTAACAAACATAACTTTTCATTCTTTTTAATATTTTTCTTATACTTTCCATAGTCTTGTAAGGCAGAAATAATAATCTTAAATTCTTTCCCAATATAACATGCAACTTTTTCAGGATCATTACTTTTAATACACTCATAATCATTAAGTATACTATTTTGTTCTACACACTCTTTTATGTTTTCATCCATTCCATGAATATTTTTACTATAAAACGCAGGTAAAAATAAAATGATTAAAACAAAATAAAGTCGTTTTTTATAATAAACCATTCTGAACCTTCACATAAAAAAATATATGATCATAGTGTAAAATTATTTCTTTATGAGCGCAATATATTATTTAACACATTTAAGCGTACTACCATTATAAAAAATCGAACCATCTTTGCATTTTTCTAAACCAATAGAAAGAGAACGTAATGTCCGTTTTTGATCGGGTGTCATACTGCAATCACATCGTAAAATATTATTCTCTATGCGACAATTGCCACAATATCTGAGGTACTGACCAGGAGGTAAACAATTAAGTTCCGCATTATTATTAACAATATCATAACGACAACGAGATGCATAAGGTAATGAAAAACGCTGATGTAGTTGTACATTTTGGCCACGTCTATTTTCGCAAGCCATACAATATAATATATCGCCAGACATCCAACAACGTGCACAAGTTTCCAGATACGGACCTGAGGGGATACACCTTAACTTGCCATGATCATTAATAATAGAATATCGACATTGATCTGCCTTAGGCAAATTTTGCACATTCCATTCATCATCACGCTCATGACATTCACAGTGTAGTTTTTCTGAAACAACAAAGCACTTCCGACATGTTTTTTTGTAAGGTCCTTTAGGAAGTTTATGAATATATTTTTGTATCCCAAAAACAAAAAGTCCAAGAACTAAGAAAACAAAAGCCGCATAAAAACCAATCTTTTTCATACTTTTCTCACAATTTAAATATTTCTATTATCATTTTATCTTATTATGTGGTTTAAAATCAATACATAAACTTTTTATTTAAATAAAACAACAGAATTATTGCTTTGAAGCACGGCATCATGCTATAGTGATTATAAAGAAATCATGTTACTAAAGAAGGAGAGTTACAATGTTTGGGTTTGAATTTAAAGGATTAACGGATTTGCAAAAAGGATATCTTTCCCTATTATTTGGTTCAATTTTACTGCTACATACATTCAATATTTTTCGTGAATGGTTAAATGGTATGCTTGTTTTTGCTGCGCTCAGTTTTATTGTCTATGGCATAATAAAAACTAATTTAGTGCAAACAGCTTTAGCCCTGATTCAAAAAGAAGCAAAAAAACCTGAACCTATTGATGTAACACCAGAAGAAAAAAAATAGCAGCTATTGCTGAGTTTTTTTCTCTTTTCCAAAATACTTACGCTCATCAATAATATAACGAGTAGGAAACGCAAAGTTAATACCATTTTCACGTAATTTTTTTGCTACAGAAAAACGAATATCACTTGCTATATCCCATTTGTTTAAAATATTTTTTTCCGTCAAAAATCCACGTACCAAAAATACAAATCCATGATCTGCAAATAAATTAAGACGAATTACAGGTGCCGGACTTTTTAAAACGTTCAAGTTTTCATCAAGAACTTCCCCTAAAAGCTTTTTCACAAATTCTGGATCAGTTTTTTTATACGGAACTGTAAAAAATATATCATCACATGCAATATAGTTACGGGCATAATTCCAATTACTTACTGGTTGTGTTACAAACATTGAATTTGGAATAACAATTGTATAGCTATTTTTTTTTCGTAAAATAACAGCGCGAGGTGTTATACGGCGAACCACCCCAGTATATTCTTCAGTAAATTCAACATAATCACCTATTTGTATTGGCCGTTGTACAAGAATTATAAAATAAGAAACAAAGTCACTAATCGGTTCGCGTACAATATATCCAATACTACCTATCACTAAACCTATAGCAATAAGCAACGTTCCCAAGTTTGCCCACAAAAAACCGATCAAAATTGCAAGCATTACAACTAAAAAACGCGTAATACTCATAACAGTATTTTGTATACCTAAGTTGACAGGTAAAAGCGTAAAAATTCTACCCAATACATAACGATTAATAATCGAAGAAAGAAGAAAACCACCAACGATAATAGCTACAATAGCAAAAACTTTAAATGGTGTTACATAAATCAATTGGTTAGTTTCGCGGTCATACCCTATTGGTAACAACCCAAAGTTAAACCATTCATAAATTTGCTCTATAGATATTGGAAAATTCCAAATAGTAAATCCTACATAGATCCCTATTAAAACTAGGGCAAAAAATGAAGCTATTGCAAATAATCCATACCACGTTCGTGCATACGAAAATCGTTCTTTAAGTGTTTCATTATCCGTATAGAAAAAAAGAACTTGCGAACCTTGCTTAAGATAACGATGCAATAATGAAAGAAGCCAAAAAAGTAAAATTGTATAAAAGAGTCCCCATAAGGCATAGTTTGCTAAATTTTTGTATCCACCCACATAAGGGTCACTCACAATCATAATAAACGTTATAAGACCAAGCATTAGGTAATAAAATTTGTCGATTTGTTCAGCAAGCCACACCCAAAAACGTCCACGTTTTGGTAATAATGCGATAATCTCTTCTTTACCGATTGAAAACAAAAGAAAAACAATAACAAGGATAGAGTAAATTGCCAAAAGAATTGTCTGGAATTCTGATTTATGAATTGTTGCAATCATAAATGCTTGACGAAATAATAATAAAATAACAGATATATAGCCAAGCATTGAAAAAACAAACGTAAAACGTCGTTCAAATGACTCAGGAAATATTACATATTTTTGCTCAGCATTAAAAGAAATAAAATGACAAATAAAATGCCAAATGAGATACATTAAATAGGGAATGGAACCAAGGTAAAAAATAATACGTAAAAAAAGCGATGGTACTATACCTTGGGTAAAGACCATAAAAAGAATACTCCAAATGTAAACACCCACAATATAGTCATGTACAAATTGTACAATACCAGCAAACAAACGTGTAACAATATATAGGAGTTTATAATCAGGTTTTATCTGTAATAATAAACGTTCTAAGCGTGGCAACCAAGCTTGTAACAAAAAAAAGAATGCCAATAAGACTAGACATCGAATGAGGAAAATAATAATGTCTTGAGGAGTACTAACAAATAAATAAACCGTTGAATAAACACGTTGCCATGTAAGTTCTGCAAAAAACGTCGCCCCGATATAATAGGTATCAGCAAGAAAATAGCGAATATCAGGAATAATATTTCTAATACCTTCCCACGAAATCGCATATTTTGACCGCTGCCAAATACCCTTAGTTTCCAATTCTGCAATAATAATTCTTAGGTCTTGTAGAGTATTTGTTGCGATAGTTGTAAGCTGCGTGTATACGTCAATATAGGCAGTATTTTTTGCTATTATGTTTTTTAATAATTTTTCTGCCTCATCAAGATATACTAAATAAGTTTTGTATTCCTTGCTATGATCTTTAAACAATGCAAGTCGTTGTTTTCCAATGTTTTTACGTAGCTCACGAATAACATTCAAATTTTTATTATATATGTTAATTATATTAGTTATAGATGCACGTTTTTCTTTATAACCTACAATGTCGCGTTCGATTTCTGATTCGAGTACTTTATATTTTTTTATTTCTTTAGCAAGTTCTTCAGTTTCTTTAAATACACGCCGCTTGAGACTGAACCAGGTATGTAATAGTGCTACATGAATATCATGTTGTCGAACTTTCGCTTTTTCTCGTTCTATTTCAGCATTATAAACATCGATAGAACTCTTGATAAAAAAAATCCGTTCCTGCTTAACTGCTGTCTGGGTATACAGAAGATATTCATCTACGCTTTTTGCTATATAAGTCCATTCTGTTAATTCACGAATTATACTAGGAGATATATCTTTTTCTTTAATTTGTTGTTCAAATGATTTACGTACTTTTTCTAGCTCATTTGTAAGAGGATTGATTTTTGCAAATAATATATTTTGCTGATGCGTTGCAACTCTTTTTACTTTTTCAAGCTGTTTTTGAGCATTTGCAATATCAGACTCATCAACACGAAGCCCATCTTTTACCACTATAAGATTATTTTTCAAAACACGTTTTTGTTCTTGCGCTAAAAATAATTGAGAATCAATAAGACCTTTTTTGACTTGAGCAACATGCATACGTACTTGTGCTAGCTCTTTCTTATACAATGATGTAATTGTATCTGCATCAATAAGTTGCCCTTGCTGCCTAATATCAAAGCGATTTTCTTCTAACACTTCGTGAGTTTTTGTTTTAAATTCTTGCTGTTCTAGTTGTTTCTCATTATATGTTTTTTGAGATTCTTCTAATTTACGTTTGGATTTTTCAATTTCTAAGTTTGCATTTTTTTGTTTTTTCGTAAGTTGTTTTACATCATCATTTGTTTTTAATGCCCGTCGTGCTGTTTCAATAAAAATCTGAATAGAATATAAAGCATGTCGTACAAGAGCAATAGAAGAAAGTTTTGGATCTTTTATATAGCTTTGTAATAACACAATACGCTCTTCTAATAGTCCAGGAATTTGTTTACGCGTTAGTCGTATATTCGTAAGAAGACGACGCTGATCAGTTATGCGACTTATAAGCTCGTTATAAAATTTAACATTTTTTACTTCAACATCTTCGCTTTTTTTGACCTGATCAAGTTTTTTTTCAAGTTCGATTATTCTTTGATTTACTGCATTCAAACGCTGTTGGTCTAGTTCTTTACTTTCTTTGAGTTCTTTATTAATTGTCTCAAGTTCTTCTTTTAGATGTTCGACTTGGTCTTTTTTTGCTTGAACTGTTGTTGCAAAAAGTGCCTGCTGATCGACAGGAAAAAAAGAATAAATAATACCTTTGATATCAGCCTGAAGATGCAAATTATGCCCTAAACATACCGCGAGAATTAGTACCAGTTTAGCTTTCATGTGATTCAGCCCTTTTTAATAATCTTATAGTTTTAAATTGTTCCTTATTCGAATGTGCCATTATGAATGCCCACATCCATTGATCTAGCCATATATTCATCTGTACGTCAACCGATGTATCAAGAAGTTGGTCTAGAGGTTGACTTACAACCGTGTTCATGTACACAGACATCTTATCGTGTTCTGGATATATACCAAACAATGAAAACAATCGTGCTAAAATTAAGCATTTTCGTGGTCTCAATTTTTCATTATTCTCAATATGAAAAAGATACACAACCAAATCAAAAACATCGTGCACAGCACAACCTACTGGAAGAAAATAATAACAAAGCTCTAAAATATGATGCAAGAAAAAAATATCTTGGCAAGCAAATACAAAGGGCACATATTCAAAATCAATCACCTCAAATATATACAATGAACCCCGCTGTACAAACGTATACTGTATAATCGAACCTAGACTTGCTCGTATACTTTTATTTCTAGGATAAACTTTTCCTTTAATCTTTCCCAATTGCCTATCCAAAACAGTCATGTTTGGAGCCTGTGAGTAACATGTTTTTAGTACAATACCAGTATGTATTTCCATAATCTTCAGCGTACGATCAATTTATTTTCTTCTCAAGAAAAATTTTTGTCAATTTTTACAAATTATTAACTATTATTATTTTGAAACTGCACTATATTTATGAGGAGTTATGTAATATAACTTCATTTATTAAAATGCCTTTCCCAGGCAAGGGCCAAATCTTTTACTTGTCTAAAAGATCTGGACTAAAACGACCCCAACGTTCCGTTGGATCATTTTTTCGCTCGTAATCCAGTCAATTCGCCTTACGGCTCATGCCATAGACTCGCTTAACGGAACTACTAAAAGGTTTAATGTTGATTGCATAAGGTATTCTATCTGGCCAGGCCCGTCAAGTATAGGTGTATGACAATATTCAGATAGTCTGGTTTCAATGATAAAAATACTATAAACAATCCCAATTTAAACGTAAATTATTGACTTTTTGTCTTTGTTTTGTGATACTTAAAGTAGAAAAGTTAAATATTCATAACAATAAAGAAAGGAAAAAAATGAATAAATTAGCTACACTCTTAGGCTTAATACTGCTTGGTTCAGTAGGAACAGGTTTTGCAATGGAAAAAAAATGGCAAGAAATCGCTGCATTGCCTGGTAGTATTGATACTCTTAATAGGGCTGTCAAAGACCTCGAACATCGAGTTTCGTTGAAAGGGACGAAAATGTATATTTACCATGAGGATAAAAATGTAGTTAGAATAATAAGTGAACTTTTGAATACCTATTATGCTAATTTTATTGCAGCCCCAACAGAGATTACTGAATCTGTAGTTTTAAAGGACAGTTATTCCTATCTTGTAGCAGCCGAAAAAGGAATTAAAGCTTTGATGAAAGCTACGGAAGAACGTATGGTCTACACAGAAGATTTCAAAAAATAGCATTCTGGTTACTACAAAAGATAAAAAGGGGTAGGTTTGCTGTTATTCAAAGCAGCAAACCTACTAAAAATTTTAATAAATTATACTTATAGCCGGTAGTTGATGTGAGCCGCATCCTTTTGTAGAAAGGTAAGGCGAGGGGAAACATTGAGCGGCGGGAAAACGATCCAACTGAAAGTTGGCGCCCTTTTGATCAAAATGTTTTGGGCGAGCAAAATATTTTGCCCTGCCTTGGAAAGGCATTTATACATAAATAAAAAGTGAATGGTTTAATAAAAAAATCTATTTTTAAAGTCCCAGATCTTTTATAAACGCTTTATCATTCGGTTCACGGCCAAGAAAATTTTTCAGCAACTTATTGGGGTCAATGCTACCTCCAGGAGCAAGTATTTTATCTTTATACACCGTACCAATTTTAGGATTTAATAACCCATACGGTTTAATATGGTAAAATAAATCGGCAGCAAATACTTTTGACCATATATAGCCATAGTAACGTGCACCATAGCCAGTTAAGTGTCCAAATGAAGTGTATTTATGGTAATTGATATTAAATTCAGTAAACAATAAACATTTTTCAAACAACTGACGCATGAGCGTATCAAGATTTTTGTAAACTTCATCTCCATATATCTGCAAGGAAAATTGAGCAAAAAAAAGTTGACGAGTTACAGATGCTCCAGCATTAAAATTTTTCAATTCAATAATAGTATCAATGATGGCATCCGGTAATGGTTCACCTGTTTTGTAATGTTGACTTAACATTTTTAAAATGTCACGGTCAAACAACCAATACTCAAGCATTTGAGACGGCATTTCAACAAAATCCATTTTAACATTAGTACCAGAAAATGAAGCAAGTTCTGTTGCACCTAAAATAGTGTGAATTGCATGACCAAATTCATGGAAAAAAGTACTTACATCGGATAGTTTTAATAATGATGGTTTTTTTGCGGTTGATTTTGGAAAATTAGCAAGTACAACTGCAACTGCTGGATCAACACTGCCATCATTATTCTTTATTGCAGGAACAACCGTAATTTCACAGGCGTGAGTGTATTTGTTTGGTCGTGGATGTAAATCCAAAAAGAGATACCCTAACAATTGACTATCAGATTTGCGGTATGCTTTAATCAAAGAAACATCTTCATGCCATAAACCAGATATCTTCTCATGAACCATGTCTAAACCAAAAAACGATTCGTAAATAGAAAGTAACCCTTTAACTGTTGCTTCCATAGGAAAGTATTCTGCAACTAAACGTTCATCTAGATTATAATATTTTTTTTTGTAGTAGGCAGACAAAAATGCTCCATCCCAAGACTCTATTTTTCCATTAGCTGTCAACGTAACTGATGCTGGTAAATCTTTAATACGTATAGCAAACTCTTCTCGTTCCTTTTCTTGTGCTTTAGAAAGCAATAAATCGATAAACTTTTGTGCATTTTCAGGCGTTTTTACCATTTCATCATAAAGATTGAAATGTGCATAACTAGAATAACCCAATAAATGCGCAAGCTTTTCTCGCCTATCAATAATTTGTTCAAGTACATACTTATTTTGCGGATAGGCACGATTATTAAATAATTCAAATAATTGCTTACGCGTTGAAGCTACAGAACAAAATTTTATTACAGCAAAATAAGTAGGATAGTCAGTACCCAGTCGATATTTACCATTGTCTGTTTTTTTTAGCTCTTCAATAAAATCATCTTCAAGACCATCAAGCTCTTGTTTGGTAACTGCTATAAAACTTGTATCATCTGAAATATTTTTGGAAAATTCTACTGATAGCGCAGATAATTCTTTTTGAAGTGTTTTAACTTTATTACGCTTATCTTCTGGTAATTCAAGACCAGCACGTTTAAGACCATCTAGTGTTTCTCGTATAAAATACCATTGAGTTGAGATTAGCTTCTCTTTTTTTGCATTGCATTCTGCATACATTTTTAATGCTTTATATAAATCAATGTTTTGACCAAAAAGATCAATAGCAAATTCAGCCATAGCAACAATAGTCTTTTGTGAAGCATCTCGCAAGGCACTATTAGGACTTACATATTTTAATATACTAATACGCGCTGAAGCAATTTGAAAATGATTACATGCTCGATCATACTCACTAAAAGTATTTTCAAAAGACCGTTCTTTATCAGGAATTGAAATAATTGCAGAAATGTTAGCTTTAGCACGTTTCATTGCATTCTGTTTTTGTTGTTCAATTCCATCAACCGATGTTGCAAATAAATGAACAATGGTATCTAAATTTTGAGTATATTCTTTCATCCCATCATGTTTTTTATTAGAGAAAATAGTACAACCAGCAAATGTCATAAGTAATACTCCAATGCTCGCAATTGACAACTTTTTCATATTGCTACCTTTCACGCATAATAAAAGGTAGCATACTAAAAAGGCTGGTTATATACTAGAATTCTATAATTTTAATTTTAGAATTATTCATTAATAAAGCTTTTA
>SDBT01010054.1_pt1 | contig 15314 bp, 11 predicted proteins | sample 2277101 | NCBI WGS metagenome assembly SDBT01 (sample SAMN10404973, study PRJNA504765) | marine sediment metagenome | isolation source: marine sediment core GS10_PC15, 103 cmbsf | place: Arctic Ocean: Southern Knipovich Ridge | collected 2010 | reverse complement strand
TCGTTTGAGGTTCACGAACCGCGGCCCGCACCAAAGGCCCAAGTCCGCATCATCCGTTTCCCCGGGACCGTTGACTCGACAACCCATGACGGCAATGGTGATGGCCTGGCTTTCTGCATCTCGCGTCAGCGCTCGAACCTTTTCCGCCAACTCGACGAAGGCATCGTTCTCCACCCGGGAGCAAGAAGGGCAGGAAATGATGTTGAGCCGGTCCTTGGGGAGCTCCGGCACGGAGCGAAAGCGCCCGGCATCGATGTCGGCTAAAATTTGCCTGCCGACTTCGACTTCCTCGTGCTTGCGTGGGTTCGATAGTGTCAAGGAGACCCGTATCGTGTCACCGATACCCTGGGACAGGAGCTGTTCGAAAGCAATGCGGGTTTTGATGATGCCCTCCGGCGGGAGTCCCGCTTCGGTGACCCCCAGGTGTAAGGGAATCTCCGCACGCTGCGAAGCGAAACGGCGATTGGCTTCGACAACCTTGGCCGGGTCGGAATCCTTCAAAGACACGCAATAGCGGGTGAATCCCAGGCCGTCCAGCATCTCCGCGTGCTCGAGGGCGGAAGCCACCATGGCGCCCACCGAATCGTCGCCGAACTTCTCCATGATCGACGGGTCCACCGAGCCGCAGTTGACTCCGACACGAACGGCGCAGTCGTTTTGGGCGGCGACATCGGCCAGAAAAGCGACTTTGTCCCGAACCGGCTTGGACTTCTCGTGATGATAGAGATGGCCGGGGTTGTAACGTATCTTGTCGACAAAAGGAGCCACCGCCGAGGCCAGTCGATAGCTCTCCTGGAGATCGACGGAGAGATTGGCGGTTGTTTTCTCCCGAATGGCCTCGAGAGCTTCTGCATCCTTCACACTATCCACCGCAACACGGACGACGCCCGCCCCGGCCAGGCGAAGAGCTTCTGCCTGCTGGGCGGTGGCTTCCACGTTCTGGGTTTTAGTGGCACACATGCTTTGCGTCGCGATGGGCTCACCATCTCCAATAGCGATGACGCCGATGCGAACCCGGCGGGTAGGGTTTCTCTTCAACATGTCGTCTTATTTTAGCCTTGAATCGAAGGTGTTGACCAACAGGGGTATCTCCAATCGAAACCGGCACTTGGGGGGCAACGGAGGCCGCAACCGGCCGCCCGGGGGAGAGTTGTGCCCGGGGCGTCACTCGGAATAGCATAGTAGACAGGAGGGGCCATGGTAAAGAGGACAGCAGCTCGCTTGGTGCCCGAGGGCGCTTTGAAATGCACCGTGGAGTGGGAGAACGGGCAAGAGAGCGGTCGCATTCATAACCTTTCCGCACAAGGGGCATTGCTCGAAGCAAAGAGTGACTTTGGAATCAGCAAGATCCGACTCACACTGGACTTCGAGAAGACGGGGGATAGCATCACATTGAACGCTGCCATCCGCTGGCACGCGGTTTCCCCTCAGGACCAGACCGATCACTATGGGCTCGTCTTTCGGTCCTTAGACGAGACGACCCAGAAGAGACTCGCCGCAGCCATCCATGCCTTGTTGGATGCGGAGAGTGGCGGCTGACTCCCCTTTTATTCATTTCGCGCTGACCGGCCTTCCGAGCACCCATGCGTCATAATGTGTCCTCGCGACGCCCGCAGGAGAAGAATCTATGAAGATCGAGCGCTTTGAAATGGAGAGGATGCAATCGACCTGGGAGTACCAGGTTCGCTACAACCTCTCCGAAAGCGGAGTCCATCCGATGCGCCTTGCCGAGTTGGTGGAGGGCACCGATTGGTCCGAGCTCAAAGAGGAGCTGCTGGGCTACCCCCAAACCAACGGAACCCTTCCGCTCCGCGAGTGCATCAGCGACCTTTACCCGGGCTCGGACTATCAAAACGTGATCGTCACCAACGGCACCGCCGAGGCGAATTTCATCTCCATTCTCAATCTCGTCGAGCCCGGAGACGAAGTCGTGGTGATGATTCCCAATTACATGCAAATCTGGGGACTGGCTCGCTCCCTGGGGGCCGAAGTCAAGCCTCTCCTGCTGCGCGAGGAGCTCGGCTGGGCTCCCGATCTCGACGAGCTGGGCCGCATGGTCAGTGATAAGACCCGACTCATCGCCGTCTGCAATCCCAACAACCCTACCGGTGCCGTTTTGAGCGAAGAGCTCATGCGGGGGATTTGTAAAGTGGCGGGCAAGGTGGGGGCCTGGCTGCTTGCCGACGAGGTCTATCAAGGTGCCGAGCTCGACGGCGAAACCTCTGCCACCTTCTACGGGTGGTACGACCGGCTGTTGGTCACCTGTGGCCTGTCCAAGGCCTATGGACTGCCGGGACTCCGCATCGGTTGGGTGGTCGGTCCTCCCGAAAAGATCGAAGAGCTTTGGTCGTACAAGGACTACACCAGTATCGCGCCGGGAGCGCTTTCGGATCGTCTGGCAACAATCGCCCTCGAGCCGGCCCGCCGGGCCCGTATCCTGGATCGCACGCGGACGATTCTCAAGAACCAGTTACCCCTGTTGGAGGGTTGGGCGACCGACCAAGGGGAGTTATTTGAAATGGTCGCGCCGCGCGCCGGAGCGTTCGCGGTTCTTCGCTATCACCTCGACATCAACTCCAGTGAGCTCATCCACCGCCTCAGGGAGGAAAAGAGCGTCCTCATCGTACCGGGTGATCAGTTCATGATGGACCATTACGTTCGCATCGGTTACGGAGGAGAGCCGGAGATTCTTACTAAAGGTCTGGCCCTGTTCTCCGAGGTGTTGGAGTCGGTGGGCTCCAAAGTGTAGCGGCCTTGGCCAAAGAAATCACTCTCAGTATCGCCGGCTTCGGAGCCTGCGGCCGCGCGTTCGTGCGGATTCTGCTCGCCAAGCGTCGTGAGCTGGCAACAAAGCACGATCTCTCGTTTCGCCTCACCGGTATCGCCACCGGCTGCCACGGTTTTGCCATCGACCACGCCGGCATCGACATGCGGAAAGCACTTCGCGCCGTCGAGCCCGGTCATTGCCTCGATCCGCTTCACGTCGGCCCGCAGATCCGTGACACGCTGGAGCTCATCCGCCGCCGCCCCTCTGAGGTTCTTTTCGAGATGACGCCGCTCGAGCCTTTGACCGGCCGCCCAGCCATCGACCATGTTCGCACCGCTCTCGAGCTCGGAGTCCATGTCATCACCGCCAACAAGGGCCCGGTAGCGGTGGCCTACCGGAAACTCTCCAGGCTGGCCAATGCCAAAGGCTGTGCTTTCCGCTTCGAGGGAACGGTCATGGACGGCACCCCTGTCTTCAACTGGGTGGAGAAGACTCTGCCCGGCGCTCGGGTTACCGGTTTTCACGGAATTCTCAACAGTACCAGCAACTACATTCTCACCGAAATGGAAAAAGGACGAAGCTTCGAGACCGCTTTGAAGCGAGCCCAGGCGATGGGGATTGCCGAAGCCGACGCCGGCTACGATATCGATGGGTGGGATGCCGCCGCCAAAGTAGCAGCCTTGGCCAACGTGCTCCTGGGAGCCAACACCCGCCCCTCCCAAATCAAACGCCAAGGGATTCGAGCGATTCGGAGCGAAGATTTGGCCCGCGCGCGCCGAAAGGGAAAAGTGCTCCGGCTCATAGCCCGCGGCTCCCGTAAGGGGAGAACGATAACCACCCGGGTGGCCCCGGAACGACTCAGTCAAGACGACCCCATGGCCCACGTGACCGGAACATCGAGTGTCCTGGCCATCCAAACCGACCTGATGAAAGAGCTGATGGTCGTTGAAAAGGATGGCGGAATCGAGCAAACCGCCTATGCGCTTTACTCTGATTTACTCACCGTCGTCGAAAGCTACTACTCCTGCCAGCTACGATAAGTTGCGTCTTTTTTCTGGAGCCGATAGCTGACTGCTGACCGCTGATAGCTCGCGGCGAGTCGCAACCTATTTGCTTGCGGCTACGCCGCGTTAGGAGTGCGTCACCGCAAGCTCGCTTTGTCCCTCGGACAGGTACTTCTCCTGAGCCGGCAGCACCCGGTTTCGACCCTGTTTCTTGGCCGCGTACAAGGCTTCGTCAGCGGATTTGAGCAAGCCGGTGCTGTCCAGGGCAACGGTAGGATAAGTCGCCACGCCGCCGCTCACACTCAACACCCCGAGGGGTTGACGCTCGGCAAAAGCAAGTCCCTCTTTCATGATGATGACACGAATCCTGTCCGCCATTTCGAGGCCCTCATCTGCGGCGGTGTCGGGGAGGATCAGTAAGAACTCCTCACCGCCGAAGCGGCCAAAAATGTCGTTATCCCGAATGTTGTCCTGCACCAGAAGTGCCAGTTCCCGCAAGAGCTGATCACCGGCAACGTGTCCATTCACGTCGTTGTAGTTCTTGAAGTTGTCTATGTCGAAGAGAAAGACGGAAAAGGTGGAGATCCGCTGCTCCGCTTGGTGAATGCAATCTCCAAGCGCAAGAATCATGTATCGTTTGTTGAACGCACGGGTCAAGCCGTCTATTTCCGCGGTGAGCTTCATCTGGCTGTAGGCGACCACGTTCTTGAGTGTAACGGCTCCGATCTTGGCGATGAGCCGCAGGGCCTTTTTGGCATCCGCGCCACGGTAGGGTGATCCCGAAAGTGCGATCACTCCCAGCGTCTCCTCATCGAAAACCAAAGGGGCGGCCAGCTCCGGCCGAAAACCGGGGAAGGAATTGTCCTGCGGCTCATCCGGATCGAGCAAAGAGCGGTCGAAATCTTTTCGATCCATGGTGAGCTGTGCCTCGGCCGCAAAACCCAGCTCACCTTGGCCCACCGCAATCTCAGTCCCCCGCTTGATGTTGGAACCTGCGGGGTGAACCGCCACCACAGCCAGCCGAACCTCTCGCTGGGATTCGGATCCAAGCTCACGACGTAGCAGAACCACGGCTTGGCTGGGCTCGAAGTTGCGTTGAATGATCTGGAGCAAGAGCTTGGGGATGTTACGGGCCTTGACCCGGCTGTGAAGCTGCTCGCTGAGAATGGACAGCTCGCTCACCAGGCAGCTAAAAAGCTTCCGCTGCTGTTCGCCGGATTCCAGCCTCTGACCAAGCTCTCGTCTCTCCTCCTCGAGCTCCGAGAGCTTGCTTTCCGCCTGATCCAGTTTATTCTTCAGGACGAAATTCCACTTCAGAAGGATCACGCAGGCAACCAAGCAAAGGATAGGCACTAAGATCATGGCATTCTAACCGGCGACCCGACAACGTTATACAAAGATGATGCCGCCAAGCGCTCGCCCGAAAAAAGAAACTCAGCCGGACGCCCCCCACACAAGTGCTTGTTTCTATTCCGGTTTCCTCTTTGCGATGGAATTTTCCTCGCTAGACAAAAACAGCCTCCGGGGGGAAACCCCCTCAACCTGCGGGTAAACAACACCGTCTGCGGATTCCGCGCCGTGGCTTGGGCAATCAAACACCGGTATGGTATCCTGAATCGATCCGCAACCATTTCTTCCGAAGAAGACCGATAAAGGGGGTCCCATGGCGCTCAAGGACTTCATCAAGTCTCAGTTACTCGAGGTCATCGAGTGGCTCGATGATAGCGGCAACACAATCGTTTACCGATATCCCGTCAAGGACCAGGAAATAAAAATGGGCGCCCGCCTGACGGTCCGGGAGGGGCAAACCGCAGTTTTCATCAATGAAGGTCGATTGACCGATGTGTTCAAGCCCGGCCTCCACAAGCTCTCGACGCGCAACCTGCCCGTGCTCACCAAGCTCATGGCCTGGAAGCACGGATTCAACTCTCCTTTCAAGGCCGAGGTCTACTTCGTATCCACCCGGCAGTTCACCGATCAGAAATGGGGAACCGCGAATCCGGTGATCGTACGAGATCCCGAGCTGGGGCCGCTTCGGCTTCGCGCCTTCGGCATTTACTCCTTCCGGGTCGACGATCCGGGGCTCTTCATTCGGGATATCGTGGGCACCGATGGAAGCTTCACCACCGAAGAAATCGCTGGGCAGTTGCGCGGTCTGGCGATCTCCGGATTCAGCGATCTGCTCGGAGAGTCCAAGATTCCGGTCTTCGACATGGCATCGAACTACGACGAGCTTTCCGCTCAAGCAAGGCAAAAGCTCGGTGCCGAGTTCAAGGCCCACGGTCTGGAGCTGGCCAAGTTTTACGTGGAGAACATCTCACTGCCACCTAAAGTGGAGGAAATGCTCGACAAGCGAACCAGCATGGGAGTGGTGGGAGACATGGGCCGCTTCACCCAATTCCAGGCAGCCAAGGCCATCGAGTCGGCGGCGGAGAATCCGGGCGGTACTGCAGGCGCGGGAGTGGGACTCGGAGCCGGTATCGCCATGGGGCACCAGATGATGGGCGCCATGGGCTCGGCGCAACAAGGCACCGGCCCGGCGCAACCTGCCGCCGTACAGGTGAGCTGCGTCAAATGCTCCCAGTCGATACCGACGGGCTCCAAGTTTTGCAGCCACTGCGGCACGTCTCAAACAGCAACTTGCACGAAATGCAAAGATCCCATTCCGCCGGGAGCCAAGTTCTGCGCGAACTGCGGTAATCCGACTGGTAACAATCCCCCGGCCTAAGCCGGGGGATTCTCTTGGAGTGCCGAATGCGAATCAACTCGGCGCCTGCACTAAGAGCGCTCTGAGGAGGGAGCTAAACGGCTATGGATTCCCAGGAAGCAGTCTGCCGGTCATTTCTCTTAGTTCACGGGATTTGGCGGCGTTAAGTACCGGGCCATGAACTTATAAATCTCGAGCCGCGATTCCTTGGCCGCCTCGGTATCCAACCGATTGAAGCTGTGCCCTCCGGGAGCCTCTTCGTAAATCTTGTACTCGAAGGTCTTCCCCTCTGCCTTCAGCGACTTGATCAAATGCTCGACCTCGAGAACGTTGACATCGGCATCGTTGGTGTTGGTGTGAATCAGCAACGGAGTCTCGAGCTTGTGGGCATTCCAAGCCGGTGAACGGCGGCGGTACTCCTCGACGTCTTCGTAAGCGGACTTTCCGACATGGTAGTCGGCGGAATAGAGCTCGCGGTACCTGTCGGTTTTATAGCCCATGCGCGCCACAAGATCGCTCACCGGAACCCCCGCATAAGCGACCTTGTAGGCATCGGGATGTTCGAAGACGTTCATCAGCGCATGTAGCCCTCCGTGGCTCCACCCCATGATGCCGATGCGGTCGGCATCGATAAAATCGAAGTTCTCCAGCATGAAGTTTCGCGAAGCGTAGGTGTCTTCGATTTCCAACCCGCCGTAGTCGATGGCCTCGTAGAACCGACGTCCATATCCGGTACTTCCCCGGTACTCGGGAGAGACGATGGCGTAGCCTTGCCCGATCAGCTCCCGCACCACGTTGGCGGCCCCAGAATTGAAGTTTCCGTGAACGCCGCCGTGAATTAGAACCATGAGCGGCAACTTTTGGTTCCGATCCCGATTCTTGGGAACAAAAGTATACGCTCGCACGATGAGAGGGTTGCCGGCTCCCTGAGCCGTTTCATTCGGCTGATAGCGAAGTGGAGGGCCGGTGAAACGGACTTTGTCCACTTCGGCGATGTCGCCGAGCTTCACGTGCCACATCACATCATCGATGGCTTTGCCCAACTGACTGTAAGTATGTCGTTGGTTCCGCACTTGCTCGCTCAGCTCGCGCATCTCTTCCATCAACATCTCGAGGGTCACCGTTTCGGACTTGTCACTTTGCGCGTGAAGCGGGAACACACTTCCTATTAGAACAAGAACGAATGGGCCTACATTCTTCATCCACATAAGCTCTCCTTTCTTCGTATCGAGCGACGCCATTTTATCCGAAAGGTCTTTCGGGCGCAGGTGCAAGCGGTTGCCATCGCCTTCCATCGAGATTAGCATCGACCGCGATGGTGCCGAGCCCCCAAGAGATGATGGTGACCGCTGCCGCCCGGCAAGTGCGCGACGGCGAGCTGGTGTTCGTGGGCATGCGATTGCCGCTTCTGTCGTTCCTGCTCGCTCAAGCGACCCACGCACCGAGGGCAGTGGGACTCTTCGAGAACGGCCTCATTCGGTCTAAAGCCGCCACCGAGCTTTTGTACACCATGAGCGATCCGCCCAACGTTTCCGGAGCCACATGTGCCGGCGGCATGCTCGAGGTCATGGGCCTGCTTCAATCCGGCCGGGTCGGACTGGGCTTTGTGGGCGCCGCTCAGGTGGATCGCTACGGCAACTTGAACTCGACCCGCGTCGGCTCCGCAGACCGCTGGACCCGACTTCCCGGAAGTGGCGGAGCTTGCGATATCGCTTCGCTTGCTCATCGGCTCGCGGTCGTTCTTCCGCACCAGCCTCGGCGACTTCCCGAGCGGGTCGATTATGTAACTTCACCCGGATACGGAACCGGTACCGACTGGAGAGGCCGGGTCGGTTTGCCGAGAGGAGGTCCGGCGGTTGTTATCACCGACCTCGGTGTTCTTCGTTTTGACGAGCAAAGCAAGCAAGCCGAGCTGGCCTCTTATCATCCCGGCTGCTCTCCGGATGAGATCGCCCAAAAAACCGGATGGGCCCTGCGCTTTGCCGCCGATCTGCACGAGACTCCGCCGCCGACCAAGGAAGAGATCTCGATTCTCAGACGGCTGGATCCGGAGGGATTTTGGCTGAGGCCGAGCGGATGACGGAATCGAAAGTGCTCGATATGGGAGAGGCCATCGCGCGCTTCGTACCGGATGGAGCGTCCGTTTTGCTGGGAGCCGGTCTGGAAGCTCTCATCCCTTTCTCTGCCGGGCACGAGATCATCCGCCAGGGCCGTCGAGACCTCACCCTGGTGGCCCCGATCTCCGACATCCTCGCCGATCAGCTGGTCGGAGCCGGGGTGGCGGGTAAAGTCGTGGCCGCCTGGGCGGGCAACGTCTCCGCCGGTTTGGGACACAACCTGCGCCGGGCGGTCGAGCAGTCGGTTCCCGCTCCGGTTGAAGTCGTCGATCATTCGAACCTGACGGTGGCGCTGGCGCTTCATGCCGCGGCGCTCGGAGTTCCCTACCTTCCCACCTATACCTCCCTGGGGACCGATATCCTCCGGAACAACCCGGACTTGATCGAAACCACTTGTCCATTCACCGGCAAACAGCTGGTGGGAGTCCGTGCTTTGGCCCCCGATTTGGCCATCCTGCCGGTCCAACGCGCCGATGTCGGCGGCAACAGCCACGTCTGGGGCAACTTGGGCGTCATTCCCGACGCCGCCCGGGCCGCCGCGAAGGTGATTGTGGTCACCGAGGAAATCACTTCACCGGTAGTGATTTCGAGCGATCCCAACCGAACCGTGATTCCCGGCTTTCTCGTTTCGGCGGTGGTTCACGAGCCCATGGGATGCCACCCTTCGCCCTGCTTGGGCTACTATGGGCGAGACCATGGCTTTTTCAGCGAGTATCATGACTCGACCCGAACGCGGGAGGGTTTTCTCGAGTGGTTGGAAGCTTGGGTTGTCGGTGTCAAAGATCGACAGGAGTATCGGGCCCGGCTGGGTCGGGAACGTGCCGAGGCTTTGCTTGTGAAACAATCTGCTCCTTCTGCTCCGGCTGATTTCGGCTGGTGAATACCTCAAAAGGGGATATGGGGATATGACCTCAGCTAATTTGGAAGGAAAAGTTGCCGTTGTTACCGGCTCGACCCGGGGCATAGGTAGAGCGATTGCCGACGTTCTGGCAATCCAGGGCGCCGAAGTTATCGTAACCGGCCGCAGCAAAGACGACGTGGCGCGGGTAGTGGAAGAGCTGACCGGCTCCGGCCTCGCGGCACGTGGGACCACCTGTGACGTGAGAAGCTATGATGAGGTGAAAGCTCTCATGGAATACGCATCCCGGAGTACGGGGGGACTCGACATTCTGGTCAACAACGCCGGAGTGGGGATTTTCGGTCACATCGGAGAGCTTTCGCCCGAACAGTGGGATCAGGTGATCGACACGAATCTCTCCGGCGTCTTTTACTGTTGCCACGCCGCACTTCCCTACCTCGAGAAACGGGGCGGAGGCTTCATCCTCAACATCAGTAGCCTGGCCGGAAAGAATGCCTTCAAGGGGGGAACCCTCTACAATGCCTCCAAGTTCGGACTCGAAGGGCTCAGTGAAGCGCTGATGCTGGACTTGCGCTACAAGAACATCAAGGTGATCACCATCATGCCGGGAAGCGTGGCCACCGAGTTTTCCGGCCAGCGGCCTTCCGAAGAGGATAGCTGGAAACTAACCTCCCAGGACGTGGCGGAAGTGGTCCTCAACTTGCTGGCGCAAGACCATCGCGCCTTGGCCAGCCGGGTCGAGCTCAGGCCCTTCCAGCCTGCACAGAAGTAGAAGGTGCGGTGACTACGGCTCGACGTAGCCGAGGGCTCGGAGGCGTTGCCGGGTCTTGTCGTCGAGCTCGACCTTGCTCACGGAACGACCGCGTCGAAGCTCACCCGCCCTCTCGAGGAAGCTCCGTATCCGGCGACGAAAGGAATCCACATCGATCGCGGGATCCGGTAGCAGGTTTTTTCCCTCCAGTGGGTCGTTTCCGAGATCATAGAGCTCTTCATCTTGAAGCTCCAGGGCTGCCAGGCCGTTTTCGGCTGGGCCGGACAAAGAGGCATGGTACTTGAGATCGTCACTACGGATGGAAATCTTCATGGTCATGCCCTCCGGAGATCTCCAGGTCACCTCGCTGAAGGCGGGCTCGAGCCGGTTCTCATCCATGAGCTGCATCAAGCTCACGCTCATCGAAGGAGACTCAGGCGCAGAAACGCCCGCGGCCTCGAGGATCGAGGCAAAGATGTCCAACTGACTGACCGGATGTTTAACCCTGCCCTTGGGAGAATCGCCCGGCCACTTCACGATGAGCGGCACGCTCACCAACTCGTTGTACAAGGTCAAGGTATGTTGCCAGTGACCGTGCTCGAAAAAAGCTTCGCCATGGTCCGCGGTCAGCACGATGAGCGAGCTATCGTAGAGGCCCGAGGCTTTCAGCTCATCGAAGAAACGGCCTATCTGGCTGTCGGTGTATGCAACTTCGGCGTCATAGAGCCGGATGATCTCTTCCGTCTCCAGTTCGTCCGCTGGTGCATCCGACCCGAGAATGTCGTCCAAGCCGGATAAATCCCTGGGTCGCGCACCGAACCGTTCGAGAAACTCTGGAGGGGGCAAATAGGGCCAGTGAGGGTCGAAGAGGTGGACAAAGAGAAACTGGTCAGTCCCCTTCGCCCGCCGTGCTTGTTCGATGGCAACGTCGATGACGTCGCCGGCCCTCGTGTCTAGATCCTCCAGGGTCTGATAAACGTGGTAGCCCCTTTCGAATCCATAGGTTTGGGACACGTAAACCCAGGAAGCAACGCCACTCGTGTAGTAGCCGCCCGCGGCGAGAAGCTCGGGGAAATAGGGAATACTGCGATCCAGCTTCTCCCATTTGGTGGCACCATGGAAGGACGGAGGAAGGCCGGTGAACATGGACATGTGGGTGGGAAGCGTCCAGGAGGATGTGCTGACCGCAGTTTCGAACACAACCCCGTCCGCCGCCAGACGATCGATATGGGGAGTGGTGTCACGCGGGTAGCCGTAAGCTCCAACGTGATCGGCACGGAGACAATCTATCGAGATCAGCACCAGGTCGGGGCGCTCACGGCGCCGCGCGGCACTGACAAGTACAGGATTGCCCCACAAAGGCAGTATCCGCCGGGCGGTCCAAGGCACCCTGTTCCCAGGCCGGTCTATCCTGGTACGGAAGTCGATGCGCACCGTCTTTCCCGACCATCGCGCCAGATCCGTCTCGCGGTCCATCCACTGGTTCGGTTGAGTGCGATCCAGAACCTCCACGAATAAAGTTTCGGTCTGGTTACCGTCGGCGATGGACAAGCGAAACTCTGTGGGCGGCCAGACGTCGATGTCACTCAGGTTTTGCACCGCTAATGCGAATCGAAGCACCGCCTCCGGTGGCACTCTCACATTGAAGCTCAAGTTGGACGGCAGTGGGGGCGTGAGCGATTGCCGGGTCTCTCCCCCCAGGGTCATGGGGGCGGCGAGCAATCCGTCCTTACGAAAGGACAGGAATCGAGCCCGGTTGTATTCTGCCTCCGCTTCAGAGACGTGCTCGACGAAGAAAAAAGGCGTCTCATCGTCGAGCGATCGTCGACAACCGAAAAGTGTGGCCAGAGTCGCGCCGGCCAGGAGGCAGTGAATGAGCAGGGGAACCAGATTATGGGAGGCTCTCATGGAACGTCTCGCACTCATTCCTCGATGTAGCCGAGACTCTTGAGACGTTCGCGGGTCACATCGTCCAAGGTGACGCTGGTGCCCCGGTGGCCGGCTCTGAACTGCCGGGCCGCCGACAGGTAATCCAGGAGACCGCGACGAAACGCTTCCAGATCGACGTCTCCGCTCGCTGTGAGATCAACGCTTTCCGAGGGATCGCGGCCCAAATCAAAGAGCCTTTCCTTTAGTATCTTCGCCTCGGAGAGATCCGGTTGTGACTCCACCGTGGCGATGTACTTGAGATCTCCCGACCGGAGGGCAAACAAGCTGACCAGGCCTCGAACCGGGTCCGGATCCCAGCTCACCTCGCTCACCACCCACTGATGATCGTCGGCCGGTGATGCGCTTTCAATCCTGAGACGTAGATCCTGTGCTCCATCGGCGGGAGAAGACAAGCCTGCTTCTGCGGCGAGCGTGGGAAAGATATCGATCAAGCTGACCGGCAACCGCACGTTCCGGCTTTGTGATTTTCCCGGCCATTTGACGATGAGCGGAACTCGAATCATCTCTTCGTAGAGTGTGTCACTGTGCTGCCAGTAACCATGCTCGTAAAAAGCCTCCCCATGGTCGGACGTGACGATGATCAACGAGGGTTCATAAAGGCCCAAGGCTTGGAGCTCATCGAAAAAACGTCCCAGTTCTTGATCTACGAAGGCCACCTCGCTGTCGTAAAGGTCCTTCAGTTCCTGAATCTCCTCGCTGTCGCCGGGCTCCTTCCGATACAACACCAAATCGAGCACTCCGGAGATATCCCGAGGGCGGGCTCCGAAACGGCCGATGAAGTCTTTGGGCGGTAGATAGGGCCAGTGGGGCCCGAGAAGGTGCAAAAAAAGAAACTGGGGTCGGCCCCGGGCACGACGAATCAAGGCCAGAGCCTCGTCGATTTGTTCATTCGTTCGGTCACCGGGACGAACCCGATAGGTGCGAAACCCGCGGTCGAAACAAAACGTTGGCGAGAGATAAGCATTCGAGACCAAACCGTCCACTTGATAGCCGGCCCCGGACAGCAGCTCCGGCAAATAAGGCACCGTATCCGCCATGTGAGCGGTGCGGGTGGCGCCGTGCATGGAAGGCATGAGACCGGTCAGCATGGACATGTGAGAAGTCAATGTCCAGGGCGCGGAGCTGAATGCGGTCTCGAAAACCACCGCCTCCCGGGCAAAGCGATCGATATTCGGTGTGGTGTCCCGCTCATACCCATAGGTTCCCATGTGGTCGGGCCGTAAAGCGTCGATGGAGATCAGTATGAGGTTGGGCGGGCCATCGTCGGCGGGGGAGCGGGTAAGCACCGGGTTTCCCCATGCGGGAAGAATGAGTCGGGCCGTCCAGGGAACACGATCCGTGGAGCGGCCTATTTTTGTCTCGAAGACAATCTGAACCGCGGAGCCGGCCCAGGCCGACAGGTCGACTTGCCGTTCCTGCCACTGGTCATGAATTGGAAATCGAAGGACTTCCGAAAAAGGAGTCTCCGTTTTCCCCTGGGAGTCGACCGACAAACGGAACTCGACCGGGGGCCAATGACTCGGCTCACCGAGCATCTTGACACCCAGGGCAAATTGCAGCATCGCTTCGTCGGGAACCTGCAGGTCGAAGCTCAACCGGGAAGGGAAAGGCGGGATCAAAGAGCTCATCGTCACGTCGGCCAAGCTGATTGGCGCCCCGATTTGCTCGTTCTTTCTGAAAGAACGGAATCGGGCTTCGTCAAAACTCTTCTCTGCCTGGTTCAGATGATCCACAAAGTAGTAAGCTTTCGCCTTCTCGGGAACGGACCGGCTACAACTCAAAAACCCGAGGGAAACCAACAGGGTTACAGCAACAACGACAGGCGGCTTCAAGATTTCACCCGATTTCTGATAGTCGCCACAGCGGAAGAGACGGCGCACCCGAGCACCACCACCAGAAGCGGCTCGATCTCCCAGCGCATCCGATCGTTTTCCCCAATCTCGATGAGGTTTGTAGTGAGGCTCACCCACAAGATGGTCACCATCATATAGGCGAAAACCGGTTTCATTGCCTCGTCGCCCGGCGAGCGCTTCCTCAACGTACGAACGAGACTGTAAACCAAAAGAGCCGGAAAGCCGATTAACCACAGGTTGGCCGGCGGCTCGAGCATTTGAATCGGCCTCTGGATCGTACCCCCCAAGAAAACGAAACGGGTGACGGTATCCCTCAGTCGATGAACTCTGGAGAAATTGTAATCGACCAGGAAGTGAACCGAGTTGGGGCCGGGTTGAAGAAAAAGAAGCAAGGAAGTGAAAACCCTCTGCAGGTAGCGTTGCGGGTAATTGCGGATCAGGTACAGATCGCCCCTGAGCATCTCCTGCGAGATTCGGGCGTAATCCCGATGGTTGAAGTTGGGCTCGCCGTTGCTTTTATAGGGTGCGTCGACCGCCGGGTGAACGCTCCGTCCCTCCCGAAAGTAACCGTAGTGCCGGAGCTCATTAGGCGGCCTGAACGGCCGGCGGTGCCAGGTGGGTGGGAGGTGACCGTCTCGATACAAAGTCGCCATCTCTTGTTGAGAAAGCGGCCAACGCTTGGCCAGGTTCAAACCCAACCAGGAGCTTCCGCTGAAGCTTCCCACTTGAACGTAGTTCTTGAGGTACAAAAGGTTGACGATGAGCACCGGCGCAATGGCCGACAGGAGAAGAGCCTTTCGTTGCCGACGATCCAGCACCGTTACGACGGCGATAACGACCGCCGCAAGCCAGAGGGGGTGATAAACCGCCCGGGTAAGCATGAGGATACCGGCGCACCAGGAAAATAAATGAGCCCAAAGGGGCCGGCCGGTCTCCAGGTAACGGACCAGAACCAAGGCAGTCGACAAGAGGAGAAACGCTACCGGCAACGTGTAGAAGAGCCAGTGACCGTAGGCCATGAAGCTGGGCGTGCAGGCAAAGAGCAGACACAAGGATGCATTGATCGCCTTGGGGACTCCGAGCTTTTCCATGAGCCGGGCCAATCCCAGAACCAGGCCCAGTCCCATCGCCCCGTATGCAAGCGCAAAAGCTCCGTGTGAAGCATCGGGAAAAAGTTTGAGGAAACCACCCAGCAACAAGTTGAAGAGCGGCGGCTGCGAGTGAAGGTAAAAGAGGCCGCGCCCCAAGTCATGGCGAAGGATCTCCGGATCGAGGTATTGGTACAGACTTCCGAGCGTCGTGTCGG
>SDBT01010053.1_pt1 | contig 15315 bp, 9 predicted proteins | sample 2277101 | NCBI WGS metagenome assembly SDBT01 (sample SAMN10404973, study PRJNA504765) | marine sediment metagenome | isolation source: marine sediment core GS10_PC15, 103 cmbsf | place: Arctic Ocean: Southern Knipovich Ridge | collected 2010 | reverse complement strand
AACCACTCTACGCCCTTTTAAAAAAGAGTTTATCTTCTCCAATCCCTTCATGTCTTCCATTCTTATTCAACCTATAGTTCTAATATCTTATACCCAGCATAAGATAATGTCAAACAAATTCTCGACAAAATCGAGAAAAGTGCCTAATTTATCCCTCCATTCTCTCTTTTTCTCAGTGTAAAACCCAATAACTACTCACTATTTACATTTACCAATAACAACCCGCCATTCCACCCTTTGCCCGGGGACCTAAATCTCTCACTTTTTTTGTCTGCTCACAAATAGGCCAACTTGTTGGCCTGTGGACGCAGGGTTTATCTTTCGCGATGCTCGCATCTAAGAGAGCTCAACCCAAGTACACTAAGCAGACAAAAACAAACAGCGTTACTTGTCCTTCGTAGCCTTGGCGAAGTAGGAATCTGCGAAATCTGCGTCTAAAAACTTCTGCGCTCTTCGCGCTCTCCGCGGTAAATTTAGTATCCAGAATCGAGTATCCAGCATCCAGCATCGAGCTAATTTTTTGCTTGACTTTTGCGTGAAATCTGGTATAATACCGCCCATGTTTGCACCTGTCCTGAGCGACCGCAGGGAGTCGAAGGGAGCAGGCAAACGACAGCGGAGAACCGCAAGTCTCAGTATCAGCAGATACAGTCAAATGATTCTATTAAACTTCGTTTGGAGCATTTGAATTTTGAATATTATCTTATTTTTAGCGCGGAATTTTGGCTCAAGTGCAAGGCTTTTGTCTTTCCCTACACCGGAGGCGTATTGTTATACGTCGAGGATTAGGGTAAGGCAAGTAACGAAGCAATTGACCAAAATAACCGCTAAAATGCAAAACAAACCCAATTTACGGGACGCCCAAATGAACGTAACTTCTTTATTACTAACGACTAACGACCAGCGACTAACGACTCGCGAAGCGCAAAACAAACCCAATCAAACCCAATTTTACTATTGTTTTACCTTCGAACATTGCTATAATAGGCCCCAAATCAGCGTTTTTAGCCGTCAGGAGGACGAAATGGCTGTTCTAATTGGAATAGACGAAGCCGGCTACGGCCCAATCTTAGGACCCCTCGTGGTCTCATCTGCCGCATTTTCCATCCCCGATACCCACCTGAAAACCGACCTTTGGCGATTATTACACCGCGCCGTCGCAAAAAAGCGAAAACACTTAGCCGGCCGACTCCTAATTACCGATAGCAAAAAGGCTTACAGCAAATCCATCGGCATCGGCCATCTTCGCAGAGCCGTCCTTGCGAGCCTGCTATGCCTCGATAAAACCACCGAAAAACCCGCAACCGCCGCCGCCCTGCTCGACCAACTCTGCCCAAAATGCGTCAGCCGAATAGCTCAATACCCATGGTACCAGGACCTTGCCGATTCGGCCCTTGGCGCTGATGACGATGACCTCGAAATCGCCGCTGGTGTGCTCAAAAACACGCTTTTAGCCGGCGATATGAAGCTGCTGAGCCTGGCGAGCACATGCCTTGACGTCGCCCACTACAACCGGATGGTCTCCGCTGTAAAGAACAAGGCAAGCGTCCTTTTCACGGCTATCTGCGGCCTTATAAAGCAAGCATTCGACACAACTTACGACTCAGACAATCTGCAGATAATCGTCGACAGGCAAAGCGGCAGAATCCGCTACAGGAGGCTGCTCGGCCGAATGTTCGCCGATATGGACCTGAAGATCCTGCGCGAGGACAGCTCTATCAGCAGCTACGAGCTTACCGGCAGCGGCAAGGTGATGCGTCTGCACTTTGCGGTGCGTGGCGATGAGCGTTTTCTGCCGGTGTCGTTAGCCTCAATGACAAGTAAATACCTCCGCCAGGTACTGATGGAATCGATCAATCGCTACTTCATAAGCCAGTGCACCCATCTTGCGCCCACCGCAGGTTACTGGAAGGACGGCACGCGGTTCATAAAGGACCTCGAAACTCATCCAGCCCAGGTCAGGTATGACAGTGAAAAACTGATCCGCTGCAGATAAACAGCTGCCGACGATTTACAGAACTTGTTTAGTTGTATTTATAGAGAATCCTGCTCGTCCTGATCACCCTCGTCATCCTCGTCGTCTGGATTCCACTGATCTTCAAGCTCATCAGTTTCGTTCTGCCGCCACTGTTGGACCATAAGACGCGGGTCGTGCATTAACCTGAATCCCATCGGAAAATCTTCCGGCCAGTTCTCGGCCTCTATAACCACATCCGACATGAGTTCGTAGCCCGAAGAGACAAGCTTGTCCACAGGTGTGTCGAAGTCATCTACAAAGAGTACGCTTGGCAGGTGTTTTTTTTTGTGGCGCTCTATTATTATTCTGATTCTTTCCATAGTTTTCGCCCTTTCATAGTCCGCCGCAGGGTCGTATGCCGACGAGCCTGCTTTTTTCTTCTACGGCAACTTAACTATCTTGTCTGTTTGATTCCTGTTCCATGCCCATATTGTACCGGCAAAAGGGGCGTTTGGCAATATATTTAGCCATTTCTCCCCAAAAGGCTTGACAAACTGAGATTTTCTGGTTAAGATAGTAGCTGAACATGGGGGCAACTCTTTGTTGGAGGTTTAAGGAAGTGAGAACGTTAGCTTTGGCTTGGACATGCCTGCTCCTGGCCATTCCCTGTAGTGCAGATATAATTTATGTCAAGGCCGGCGGTACGGGCAGTGGTACAAGCTGGTCCGATGCTTACGGCTATCTGCAGGATGGGCTGGATGATGCGGATCCTTGTGATGTGATCTGGGTGGCTGCCGGAACATATTATCCCACCTCTGATTACGGATTGGGAATTGGCGACCGCGGCAAGCATTTCCGAATGAAAAACGGCGTGGCGATCTACGGGGGTTTTCCTGATATCGGCGATCCTGATATAGACGACCGTGACCCAAATCAATACGAAACGATTCTTTCCGGCGATATCGGAACGCAGGATGACCCGAACGACAACTGCTACCATGTCTTTTATCATCCAAATGGCACCAACCTTGATTCCACAGCCATTCTTGACGGCTTTACCATTACCAGCGGTTGGGCCAATGCTCCAGGAGACGAATATCATTACAGTGGTGGCGGAATGTACAATGAATTCAGTAACCCAATAATAGCCAACTGCAATTTCACAGGCAATTCGGCTTACCAAGGCGGCGGGATGTATAACAAAGGCAGTGGCAGTAGCCCGGCAGTTACAAACTGCACCTTCACCGGTAACTGGGCTGACTACGACGGCGGCGGAATGTATAACCTCTACAGCAATCCGACAGTGACGGGCTGCATCTTCACCGGCAACTCGGCTCGCTACGACGCCGGTGGGATGTATAACCGCACCAACAGCCCGACAGTGACTGGCTGCACTTTCAGCGGCAACTCGGCTAACTGGGACGGTGGCGGGATGTTTAACTGGCACTCAAGCAGTCCGACAGTGACGAATTGCACCTTTACCGACAACTCGGCTGACCACGGCGGTGGGATATATAACTATACTTTCAGCAACCCGACAGTGACCAACTGCAAATTTATTGGCAACTCGGCTAGATACGGCGGCGGGATGGACAACTATAAAAGCAGCCCAATAGTGACCAACTGCTCATTCACCAGCAACGCGGCTAACTCGTCCGGCGGCGGGATGTTCAACTGGAACTACAGCAGCTCGACAGCTACTAATTGCACCTTTACCGACAACTCGGCTGACGAAGATGGTGGTGGGATGTTTAACGGGTATTACAGCAGCCCGACTATCACCAACTGCATCCTCTGGGGCAATACCGCAGCTTTAGGGGGCAATGAGATTGCTTTAAAAAGCTCTTCGACAATAGATGTGGATTTTTGCGATGTTCAGGGTGGTCTGGCTGGTATATTTGATGATCTTAGCGGTAACACTATTAATTGGGGCAGCGGTAATATCGACGTTGATCCGCTGTTTATCGATGCCGACGGCGCTGATAATACGCCCGGAACAGAAGATGACAATTTAAGACTTCAAGCGGGCTCACCATGTATCGATACTGGAGATAACTCGGTAGTAGATGCTAATAGTACCGACCTTGATGGTAATCCACGTATCGTAAACGGCACTGTGGACATAGGAGCATACGAGTTCTTCCATGCCAATACCGCGCCTGTTGCCGATGCGGGGCTCGACCAAACCGTCTTCGCGTTGGCCGATGGGATGGCGGAGGTTAAGTTGGATGGATCGGGTAGCTTTGATCCTGATGGTGATGAATTAGACTATTTTTGGTTTATCGGTGATGAGCAGATTGCAACGGGCGTTGACCCGAATGTCCAATTAAGTGTGGGTGAGCACATAATCGAACTAATCGTTAACGATGGCAGCGAAGATTCTGAGCCTAATGAGGTCCTTATAACGGTAATCGAGCCGATGCCGATAGAAGCTGATGTGCACATAGTGCCGCGCGTGATTAATCGCAACAATCGTATGAAAAGAGTAATGGCTATTATTCGCCTGCCGGGGGGTATCGGAAAGGGCGATGTGGTAGGTGAATCCTTTGAGCTTTATGCCGGCGGGCTTGATGGTGAGCCTGTTGGTTCGATATTGGAGCGAGTGATCGGTTGGGGTAATATGACGAAAGTGTTTGTCCTGTTCGATAAGAAAGAGGTTATGAACGCCGTGGAAGGTGTCGGCATGGTAGAACTAACCGTTGTCGGCAGGCTCGAATCCGGCCAATACATACAGGGTTCTGATATTGTCAGGATAATTCGTCGAGGCCGGGGCCCTAAGGAGCAAACCGGACTACGACGAAAAGGAACACGTTCTCGTCGTAACCGGGTACAAAACTGGTGATAAAACACCTTCACGCTCCTGGTTCTCGGTTTTGGCGGCTTGCTTTTAAGAAAAAGACACTGAAAACTAAGACTTGCGGCAAGAGAGATGCTTCGATAGAATATATCTGAACGTGGGGGAAAACTTATTTGGAAGAGTAATGACAGGATGGCGGTTAGAGTGTCAATTCTTTGGCTGGTTCTGGCGGGGGTAAGTATAATCTCTGCGCCTTCGGAGGCTGAAATTCAGATCTATTCTAATACCTTTGATGATATTACAGCATTAGACGGTTTTACAATTATTGGCGAAGAATTTGTAGATTATGATCCCCCAAGTCTACATGATGTTACTGTAGAGGCAGGGCAATTAACAATTACGACAACCTATAATCTGCCAAATGGACCTGGTAACAATCCTACACTCTTAGGTAGGGCAGCTGTAATGATGGATACATCTTCTTTTGGAAATGGTTATGATACAGAAATATCAAAAAGCAGTGATATCATATCGTGGTCTTTTAATTTAGCGAATCAAAATGGAGATTATAATAATGGTTTTGAGTTTGTATTAACAAGTACAATGCAAGATCCATTTGACATTTCAACTCACGGCTATAGCTTCAAAGGCGGGGGGATGGTTGGTGATAGAATGACAATTAGGAGGTTTGATCGTGGTTTAGGAGGAGGGAGTGAAATAATGATCGATATCACCGACGGATTGGGGCCATTGCCGGAAAAAGGTTCCTTTAAAATCACCTATAATCCTTTCAATAGTGAATGGTCTTTGTTTGGGGAGACAGGCGTTAACTATGCAAATCCTGACAACGTTAACAACCTCTTAGGTAAAGCTGTTGAAAACACATATACTGCTGTTAGTTGTCCATACATGGGTTTCGTTAGTAAAACTACCGGCGTGGGTTATTTTGACAATCTCAGTGTGTTTTTGGGCCAAAAACCCATCTCACTTGAAATGATCCTTATCCCCGGCGGCGAGTTTGAAATGGGCGACCATTTTGCAGAGGGTCAGACTGATGAATTTCCTGTTCACGCGGTATTGCTTGACGCGTTCTTTATGAGCAAATACGAGATAACAAATCAGCAATATTGTGATTATCTCAATTCTGCTTATCCTGATCAGTTAAAAGTTGTAAACGGTTTTGTCTACACATCTACGGGTAATATAACCAAAAACGCATACTGTGATACCTACAGTGCGAATGATTATAGTCAAATAGATTTTTCAGGTCGTATCTTCAGCGTAAGGAGCAAGAGCGACCGTGATATGTCGGATGACCCGATGGTCCAAGTAAGCTGGTATGGGGCAGTTGCTTATTGCAACTGGCGAAGTTTGCAGGATGGATATGAGCAGTGTTATAACCTATCAACATGGGAATGTGATTTCTCAAAGTGCGGTTACCGGTTAGCTACCGAGGCCGAGTGGGAATACGCCGCTCGGGGAGGAGAGCATAATCCTTATTACCGTTTTCCGTGGGGTGATACCATTAGTCACAGTCAGGCTAATTACAGAGCTTTTCCTGATATTTACATATATGATGTAAGTCCAACTAGAGATTTTCTTCCGGACTGGAATGACGGCTTTTTTCCTTACACAGCCCCTGTTGGCAGTTTTTTTCCGAATGGCTATGGACTTTCTGATATGACAGGCAACGTATGGGAATGGTGCAATGACTTGTTTGACTCAAATTATTATAACATAAGCCCGTACGATAATCCCGAAGGTCCTGCCAGCGGCTGGGGTGGTGTTCTCCGCGGCGGTGGTTGGAATAGCAATGCGGATAATTGCAGGGTTGCTAAACGCAACTTCAGAGGCAACCTGAAGACTCGGACCTTCTACCTCGGTTTTCGCATTGTCCGAGATTCCGAACCGGTCAATTCACCACCCGTAGCCGATGCTGGAGATGATCAGATTATATATATCTGCGCCGATGGCGCTGCGGCAATTGAACTGGATGGTTCCGGTTCAACCGACGCCGATGGTGATGAATTGACGCACCTTTGGACGTGGACGATTGATGCAAATGAAATGACAGCAACGGGAGTTGACCCCAACATTATGCTGCCGGTTGGTTTGCATACTATTGAATTAACAGTCGATGACGGTGTGGAAGTATCGGAGCCCAACTGGTGCGTTATAGAGGTCATCGAAGGTATAGAGGTGGATTTGCGAGTTATGCCGAGGGTGATAAATCGCAAGAGCCGTATGAAGCGAATCTTAGCTGTCGTTCAACTGCCGGGGGGTATAGATGGGGACGATATTGATGGTTCGTTTTGGCTTTATCCGGGCCAAATTGAACCGCAATTTAGCCGTTTGATGACTGTTAATGGTTCGCAAAAGTTGTTTATGGTCTTCGATAAGTCGCTGTTGTTAGCCGCTGTCGGGACTAACGGTGCAGTTGAGCTTGAAATTGAAGCCCAACTGATTTCGGGCCGGTGTTTATACGGATCAGATCGCATAAAGATAATTCGCCGAGGCCAAGGCCCTAAGGACCAAACCGGACTACGAAAAGGAACCGGTTTTCGTCGTAACCGGGTAAAAAAATCTCGATAAAGAACCCACCACGCTCTTACTTTTCGGCTCGGTCGTAATGGTGTCCAGAAGAAGTCGCTGAACCACACCCCTATATTGTCAACGCTGTCAAAAGGCACATCAAAAAGTCTATACGCAGATATATGAAGCCGCATTTGGGCCAAAAATCAGTTAAGAGGTGGTTTTTTAGCGCGTTTGTGAAGTTTTTGGCCCTGACCGTCCGATAAGATATGATAGTAGGGGCGATTCGCCTGGAGATGTTCGGATTTGACTTAGAGGTGTCCAGAGAATGAGGATTTTGGGGCTTGGCCTCATTTATGTGGCGTTGGTGATTCCCTGTGCCGCCGAAACCATCACTGTCAATGGCAGCGGCGGTGCGGATTTTGTTAACATTCAGGATGCAATCGATTATTCTTGGGATGGCGACACCATTGAGGTTTGGCCGGGGGTTTATAACGAGAGAATAAACTTTTACGGCCTGAGCATCACTATAACAAGCACAGACCCGAATAACGCCTCGGTAGTCGAGGCGACGGTGATTGACGCGGGTTCATCGGGAAACGCCATAACATTCGATAGCGGAGAGGATGATACATCGGTCCTTGTCGGCTTTACTGTTCAGAATGGAGACAAGGGCATTTACTGTTACTATTCCGACCCTGCAATAAAGAAATGCGTCGTAAAGAGCAATAACGAATCTGCGATATACGGCGTAGATGCACAGCCGACGATTGGCCATTGTCGTATCAGTGAAAACGGCGGTTCGGTTAACCATAAGGCCATTTATGACTGCGACGGTGTAATATTCGATTGCATAATTACTGATAACACCGGCAGGGGAATGTACCGTTGTGATGGACCGATATCGGGATGCGCCGTTAGCGCTAATTCAAGTTTTGGTTTAGAAATGTGTGCGGGCATCATTGCCAATTCCCTGGTATCGGGCAATGGTGATACCGGCATAGTCAGCGGCGACGGCCAGATAATAGTCAATTGCACGATTGTGGGCAACAAGGGCAACGGCTATACATACGGTGAAGGGACAGGAGCTATTTTGAGCAGTAGCATCATTGTCCTGAACTCGGGCTATGGTGTGCAAGCTTCTGCTACTCTCAGTTATAACAATATTTGGGCAAATACATCAGGCAGTTATGATGGCGTGCCTCCCGAACCGACCGACATACACAGGAACCCGCTGTTTGCCGAGGACGGTTTCTGGGATGCCGACCCAAACTGGGTGGAAGGTGATTATCATCTAAAATCAGAAGTTGGCAGGTGGGACCCAAATATGGAAATGTGGATTATTGATGATGTCAGCAGTCCGTGCATAGACGCCGGCCACCCTGCCTATCCAACCGGCTATGAGCCTTATCCTGACGGTGACACAATCAACCAGGGCACTTACGGCGGAACAAAACAGGCGAGTAAATCTCCGAACGGCCAATACACGTATTGCACGGACCCTATTACAGGTGACATTGATGAAGACTGCAGAGTTGGTGTTTCCGATTTGGTAATGACCGTCCCTAATTGGCTCCAGATAGAAGAGCTTGAACCAAATATGGTTGTTCAGAGATGGGTGGAGAGGTATGACGGGCCGGATGGCAGTGATGATGATGCGTCGGCTATTGCTATAGATGATTGGGGCGGTGTTTATATAACAGGCTGGAGTAAGGGATTAGCTTCGTCCAGGGATTATGCCACAGTGAAATATGATCCTGATGGAACAAGGGTCTGGGTGGACAGGTATGACGGGCCGGGTAATGGTTATGACCGTGCAGTTGCCATAGCCACAGATAATTTGGGCAATGTCTATGTAACGGGCTCCAGCGAGGGGACCGAGGGCGACAGGGATTGCGCCACGATTAAATACGACTCGAATGGAACAAGACTTTGGGTAGAGAGATATGACGGATCAGGGGGAGACGATGAGGCATGGGCTATTAGCACAGATAGTCTGGGCAATGTGTATATAACAGGTGGAAGTGAAGGTGCGGGCACGGGTGAGGATTGCGTTACAATCAAGTATGATCCGAATGGTAATCAACTCTGGGCCGTTAGATATGATGATCCAGCCTGGGGTCTGGATGACGAAGCTAAGGCTATGGCGATAGATAGCCTGGGCAATGTCTATGTAACAGGCAGCAGCAATGAAGACTCGTTTACAGACCACTTCACTACAATTAAATATGATTCTAATGGTAACGAGATATGGGCGGCCCATTACAACTATACGGATGAGGCTGCTAAAGCCATAGCCATAGACAGTCTGGGTAATGTCTATGTATCAGGTAAGAGTAATAATAGTTCCAATGGGCGGCCTGATTACGCGACGGTCAAGTATGACCCGAATGGAAACGAAGTGTGGGTGGCACGGTATAATGGTCCGGGCGACGATGGTGATTATATCAACGGCATAGTGATAGACAGCTTCGACAATATTTACGTGACAGGGTCCAGTTATGGTATCGGGGGCAATATGGATTACGCCACAATCAAATACGACCCGAATGGAAGCGAACTGTGGGTGACAAGATATAACGGGCCTGAAAACGGTCATGATTATGGATTTGCGCTGGCCGTGGATAGTTTCGATAATATTTATGTAATCGGACAGTGTGCCAGCTTAGGTGTGGGTGGCGATTACGCAATATTTCAGTATGATTCGAATGGAACTGAACTTGGCATGGTGAGGTATGATGGGCCGAGCAACGGTAATGACAATCCATCGGCGATTGCTTTGGATAGCCTGGGCAATGTCTATGTAACAGGGTGGAGTCAGGATTCGGGATATTATGACTACCTCACAATCAAATATGTGCCCAGTTATACCTGCAAAACTATAATAACAGGTGATTTAAACGACAACTGCAAGGTGGGTTTTGCAGACTTTGCGATAATGTCATTACACTGGCTCGAATGCAACCTTGAGCCGCAAGAAGCATGCTGGGAATAAACTCTCGGCTTTGTCGCGGTTGTGTCCAGAAGAAAACGCTGAGACGGACCTGCCCCGGAGCTAACAGCATCCCTGCTAAAATAGTTTGTCGGTTAGAATCCTTGCCGTGGTTGCGATGTCAAGGTCGGCCTCGTTCTGTTTCAGTAGAGCCTCAAACAATTCGGCGCGGTCATTTTGCGACAACTCAGCAATGGCTCTGCTGACCTGCATGATCGCGAGAAAAACCATCTGCTGCTCATAGGTGAACTTGCCGAGAAGCCCAAGAAGTTCATCGGCCTGAGGTTGTGATGCTGGTGCTTCCATAATCAAATCTCCTAAAAAGGCAGCTTGTACCTTAGACGAAAACGCCCCGAATGGCAAGATTTTCATTGAATTGCAGCAGAAAGCGATTAGCTATGAATGAATCTGAACGTGGGGGCGAAATTGATATCGGCAGGGGCTGCGAGATTCACATTGACATACCTTTCGGCACGTTTTATATAGGGAGTACGCTGGGAGTGCGGGCCGGTGTTTTGCGAGGCCCGCGGCAAGAGGATTTTGAGCTAAAGTTCAAGGAGGCACCGATGTGGACGTCGAATAAAATGTTGGCGCTGTACATTGCCTTAGGGCTCGGGGCAGCGGCGGTTATAGCGTGGCTGGTTCTTAGAAAAACGGTCAGAACAAGGCTGAAGATGGAAAGAACAATCAGCCAGGACCCGGACATCAATGACTGGCTGGTCGTTTACGACTGGACACCGAAGGTGCTTTACGTTCCTACCATCATTGCGGCGTTTGTGGCGTCGCTGATGATGTTCCTCAAGCAGACCGGCTGGTCGGTTCTCGATTCGATAAATCCTGAGATCATCGGCGGCGTCTGGTTCGGCATGCTCCTGCTCAACTTCCTCGTGGAGGAATACAATATCAGCATCAAGGTATTGCTGATGACGATGGTGAGCGCGGGTTTTTTCCTGTTGTGGCTGCACCTGCTTGGATGGGTGATGGAGTTCTTCAGGCTGTTTAAGCACCTTGCACTATCTATCAGCGCGACCGGCTATCTTCTTGTGGGTATAATAGGGCTGCTGACAATTCTGGTTTCGTGGATTAAGGGTCTTTTCTATTACGTAACAATAACGCCGAACTATATGAACCTTCAGGAAGGCCCGACCGAGACGGGCGAGCAGATTGGCAGGGAGGATTACAACAGCCGGGTGGATACGAGCGACTTTCTTGAGAGGCTTCTGGGTTTCGGCAGGATAATTATTACCTTCCGCGACAAGAAGAGGGAGCCGATTTCACTGTTGGTGTGGCGAATCCAGGAAAAGGTGCAGATGCTCGAGCGGGTACGCGGCAAATTCGCCATCGACCTTCAGCAACAAGGCCAGCTTCAGTAAAGAGGGCACCGATTCGGCCTTTGCGGGCGGCCGGGTTTGGCAAGATGATGTTGGTATTTGGCTGGTTCTGTGGTAATCTCTGGCGGTCGAAAGATATTGTTACGTGAGTCGAGAAACGGTTCCCCACCGGTTGGGGGGCAACTACGAGAGGATAAATGAAGGGTATGTATGCCTAAGTCGAGTCCGCTTGAAGGTGTCCACAAAGCATTAGGTGCCAATTTCGCCGAGTATGACGGCTGGTGGCTTCCGGCCGATTTCGGAGACCGGTCAGCCGAGGCGGAGGCGCTGGCTGAGGGGTGTGCGGCATTTGACCTGAGCAGCTTTGGCAGAATAACTATTCAAGGGCCGGACAGCGAGGCCTTGATAGATGTGCTTTTAGCCTGCGGCAGCGAGAAATGCTGCGAGGGTAAATGGGTTTGGGCCGGCCTCAAAGATGGGCAAGGGGAGGGGGGCGATATGCTGCGGGTCGCCAGGCTCGGCGCGGGTTTCATAGTGTTTACTTTGCCGGCCCAGGCCGAAACCGTTTTGAGATTAGCGCAAGCCTCGGCAGATGAAACGAATCTCAGCAATGTGAAGATAGCTGATATTACAGCCAAAGGCGCGATGTTGGGTGTTTACGGCCCCCAAGCGGCAAGAATCGCAGACAGCCTCCTGCCGTTCGATATTGCCGGAGTTGCCGTCGGCGGCATTGAGAAAATCGCAATGTTTATGATATCGGCAACGATTATCCGGGGCAGTTGGACAGGCGCCGACGGAGTCGAACTTCTGGGGCCGGCATCGGTTGCGAAGATGGCGGCCGGCGTGGTGGCAAAATACCACCAGCGGGCAAATATCACGCCGGCGGGCATGGATTGTCTCCAAAGGGCAATTGCAGCAGGGCGGGTCAATTGTTCGACGGGCCCGAACTTTGGTCAAACCAGACAGTAGTATAAAGGTAAACGGTGGGGGGCAATCGTTATCTGGGGCGGATTTTTAGGGATTTGAGGGCATTTTGAATTTCGTGGCTGTTTTTCTGGAGTTTGGAGTGCAGTTATGGTATAAGGAGCTATTCTGAAGAGTTTAGGCTGTATTTTAGTGGAAATAGAGACATGTTTGCAATAATAAGTGACATACATTCGAATCTGGAAGCATTGACGACGGTCTTGGCGGATATCGAGAATCGCGGCATCGAGACTATATATTGCCTTGGCGACGTGATCGGATACGCGGCCAATCCGAAGGAGTGCCTGGATATAGTAATGGAAAAGACGGCGGCCTCTGTTATTGGCAACCACGACGATGCGGTTCTGTATGAGCCGACGAATTTTAACCTTGGCGCCGAGCAGGCCAGCTACTGGACCAGGGAGACTTTGGAACTGGACCAGCAAACCGGCAAAAAGAACGGCCGCTGGAGGTATCTTGGCACACAGCAGATGCGATGGACGTTAGAGCGAAAGTTAGGCGATGTGAAGGCCAATATGGATTTTGTGCACGCCTCACCGAGAAAACCAATCAACGAATACGTCTTTCCGGATGACGTTTATACGACGCCGGGCAAGATAAACGCCTTGTTCGAGCGGGTCAAACATATCTGTTTCATCGGGCATACTCATCTGCCGGGAGTGTTCTTAGAGGATCCGGATTTCTATACGCCGGAAGAACTTGGGGGCACGTATCCGATTATCGAAGATGAAAAGGCCATCATCAACGTCGGCTCGGTCGGCCAGCCCAGGGACAAAGATAACCGCGCGAGCTACGTATATATCGAGGACAACGAGGTGCACTTCGTTCGACTCAAATATGATTACGAGGCAGCCGCCAAGAAAATTTACGAAACGCAGGAACTCGACAACTTTGAAGGCGACAGACTTTACGACGGAAGATAGCGCAATTTGTCATTCTCGCGAAAGCGGGAATCCAGGTTTCTAAAAAAGTGTTAATCTGTGTAAACCTGTCCTGAGCGTATTTATGCTGAGCTACGTCGAAGTAGTCGAATGGATCCGTTTCTAAAAACAGTTAATTTGAGTTATATTGTATAATTGCGGGTTGGGCCGCCAGGTTAAGGCTATTTAATGAGCACAAAGACAATTCTAATTGCATTCCTTATCGGTTTTGTTGGATTTTGCGGTTTTCTTGTAATAGAGTCCGGTCTGTTCGCCCCGGCCGGTGGTGTTGATGCAAGACCGATTGTCATGTTAGCTTCTGAGATGAGCGTAGGTGCTTCGGCCGAGGAGCAGGAAGCTGCCGATGATGGTTTTGAGCTTTCACGACTTACCGCGGTGAGCGCGCGCCCTGAATCCGTAGTCATCGGCTCAGTCTATCCTGATACGGGATTTAAGTTCGCTATTGAGCTTACAAGCAGGGGGGCCGCAATCTTCGAGGCCAGATTGAGCGAATTTGATGACAGAGACCCCAGGAACCCTCAGCCTTTGGCGCTGCTGGCACCGATAATCGGCAACAGGAATGTGTATTCGCTTGCAAGCGGCAGTTTTGAGCTTGTCGACAAGAAGCAAAGGTTCCCGCTGGACAAGCTGAACTGGCAGACGGGCAAAGTTATCCACAAAAATGATAGTTCGCAGGAGGTAACATTTGAAGCGGTTTTGAGGGATGCAGCCGGCGCCGAAGCGATTAAGCTGACCAAGACCTATCGCGCAATGCCTGACAGCTATGACATTGAATGTAATCTGACGGTAGAGAACCTTTCCGATGAGCAATTAAAGGCCCGGCTGGACCTTCAGGGCCCGGCAGGCGTCGGCAGGGAGGGGGCGCGGGGCGACATGAGGAAGGTGTTGGCGGCATTTTTTACGCCCGAGGGAATCGAATCGGTCAAGACAGACAACAACAAGCTGCGGAAAGCGAAAAAAAGAAATGACAAGGATGCCATGCAACTCAGGCACAAAAAGGCGGGCGCTCATTTTATATGGGCCGCGGTGACCAACAAGTATTTTGCAGCGATACTTCGTCCTGTCACCGGCCAGGGTGAGCAGTGGCCTGCGAGCATAACACTCGGGCCTGCACAGTACTACGACCCCGGGCTGGCAGACAAGAAACCAGACGGAGATGAAAACTGCAGCTTCAGCGTCCGGACAACGGAGATAGAATTGGCCCAGGCCGGCGAGTTGAACTCGTCAAAGGAATTTAAGTTCCGACTCTACTTAGGGCCGAAGGACAAAGGCATCTTTGATAAAAACGAGTTGTATAGAGAACTCGGTTATTTTCATACGATTGACTTTTTGGGCTGCTTCTGCCCGACGTGGATGATAAATCCCCTGGCGTTTACCATAATGGGATTTATGAAAACCATCCACAAATTCATACCCAATTACGGCATCGTGATCATGATTCTGGTTTTTCTGATTCGGCTGGTTCTTCATCCGCTGACAAAGAAGAGCCAGGTTTCGATGATGAAGATGCAAAAGCTCGGTCCGATGGTCGAGGAGATCAAGAAGAAGTATGCCAACAACAAGGCGGAGATGAATAAGCACGTGATGGCCCTGTACAAGAAGCAGGGGGCATCGCCGGTTATGGGTTTTCTTCCGATGATGGTGCAACTGCCGGTTTTGATAGCTCTTTACAGTGCGATATACGCCAACATTGGACTTCGTGGCGCTGCATTTTTACCGTTCTGGATTACAGACCTTTCCGTGCCGGATGCGCTTGTAACGTTTAATACGGTAACGGTGCC